>OMNT01001575.1_pt1 | contig 20643 bp, 15 predicted proteins | sample 1672551 | NCBI WGS metagenome assembly OMNT01 (sample SAMEA3136698, study PRJEB25190) | human gut metagenome
GGATCACAACTTTTATAAACTCCAAAACACTCATGTTTCTTTTCCTCTCTGTTTTATTTTTCATGTATCAGTATATTACAGTTTCGGTGGTTCGTAAACCTTTCCATACATTTTAATTCAAAGTTTAAATTTGGGTTAACTTTTCTTTTCTGCAACATACAAGACCGGAGAAACTTCTGCGGCTTCTCCGGTCAGTAAATCATTTTTATTCGATTATCTGCTTGCGATCGTTGCAATATCGATCAGTGTCAGATTGTGAAGGTCTGTATTCTCAAGACTGGTTACAAGCGCCTCTGCGGTGTCCAGACTGGTAAGGACATTAACGCCTGTCTCAATCGCATTTCGCCGAATCACGAAACCGTCTTTCTGATGTTCCACACCCTGTGGAGGTGTATCAATAACAACATCGATCTTATGTCCCAGAATAAGGTCCATAAGGTTCGGCGCCGGCTGTTCCAGTTTGTTAGTACGGATTGCCTTGATTCCATTTTCTTTGAGGACTCTTGCTGTGCCTCTTGTTGCATAGATACGGTATCCAAGTGCCTCAAAACGCCTTGCGATCGGAACAACTTCCTGCTGATCTTCATCTTTGACAGTGATGATCATGTTCTTATACTTCGGAAGTTTGATTCCGGCTCCGATAAATGCTTTGTACAGAGCTTCGTTGAAGTTCTCTGCAATACCAAGACATTCACCTGTGGACTTCATCTCTGGTCCAAGGCTGATATCAGCGCCACGGATCTTCTCGAAGGAGAATACCGGCATCTTGATCGCGATATGTTTTGCTTCCGGCTGAAGCCCTGGCGTATATCCCATATCTTTGAGCTTGTATCCAAGGATCACTTTCGTTGCTAACGGTACGATCGGGATTCCGGTTACCTTACTGATGTATGGTACTGTACGGCTGGAACGCGGATTTACTTCGATAACATATACTTCTTCGCCACATACAATAAACTGAATATTGATCATACCAACTACATGAAGTGCTTTTGCAAGACGACGTGTATACTCAGCAATTGTATCTTTTGCTCTCTGGCTGATCGTCTGTGCCGGATATACGGAAATACTGTCTCCGGAATGGATACCAGCACGTTCAATATGCTCCATGATACCAGGAATCAGGATATCCTCTCCATCACAAACTGCATCGACTTCGATTTCTTTACCCATCAGGTATTTGTCAACCAGAATCGGATGTTCCTGTGCAATCTGATTGATGATTCCGATATATTCCTCTACATCCTCGTCACTGACTGCAATACGCATGCCCTGTCCACCAAGAACATAGGAAGGACGAACAAGTACCGGATATCCTAACTCGTTGGCAGCCTTTTTAGCTTCCTCTGCTGTGAATACAGTCTGTCCCTTCGGTCTCGGGATCTCACATTTTTCAAGGATCTCATCAAAGAGCTCACGGTCCTCTGCAGCATCAACATCTTCTGCAGATGTTCCAAGGATCTTGACTCCCATCTTCATCAGTGCTTCTGTAAGCTTGATGGCAGTCTGTCCACCGAACTGCACAACTGCTCCGTCCGGTTTTTCAATATTTACGATGTTCTCCACATCTTCCGGTGTCAATGGCTCGAAATACAGCTTATCTGCAATATCAAAGTCTGTGCTGACAGTTTCCGGGTTATTGTTTACAATAATTGTCTCATAGCCTTCTTTTTTGAATGCCCATGTACAATGTACAGAACAGAAGTCAAATTCGATACCCTGTCCGATACGGATCGGTCCAGAACCAAGAACAAGAACTTTTTTCTTATCATGGGCAGCAACTGCTTCATTTTCTGTATCCGGGCCGCCATACACAGAATAGTAATATGGTGTTGCGGCAGCAAACTCAGCTGCACAGGTGTCTACCATCTTGTAAGCTGCTGTGATCTTATAACCCTGACGGAGAGCTTTGATATCTGCTTCTGTTCTTCCGCAAAGATTTGCGATCACATAATCCGGGAATTCCATGCGTTTTGCTTCAAGAAGAAGTTCTTCTGTAAGCGGCTGTGTCTTCAGAGCCTGTTCCATCTCTACCAGAATTGCAATTTTGTCAATAAACCATCTGTCGATCTTTGTGATTCTGTGGATATATTCTTTGGAAATATCTCTTCGGATTGCCTCCGCAATCTTCCAGATACGACGGTCATCTACAACTGCCAGTTCTTCAATCAGTTCATCCTCATCCAGGCCTGTGAAGTCATAGGACATCAGGCTGTCTACATGCTGCTCCAGAGAACGGATAGCTTTCATAAGTGCACCTTCGAAATTATGGCAGATACTCATAACCTCACCGGTAGCTTTCATCTGAGTAGTCAGTGTTCTCTTGGCAGTGATGAATTTATCAAATGGAAGTCTCGGAATTTTAACTACACAATAGTCAAGCATTGGCTCGAAACTTGCATATGTTTTTCCTGTAATGGCATTCGGGATTTCATCCAGTGTATATCCAAGCGCAATCTTCGCTGCAACTTTGGCAATCGGATAACCGGTAGCTTTACTTGCCAGTGCAGAAGAACGGCTTACACGAGGATTTACTTCGATAACACAGTATTCGAAGCTTTCCGGATGCAGTGCATACTGTACGTTACATCCACCTGTGATACCAAGTTCTGTGATGATATTCAGTGCTGATGTACGAAGCATCTGATATTCTTTGTCACCCAGTGTCTGAGACGGAGCAACTACGATAGAGTCACCTGTATGTACACCAACCGGGTCAATGTTTTCCATGTTGCAGACAGTAATACAGTTTCCTGCACTGTCACGCATTACTTCGTATTCGATTTCTTTCCATCCCGCGATACAACGTTCTACAAGAACTTCTCCTACACGGGAAAGTCTGAGACCATTCTCAAGGATTTCTCTCAGTTCGTATTCGTTATTAGCGATACCACCGCCACTTCCACCAAGTGTGTAAGCCGGACGGAGAACGACCGGATATCCTATCTTTTTAGTAAAAGCCACACCATCTTCTACTGTTGTTACGACTTTAGAAGCAGCAACCGGCTCACCGATTTTTTCCATGGTGTCTTTGAATTCCTGACGGTCTTCAGCCTTCTTGATCGTCTCTGCTGTGGTACCGATCAGACGCACATTATGTTCTTTGAGAAAACCTTTTTCTTCCAGTTCCATTGCAAGGTTCAGACCTGCCTGGCCACCCAGTGTCGGCAGTACGCTGTCCGGTTTTTCTTTAAGGATCAGCTGCTCTACAACCTCTACAGTAAGAGGCTCAATATAAACTTTATCTGCAATGTCTTTGTCTGTCATGATCGTAGCAGGGTTGGAGTTCAGAAGAACAACTTCCATGCCTTCTTCTTTCAGAGAACGGCATGCCTGTGTACCAGCATAGTCAAACTCTGCTGCCTGGCCGATGATAATCGGACCGGATCCAATTACAAGAACTTTATGTATATCTTTATTTCTCGGCATGATCTGTTCCTCCCATCATTTCCATAAATCTGTCAAACAGGTAGCTGGAGTCCTGCGGTCCAGGGCAGGCTTCCGGATGGAACTGTACCGTGAAGATGTTTTTGCCTTCATAAGCCATTCCTTCGTTTGTACCATCGTTTACATTGACAAATGCAGGTTTTGCAATACCTTTTTTCTCAAGGGTTTCCGCATCAACCACGTATCCATGGTTCTGAGATGAAATATAAACACGTCCTGTTGCAAGATCCTTAACCGGATGATTGCCTCCTCTGTGTCCGTATTTCATTTTATGTGTATCACCGCCTGTAGCAAGTGCCATCAGCTGATGTCCGAGGCAGATTGCAAAAATTGGTACATCTGACGCATAAAGTTTGCGGATTTCTTCTATAATAGTAGTGCATTCCTTTGGGTCTCCAGGTCCGTTGCTGAGCATGATTCCATCCGGATGGTCTGCAAGGATTTCTTCAGCAGATGTAAGTGCCGGATAAATCGTTACCTGACAGCCGCTTTCATTCAGAGAACGTGCAATATTGCGTTTTGCACCAAAATCCATAAGAGCAACCTTCGGTCCGTTTCCTTTCAGTACTTCCTTCTCACTGCATGTAACTTTTTCAACTACTTTTCCAGTTGTATATGCTTTTAAACGGGGGATTATTTCATCTAAATCATAATTTTCGTTGACTGTGATCATACCATTCATGGTACCTTTTTCACGAAGAATTTTTGTGAGAGCACGAGTATCAATACCGGCAATACCAGGTATATCATGCTTTTCAAGAAAATGCTGAATCGTATCCACGCTTCTGAAGTTACTTGGGATACGGGATAATTCACGAACAATAAAACCATCGATCCAAGGTTTCCTGGATTCCTGGTCCTCATAACAGATTCCGTAATTTCCAATCAAAGGATAAGTCATGCAGACAGCCTGTCCTGCATACGATGGGTCAGTCATTACTTCGAGATATCCGGTCATGGATGTGTTAAAAACGATCTCACTAATGACTTCTCTTGTTGAACCAATACTGGTTCCTTTGAACACATGGCCATCTTCTAATATCAGAAATGCTTTCATATAATCTCCCTTTCTGTTTTTATCTAAATCTTCAAGATTGTATCATAAGCGTTTCCTTTTTTCAACAGGTTAAAGTGCTAAAAATAATTAAGTTGTTCTAAAAAACTTTGTTTTGGCAAATTGTCTAAGTTGAAAATATAATTTAAAAAATTTCAAATTCTATGTTGACATTTCTTTTTCTATGAGGTATGATAATTAGGCAGTCAGCGAGACTGACTGATTTATAGTGAAATGCAGGAGTGGCGGAATTGGCAGACGCGCAGGCTTCAGGTGCCTGTGGTCGCAAGATCGTGTGGGTTCAAGTCCCATCTCCTGCATTCTTTTTTATTGTCTTTCTATATATCTCGCCGCCACAAACCCAAAATATTTTCCGGCAATTCGCACATAATACCACTTTGTTCCATCGATAGCCTCACGTGTATCACATACATCTATAAGATTATCTCTTTTCAACAGTGGATATTCTCTTAGATTCGGATATTCCGTTCCGGCTCCGGTACGTACATTCAACGCAAACGCTGTAACTTTCCCTACAAATTTGGGTTCTTTACTCAGCTTTTCTTTATCAGAAGGTTCTTCTGCTACATAGTTTTTGTAAAAAACATCTCTATCTACATATCCTTCTATTCCCGGAATCCGTCCTTTGCTGGTATACTGCCATCCTACGCCTATATCTGGCCGGTATCTCTCAATTAATGTACCATTATCATCCACCGGATATCGTGCGATCCAGAAATCATATTTTTTGAGTTCTTCACTGATCACATTACGATACCAATCCAGATTACAATAGATTCCAAACCGATATCCGGCATCTACAATGATCCTTCGAAATGCTTCTGCCAGACGTGCGATCATTTCTGTTCCCAGTCTACGCTGATTGCTGTATTCCAGATCAAGAAATACTGGGAACTGTAATTTCCGCCCCTTTAAAACTTCAATTACCTTTTCTGCTTCTCTTCGTACTTCATCGATTGACAATGCATAAGAAAATTTATATACACCTGTTGGAATTCTGTATTCCATGCATCCGGCATAATTTCGTTCAAAATAACGGTCTATAGCATTTCCGGCTTCCGTGATGCGTATAATTGCAAATTCAGTTCCATGATCAGCCACTTTTTTCCAGTCGATTACTCCCTGCCAGGAAGAAACATCAATTCCCCTATATTCCAAGTCACATCCCCCCCTGCTTTATAATAAGCAGGAGAAGAAAAATGGCGCATGTCCAGAGTTAGCATTTTATTTTGCAAATATTTTGAATTTAGCTGTTGACATTTCGTAACATATGATGTATTCTAATTAGGCAGTTGTCGTGAATGACATCTGATATATGAAATGCAGGAGTGGCGGAATTGGCAGACGCGCAGGCTTCAGGTGCCTGTGGTCGCAAGATCGTGTGGGTTCAAGTCCCATCTCCTGCATTCTTTTTTTGTCTAAAATTCTACCTCACTATGCTTTACAGTTATAGTACTATTTGTTCTTCTCTTTTTCAATAGACATTACAAAAAATTAATTAATACTTCTCACTTCGCTCTATTCCTGTTTCCTCTCCCGGTACCCGCCACACTACCCACAACAAAGTCCGGTAAAGTTGAAATAAAAACAAAAAACTCCAGTAAGGGAAGAACTGCCTGTGATTATCCTCTGTATCTGTCTCGCCTGAAGAACTTCGTAAAGATATCGGATTATACACGATTTTGCGTTGATACAGAAAATGCTGCTGTCTGAGCGCAGCGAGTTCAGCTCTTTTCTGTATCGCCCTTAGCAAAATTCTTGTATATCCTGATATCTCAGAAGTTCTGAACTGAGACAAGTACAGAGGATAACTCACAGAGAAAATTCATCCCTCTCTGGAGTTCAATCATTTTACTTCCCGTCACCGGGAATTCTTTATACATTATGATCCATATATAAACGCCCTGATACTGAACGGCACATCCTTATATTCCGGCCAGATCACGCCAAAGAACACAAAAATTGCCAGTACAGCCAGTGCCACACAGATTGCAGCATAAATCTTCTTACGCAGGCTCTCTTTCTTAATCTGCACATCAAAAAGATTTCCATATCCCATTACCATGAAATACGTAAGCGGCACGATCATTGGCAGACTGTAACGTCCCTGTGGCTGATAATCCGATGCATAAGAATAATATGCATTCAATATATTCGGAATGATCATCGCAGCCAGCATGCACCAGTTGAAAATCCCCTTCACACTCCACTGTTTTTTCACACGGATTGCAAAAGTCTTCACCGGATGCAGGAATATCAGAAGAAATCCCGCTTTAATAAAGTCCAGATAATTGTTGATCAGCCATTTCGGCATAAACACATCCATATTTCCAAAACGACCGACAAAGCTTCCACTGACAAGCTCTACCCAGGAAAATCCGTCTTCCTGCGGGAAACCGTAATTCAACATATCCAGTAAAGAATATCCAGCCATCTGCGGTGTACGTCTATTGGATGGCTTGTAATTCTTTTTCGCATATTTTTCCGCACAGATCGTTGATGCATTCATACCAATAAAATCTCCGTCATAGAGAATTGCATTTCGAATGAACCACCATGCAGCCAACAGCAGAACGATCACACAGACAAGAAGTCCCTTTTTCACAAAATCCGTATACTTTCCTTTCTTTTTCGCCTCCATAAACAGAGTTATCCCAAAGAAAAAGATGCTGCAGAGAATAAATCCGTACGCATTGTAATAGGACAATGCACATGCTGCCACACCCAATGCCAGGATCACACAGTTTTTGTATATCCATCCCTCATCCAGATACCGCACCCATGCATACACGATCACTGCCGTTGAGAATACCGCCAGTGCATCACAGTTAACATAAGTGAATACAAACAAAGAACCTGGCAGCAGTCCTACAAAAGCCGCAGCTATCCATGCTTTTCTACGGTCAAACAACCGTTTTCCCATATCAAGTACCAGCCAAACTGTTCCAAGTCCAAACAGAATGTTTACAAATCTGGCTGCGAGAAGCAACGCAAACGGTGCTGTCGTCACAAGGCTTACTGCTTTCATAAAAACAGCTGCGATCATATAAGACAGAATCGGAGAAAATGCATAAGAAATTCCCCATACAATATTTCGTACCGACGGGTCATCCCCTACCGGAAGTGAACCATGCTTATAAATATAATCCGCAATCTGATAGCGCATCTGCTCATCCGGCCCGGCACCCATAGGCTGTACACGTGCCCACATCAGATAAAACACCAGCAGAAACAGGAAAAAAAGGATTTCCACAGTTGTCTCTGCACTTATTTTCTTACGTTTCAACTTACCTTCCTCCATCAAAACTCAAACTCTCTGATCTTTTCCGCAATATAATCCACATCATCCATTGAAAGATCATAGAACATCGGAAGCCTCAAAAGGCGTTCGCTTTCTTTCGTTGTATAAACATCTTTTCCATGAAACCTTCCAAACTTCTCACCTGCCGGAGAACTATGCAATGGAACATAATGAAAAGCCGGTGCAATTCCATTTTCACGGAGATAAGCGATCAGTCTTGTACGTACAGCAATATCTTTCACCTTAATGTAATACATATGTGCATTGTGTACACATCCCTCCGGAACGACCGGTCTCTGAATCTTTCCCTGTTTTTCCAGATCTTCCAGTCTCTCATGATATCCATCATAAACCTGATGACGTTTCCTGTTGATCTTATCACACTCTTCCAGCTGTGCATACAGATATGCCGCATTCATCTCGCTCGGAAGATAGGATGATCCATAATCAATCCATCGATATTTATCAATCTGTCCTCGGAAAAATTTACTTCTGTCCGTTCCCTTTTCACGCAGGATCTCAGCTTTTTCCTGATATTCATTCTTCTGGAATACCAGAGCACCACCTTCACCCATAGTGAAATTTTTTGTCTCATGGAAACTGTAACAGCCAAAATCACCAATCGTACCAAGTGCCTTTCCATGATAATAAGCATCCACTCCCTGTGCTGCATCCTCAACAACTTTCAGGTTATGTCTGCGTGCAATCTCCATAATTTTATTCATCTCACAGCCAACACCGGCATAATGGACCGGAACGATTGCTCTGGTCTTCTCTGTGATCGCATCTTCGATAAGATTTTCATCTATATTCATCGTATCCGGACGAATGTCAACGAATACGATCTTTGCACCTCGAAGTACAAAAGCATCCGCAGTGGAAACAAATGTATACGATGGCATGATGACCTCATCCCCTGGCTGGATATCACTCAGGAATGCCGCCATCTCCAATGCATGCGTACAGGATGTTGTCAGGAAAACCTGATTTACCTGGAAACGTTCTTTCATCCATGCTGAACAAAGCTTCGTATATTTTCCATCACCACAGAGCATGCCCTGAGCTACTGCATCCTGAATATACTTTAATTCATTACCGACAAGTGCCGGTCTGTTAAAATAAATCATCTGACTCCTCTACTTTTCTTTATAAAGAATACTTGGGTATCTTATTCTGAAAAACAATTTCTTCTCCATCCGGATCCGTCATACTCATTTTCTCAAAAAAATCTCTTGATATCTCATCAAGTTCTTCTCGGCTGCCTGCCTCTATATAATACAGTGCAAGATACGGGTTCGGACCGTACGCCACAACTTCTTCTCCTGCCTCATAGAAAATCCACGGTTTTACAACCGCTTTATCTTCCGCGAGTTCATATGCAGCCTGTTGTTCCTGAATCTGTTTCAGTCTCCCATGAAAATACAAAACAGCTCCATGCATCAATGGTTTACGGATATCCTGCGCTTCCAACATCTTTGTAACATACTCGTTATCGTAAACATAATTCAGCAAAAGTTCTTCCATGTTAAAGCGATATACCATATCAGTCAGCTCATGCTCATAGCCAAAGAAACGTGCAGCAATCTCACAGACCTGGATTCCCTCTCCTGCTCTCCAGAAAAACTGCATGGAAAGCGGTCCTTCCTTCTGTCCGGTATACTCAATATACGACTGCAGCAGGGAAACCGCCGGTTCTTCCACCTTATCGATCAGGCAGCTCGGATACACATTTCGTGTGCTCTCCGGAAGCTTTCCCTTCGCAAACTGTGTTTTCTCTCTGTCTGCAATACTGATGACTCTCACCGCTCCATCAGAAACCCAGGTCATCATATTAAATTCAAATCCATCATTATATTCTTCAATCAGAATTTCATCCAGATCTGTAAACTCTGCGGTTTTACGAACACTTCCTGCAAGCTGCTCCTGATCTTTAATGATGAAAATTCCTCTTGAACCATATTTATCCAGCGGTTTACTGATCAATGGATATTTAAGCCCTGCTGTTATTTCGGCAAGTTTATATTCATTCTGTTCTGCTGTCGGTACTTTCACAAATCCAGGCGTCGGAAGCCCCAGCTTCGAAAGCAGTTCCCGACAGGCTGATTTGTCTCTGTACCAGCAAAGCTGTTCCGGTTTCAGATAGCAGGGCAATCCCGCTTTCTCTGCAATTTTGACCATGCATTCCATGAGCAGATCCGAAAAAGAAGTTACGATTCCATCAACCTTTTCTTTCTGGCAAAGATCTGCCACTGCATCAATATCCGTAACAGGAATCACGTAAGATGCATCTGCATACTGTCTTGCCGGTCCATCCGGGTAGCCATCACAGACGATCGTATAATATCCCCGTTCTTTTGATTTTTTAACAAGCTGTACAAATTCGCCCAGTGTACCAAGTATCAGTAATCTGTGCTTCATTCTCCGGCTGCCTCCCATTCTTTGATCCGTTCTGCCATATATTGCATTTCTTCTTTTCCATAACGCTGGTCACATGGCAGAGGCAGTACATCTGCCGCCCACTGATATTCCAGACTGCTCTCTGTACATTCTTCGAGAATGTTTTTCCAGTAGGTCGGTACAAAAATCTTATGTTCTGCAAGCCAGCGTCTTAACTTAAGGCCTTCTTTATGATAATACGGATAAACAAATGGCCCCTCCGGTGTCACCCGGGTAAAAATAAATTCTGACGGAAGTGCCTCGGAAAGTATACGATAATTTTCCTCTCTCTTACGTCTTCCCGTCTCATAATCGATTGCTCCCAGAAGATTCTCTGTCAGCCTGGACATACGTCGAATCTCCATGCCTTCATACCGAGCTGCATTCTGAAGCATCTCCTGATAGTAGACGCCTGCATTTTCTTCGTACCGCCCAAGGATATGTCCCATTCTTTTATTGGAATGATCCACTGGCTTATCCATCGGAAGCACTGCATCTGTGGAAAGATATGCTCCATCACTGACTCCCCAGAATTTTCTGCAGGAATACAGGGTATCCACACCTTTCAGCGGTTTCTGAAAGAAAGCATGCGTATGATCCACAATGATATTTCCAAAAATCTTCTGATATGCCAGGATCTTCTCATCTGTCAGTTGACCGTAATAATTGACCAGATACAGACATTCACTTTCTCCCAGTTTTTTCCGGGGAAGCAAAACATTTAACTCCGCATCCAACTGATAACGGCTGATCCGGATTCCATGTTGCTCGCAAGCTTCCGTTACCGACTCGCATAAGAATACCGGCAGATATATTTTTGTATAACCGCGGCCTTCCAGAAGCCACCGAAGTGCTGTTCTTCCCAGATTTACTTTATAAAGATTCGGATAATACTCTTTACCTCCAAAATCTTCCAGCTCAAAATAGCCTCCGATTTCTTTTTTCATCAGTCCGTGTCCTCCCGGCGCACAACATAATGTGGCATTTTCTTTGCTTCGTTCAGAATATTCATCAGATAGATTCCCATGATCCCAATCGACAAAAGAATCAGTCCAAAAAATGCCAGCATCACCATCATCAGGGATGTCCAGCCTTCAACCGACACACCAAACGCAAAGTAACGCACAAGAAAATACACTGCCATGACCATGCTCACCAGAAAACTGGCAATTCCGATATTTCTCACCATAAGAAGCGGAAATGCTGTATGTGCGGTGATATCATAGATCAGATCCTTCACAAGACGTTTGAAAGAATAGCCGCTCTTTCCATAAACCCTTGCCGCATGCTGTACTGGTACGTTGATGATTCTGTTGGATGTCAGCACCAGAAGGTTTCCAATCTGAGGCAGGTATGTATTTGTCTTCACCATTGCATCTACAAGGAAGCGACGGATCAGACGGTAACTGGTGATCTGAAGATCCGGGTCTTTGCCGAGCATCTTAGAAGTTGCCCACACAGAAAATTTCGTTCCGAGTTTGCGGATAAATCCATGCTGTCTGCCTTCATAGCTCGCAATGATCGCATCAACATCATCGCGTTCTCTCATAACATTTATCATCTTCGGAAGTTCTTCCGGCTGATGCTGCAGGTCATCATCCATGGTTACAACAAAATCACCTTTCACATGTGCAAATCCACACAGAAGCGCCGGATGCTGTCCAAAATTTCTTGCCATCTGTATGATGCGAACTCTATTGTCCTTTGCACGAAGTTCCTGCATGACTTCAAAGGAACGGTCTTTGGAACCGTCATCCACAAGAATCAGTTCAAACTCTTCTTTTATTACTTCCCGGAATACTTTTTCCAGGCGTGTATAAAGTTCCTGTAAGGTGTGTTCGGAATTGTATACAGGAACAACAACGGAATACAAACTCATAGGTTTCCCTTTCTTTCTAAATACGCAATAAATTTATGCATTCTTTTTTATCATATCATTTTCATAATCCATTGTAAACAATTAGTATATGGTGTAAAATTAATAAATATTGGTCAAAAAATAATATTGTGGAGGAATTATGAAAAATTTCAGAAACTATCTGCAGCTCCATCTGAATATTCTGCTGTTTTCTCTGACAAGTGTTTTTTCAAAACTTGCCTCGATCCAGTACAATAAAAACGGACTGCATGCCCCGCTTCTATATGTATTCCTGTTCCTGATGATCGCCAACTGCGGAATCTACGCAATCGCCTGGCAACAGGTCATCAAAAAATTCTCACTGTCCACCGCCTATGCCAACAAAAGTGTCTATCTTCTGTGGTCACAGATCTGGGCAGTCGCAATTTTTCATGAACAGCTTTCCGTACAGAACATCATCGGAATCCTGATCGTATTATTCGGAGTATGGACGGTGCAGAGATATGAATAGAACTTTTATCCTGATCATGCTGGGAGGAACTTTCTTTTCCGCAATCTCCCAGATTCTTCTGAAGCAAAGTGCAAATATAAAATATGACAATCCTTTAAGAGAATATCTCAACTGGCGTGTCATCCTTGCCTATGTGATGTTCTTCGGTATTCTTCTTCTGAACACCTGGTGTTATACCAAAGTAGACATGCGCTATGGGCCTGTGATCGATACTGCCGCTTATGTATTCGTATTATTGCTTTCTCGTTTCATCCTGAACGAAAAGATCACAAAGGGGAAACTGATCGGTAATCTGATCATCATTGGCGGCATCCTTGTATACACATTGTAAAAGCCAGACGCCATCAGTTATCCACAATCCAGGCAGAGTTTTTCACAAATAAAAGGAACAGACTGAAACGCTGCATCTGTATGATGTTGCATTTCAGCCTGTTCTTTTTTATTTGTTCAGATCATTTATTTCACTGACATTATTCTTCTTTTTCGCCCTCTGCTTCCGTTTGCTCTTCTGCATCTGTCTGTGCTGCTTCCTCTGCCTCAGCAGCTTCCTCTACTGTTTCTTCTGTTGTTACCGCATCTTCAGCAGTATCTGCATTTGCTTCCTCAACCGTTTCGTCTGTTTCCTCTGTTGCAGTCTCTTCAGCAACTTCTTCTGCTGTTCCCTCGATCACATCATCTCCGGCATCTTCTTCCGGTTCAACAATCGGGCATGCTGCGCCACACTGTGAACAGAACGCATCATCTTTTGCAAGCGGACTTCCGCAGGATGGACAAAAACGTTTATTTTTTACCTTCAGTTCAGATATATCTGTTTTATATTTCTCGATCTGTTCCATGCGCTGGTCAATCTGTTCGCAAAGTGCTTTCTGTGCATCATCTATCGGAATTTCCTTTTTATAACGTTTGTAAATGATTCTTCCGAGGTCAGCCATTGCTTTTTCTATCTGTCGTTCTTCACCGGAGATTTTGTTTTTAAGTCTCTGGGTCTCATAAACCTCCTCTGCACGTCCGCTCAGTTCCTTCGCAGTTTTTGTAAGTGTTTCTCCAAGACTTCCAAAAAAATCTTTTGCCATGATAAGTTACCTCTCTTTCTTTATAAAAAGCCATGTTATATATACTCTGTATTTAGTGATTTCCTTCCAGCAGCGGAACTTCCTGTCCTCTGAGAAGAATCTTCGGGCCACCATTGCCTTCTATATATTCTCTTGTAATCGTAACCTGACCGATATTATCATCTTTCGGAATCTCATACATAATATCCAGCATATATTCTTCCAGAATTGCCCGAAGAGCTCTGGCTCCTGTGTGTTTTTCCATTGCTTTGGCTGCAATGGCATGCAGTGCTCCCTCTTCAAATTCCAGTTTTACCTCGTCCAGTGCCAGAAGCTTCTGATATTGTTTCAGGATCGCATTGCGTGGCTCGCTTAAGATCTGTACCATCATATCCTCTGTAAGCCCATTCATGGTAAATATGATCGGCAGACGTCCGATAAACTCCGGAATCATACCAAAACTTCGAAGATCTTCCACCGTCACCTTCTCCAGAATATGTGGATCGTCATCATACTTGTCTTTCAGATCTGCATAAAATCCAATAGACGCCTGCTTATTCAGACGTTCTTTAATGATATTTTCCAGATCCGGGAAAGCGCCTCCACAGATAAACAGAATATTTCTTGTATTTACCGTTGTCAATGGAACCATTGCATTCTTGCTGTTGGCTCCAATCGGCACTTCCACATCTGCTCCTTCCAGAAGTTTCAGCATACCCTGCTGTACAGCTTCTCCGCTGACATCTCGCTGATTGGTATTTTTCTTCTTTGCGATCTTGTCAATCTCATCAATAAAGATGATTCCATGCTCAGCCTTCTCCACATCATTATCAGCCGCTGCAAGCAATTTGGAAACAACACTTTCAATATCATCACCAATATATCCTGCTTCTGTAAGAGAAGTCGCATCGGCAATCGCCAGCGGAACATCAAGCAGTTTGGCCAGTGTTTTGACCAGATAGGTCTTTCCGCATCCGGTAGGTCCGATCATCAGCATATTGGATTTTTCAATTGCGATCTCATCCATGGTATCTGTTGCTACACGTTTATAATGATTGTAAACGGCAACGGACATTACCTTCTTGGCATATTCCTGACCGATCACATATTCATCCAGGGTAGCCTTGATCTTATGCGGTGCCGGAATCTTCTTGAGATCCAGGACTGGTTCTTTCTTTTCTGCTTTTTTCTTTTTGGGTTTCTTCTGCTGTCCCATCTGATTCTGGAAACTGCTGAGATCGATCATGCTGACATTTGGCATATTGAGCAGATCACCATAATTAAAATTTCCTGTCTGCATCTGCTGATTCATACTGTCAAAGCTTCTCTGCATACAGTCCGGACATATATGTATATTATTAGGAAGATCGATCATCTTACCAACCTGACTCTCTGCCCGATGACAGAGCGTACAGTACTTCTCAGGTTCTTTCTTGTTTTCTTCCTGATCATCGTCATCGCTGACCTCTCCCTCTAAAATCTCATCCTCGTATTTATCTGCCATATATCTGTAAACTCCTTCTGCATAGTTGTTATCTGTCTCATATAAAGAACGCACAGATCAAAAGTGCATTCTGCATCTTCGAATCTATGCGTTCATTATAACATAACCAGTAAAACTGTAAACTAAAGTTTTTATAAATTAATTTTTGCTTCCGAGCGTGACTGAAATTGTCTTCTGAACATACTCTCCGTTATCTGCTCTTGATACAACAACATCCACCGTCTCACCGGATGCATAATACGCAAGCTTACTCTCCAGATCATCTTTGCCGCTGACTGTCTGTCCATCAAAACTTACGATAATATCACCTTTCTGGATACCTGCTTTCCCTGCAGCGGAATTTTTCTCCACACGGATAACAAAAGCTCCCTCCGGCATATCATACATCTGTATTGCCTCTGTGGAAAGATCAGCCGTAACGACCCCAAGATAAGCTGCATTCTCTGATTCAACTTTATCTCTTGTCTGACGGTTCATCAGTTCCTCAAGAATCGGCTGTGCCTTGGATATTGGAATTGCGTATCCCATTCCCTCTACCGCACTGTCCGCATACTTTGCAGAGTTGATGCCGATCACTTCTCCCTGCATATTCAGCAGTGCTCCACCACTGTTACCTGGATTAATCGCCGCATCTGTCTGAATCAGGCTTGAACTGGTACCATCATCTGTCGAAATGTTTCTGTTCAATGCACTGATCCATCCGGAGGTAACTGATTGTCCATATCCAAGTGCATTTCCAATTGCCACAACCTGTTCCCCAACCTGAAGGTCATCGGAATTGCCAAGCTGCGCTATTTTGATCTGCGAGAGTGTGTCTTCCGGTATATCTGATTTCTGAACTGCAACCACAGCCAGGTCATTTGATTCATCCGTACCTTTTATCTTGGCACTGACTGCATCTTCCACATTGACATCACCATCGCTGCCGGACATATCCACCGTTTCCTCTTCTGCGTTGACTACATCATTTCCGACAAAGCATACACTGAGTGTTGTCGCACCGGATACCACATGATTATTTGTTGCGATCAAAAGCTCATCGTCATTTTCTCCAACAATGATTCCAGAACCGCTTCCCTCACTGGAATATTGCTGTGTGCCATAACCAAATCCAAATGCCCGGAAATAATTTGGGATTTCCTGTACACTTACAGATGTAATTGCGACTACCGTTGGCATTGCTGTATCTGCAACTTCTGCAACAGAACCCGTCTGTGACACAGCAGCTGCTGTTTCCGAAACGGCAGTTTCACTTGAAGCAGCTCCTTCACTTTCATTCGAATCACTTCCATCTGCCGAAGAATCTCCTGCAAGCTGTGCTGTCTCTATCTGACTGTCCTTCCCGTCTGATCCCAGATATTTCTCGGACGCAAAATTCACTCCCTGAAATACAGCACCTGCTACCAGACCGAATACAACTGCCAGCGAAATCGTTTCTGCAAGTTTTTTTCCGCCACGTTTTTTGTTTTTTTTCTTTTCAGGTAATTCCTTCACTGTATCTGATTCTGTATTCTGATGCATACAATAATGTTCATATCTTGGTGGCTCATTCTGTCGATTGTTTTCTGTATCATTCTGCGGAGCATTCAGATTCCATTTTTTTTCATCATCCATGCCTGTGCTCCTTTCTTTTTATCTTTTTTATCCTATGAAAACAGTGTAACAATCAATTGTGTTCAAAATGTGACAACTCCTTTAAAAAACCGTGTGCTTATAGCTGTTTCATTGACAGCCGTCTGTATTTTTTACACCTTCCAGTATTCGCGGTTCATTGTACACCATAAAATCATTTTTCGAGGAAGTTTACGATAGTTTTTACCACTCAGATAGCCGGCATATTTACAGCCCGACTGAAGTATTACTCCCGGAATCAGCCATATTTTTCTTTTTTGGATCAGGTAGTTTATTGTTTTCTTTACAAGTTTTATTCCTTCTCCCTCTGACGGCACTCCTGCAAAAATTTCCGGATGTTCTGCCTGTGATACACCCAAATCAAAATTTCTGTGGAACTGCTGCATGCAGGAGTAATTGTGAGAATGTATCACTTTTGCATCCGCTGCATAAGCGATTCCATATCCCATCTGGATCAGTTTTCCTGCATAGATCATATCTTCGTTAAAAATCGTCTTTCTGACAAAGCCTCCCAGTTCCTGATAAATTTCTTTTTTATATGCAGCACACACATTAGAGCAGAAAAAAGTTTTTATTCCATATAAGGAAAGGTCTCTTTGGGTTCTTACATAAGATTTCTCCGGGTAGTTAAATGATCTCGTATAACGTTCTGCAAAACTACACATTTCATTCGGCAGCTGTCTGGCATATGCTGCTGCGATCATTTTTTCCTTTTCCAGTGCCTTTACAAGATTTTCTATCAGATTCCTGTCCGCCGGAACAGCATCCTGTGTCATAAATACCATAATCTCTGCATCCGACAATTCTGCTGCCCATGCACGTGTTCCGCCATGATCAAACTCAGATTTTTTCAAATGGTGTACTTCCAGAAGTGGATACTTCTGTTCTAATTCTTTATTCCAGTAATTTTCCTCTGTATTCATTGCAATAATACGATGGATCACTGCTGTCTGCTCTGTGAGCCGTTCAAGCAGTACAGAAAATTCTTTTCCCGGATGGTACACCGGAATGATCACATCTACTTTTATATTTTCCATGCTTTCTCCCTTTGCGTCATTCTTCGCTACTGGTTTTTCGTATGAATGTATGGTAACAGAAGAAGGGAATTTCTTCAACGAGAAATTCCCTTCTTTTATCATAGTTATTTATGCTGCACTTGGATCGGCCTCTGCAGCTGCTTCTGACGAAGCTCCGCCATCATCACCGCTTCCTTCATCAACGTAACCGTCATCACCACCACTGGTGTCTCCGCCTGTGGTGTCTCCGCCTGTGGTGTCTCCGCCTGTAGTATCTCCGCCAGAACCGTCATCACCGCTGGAATCATCACCGCTGGAGCTTCCTCCACTATTATCAGAATCATAATCCGTATTTCCACCGCCGGAACTTCCGTCACTATTATCAGAATCATAATCCGTATTTCCACCGCCGGAACTTCCGTCACTGTTGTCAGAGTTGTCAGAACTGCTGTCAGCGCTTCCACTGTCATCGGAGTCATAATTGTTGCTTGTATCAGACCATCCGCTTCCGTTATTCTCGAAAATGACTGTATCATTTGCAGTATTCTCTTCTACTGTAGCCTGTTTGTCATCCAGACTGCTCTCACCGCCAACGATCTCAAGGATCTTTTCACTGTTTGCAAGTACAGTTGCAGACGGTGTATATGCCTCATCTCCGTAAAGGAATTTATGCAGTTCGATAACATTGCTTTCCAGTGTCGTCGGTACAATAATACTTCCCTTAACATTGGCGAATTTGAAAGAGGACGGGAATCCTGTCGTATCGTCTACACTGTAACCGATCAGAGTAGGCAGAAGCTGCAGGATTTCGTCTTTTGTCATAGAAGTTGTAACCATCGGGAATACATCGTCCATGATCTTGAAGATCTTGCCAAGACCGGCAGATTTTGCCTTGCTGACGATCATCTGAATCACACGTCTCTGTCTCTCTGTACGTCCCATATCAAGGCTTGCTGTATAACGGATACGACAGTAAGAAGTTGCCTGTACACCATTCAGATGATAATGATACTGAACTGCCTCGATATCATCCGGTCTGTCCGGAAGTTCGATCGGTGTATAATCCTTACCTGTTTCTTCGGATGTCTCTACACAGTAGTTATTCATATGAACAATCTCGGCATAAGACATGTCCATATCCAGTCCACCAAGGTCATCGATGATCGTTGTCAGCGCATTGAAGTTTACGGTTGCATATTCGCTGATGTTCAGGTCGATGTTTGTATTCAGCATTGTGATCGCCTGTTCGGCTTCACCGTAAGCATACGCTGCGTTCGCCTTGGAATAAGTATCGTTACCAAGATTGAGAAGGGTATCTCGATATACAGAAACCAGCTTCACATCTTTTGTGTCATTATTTACGCTTGCAATAATAATTGTATCACTGTTCTCACCGCCGAGTGCAGTATTTTTATCACGGTGGTCAATACCAAACAGAGCATATGTTGTATAACCTGTCAGAGTTGATTCCTGTGAATCAATAGAATCCTGTACTTCCTGGTTTACTTTGATCTTACTGTCATCCAGAACTGGCTGATTGATCTTGTCCAGTTTTGAATTCAGCTGTCCATATACATACAGACCACCGATAAACAGCAGAAGAACAATAATTTCAACAGCAAATAGTATCTTTTTTGTTTTTGACTTAGGTCTTGCCATCTTCTCTCCCCTTATCTTTAATATGCATTTTTATTAATGAACCCTTTGAAAATCGTCAGGAACAATATCTTTATATCAAATCCGATCGACCAGTTCTCTATATAGTAGAGATCACAGTCAATACGTTTACGAATAGAGGTATCTCCCCGGTAACCATTTACCTGTGCCCAGCCGGTAAGTCCCGGACGCACCTGATGTTTCACCATATATCTTGGAATTTCCTCACGGAATTTCTCAACAAAAAACGGTCTCTCCGGTCTCGGTCCCACCAGACTCATATCACCCTTCAGAATATTAAACAGCTGAGGCAGTTCATCAATGCTGGTCCTTCTCATAAATTTACCGATTCCGGTTACCCTCGGATCATTCTTAACTGTCCAGGCCTTCTTTTCTTCGGCCTCCGGCTGAATTTCCATAGAACGGAATTTGTACATCCAGAAATTCTTATTATGAAGTCCGACACGCTCCTGTCGGTATATAAGTGGTCCCGGTGATGTCAATTTGATGAGTATGCACATCAGCAGCATGACCGGTGAAGAAACAATGATCGCCATGATCGCCCCAACAACATCCATCAAGCGTTTGACCATTGCATTAAATGTATTACTCAATGGAACATAACGGATGTTGATCACCGGAAGTCCCAGTATATCTTCCGTATATGGTTTCGTAGGAATGATCTTATTATAATCCGGTATAAATTTGGTATGAACACCGGATTTCTCACACATTCCGACAATTTCCTCCAGTCGGTAATATTCACTCAGTCCCAGTGTAATTGCAATCTCATCCAGCCTGTTTGCAGGAAGTATCACAGAAAGATTTGCAATTCGTCCGATAACCTTGATTCCATTATAAGCAGTTCCTGCCGGAACATTATCATCAAGGATTCCTCTGACAACATAACCCCACTGTGGATTCTGCTGAATTCTGTCAATATATTCTTCCGCTGCCCGGCTGTAACCTACCAGTATCATCTGCTTCTGATTCAGTCCGCGCTTTCTCATTTTTCTCAGCATGGAGAAAATAAAGAGCCTTACTCCCCATTCTGCAAAGATGTTGATCACACAGAAAATGTAAACCGTCAGTCGGGAGAAATCAGACTCTCCCATCATATACAGACTGAATACGATCAGCAGAAGTCCGAGTACA
>OMNT01001582.1_pt1 | contig 20561 bp, 25 predicted proteins | sample 1672551 | NCBI WGS metagenome assembly OMNT01 (sample SAMEA3136698, study PRJEB25190) | human gut metagenome
GTGTTCTCCGCCCGCCAGATCTATGAAGCTGTCGCCACGGACTCCTTTGACGCCAGTTGGACGGGGATCTCCAGCATGGTCTACAAGCTCCGGCGCAAGATGGGGGCCGGGATCATCGAGACGGTGCGGGACCACGGCTACCGTTTCACACCAGAATAACAAAACAGCGCCGCCTCGGCTCTACCGGGGTGGCGCTGCTGTAATATTAGATAAATTAGGTTCTTTTATACCTTGTTAAATAATCCGGGATTAGTTGACTTCACTCCATCTTTATGGTAAGCTTTTTTCTACAAGTAAAACTATGCTCTCTGGGAAGGAAGTGAAACAATGGGAAAGGAAAAGCCAGTAGAGGGAAAGTTTGTTACTTCGGTCAAAGTCGGGCCGAAAGGACAGATCATTGTCCCGAAAGAGGTTCGGGATATGTTTAATATCCAGCCGGGCGATATGCTGTTGATGTTGGCCGATGTCGAACAGGGTATTGCTATCCAAACATTCAATACCACGAATGAAATGTTTGAAAATCTGTTTCCGGGAAAGAAATAATTTATGGAGAATATATTGCCGCGCTTCATTTCGAGGCGCGGTGTTTTTTTGCCGTAAAAGTAAAACTTGTAAAACTTGTATTGACTTTCACCGCCTCACGCGCTATAATGCAAATATGGTGTTACAAGTAAAACTTATAACACCATAAAAAGGAGGAAACCGGATGACAGAAGAAAAAAAGAATAGTACATCTGTCGGGAAAAACCGTTACATGGCTACCGTCAAAGTCGGTTCAAAAGGTCAGATTGTCATACCGCAAAAGGCACGACAGCTTTTGCACCTTAAACCGGGTGATATGCTCCTGATGCGAGCTGATAGCTCCCTCGGTATCGCCATTCAACCGCTTGATATGGTTGGTGATTTGTTTGACGATCTTTTCCGCACATCACCTAACTAATTTTTAAGGAGGATTTTATGAGATTGCTTGAAGTAGAGGGATTGACGAAAAAGTACCCCAAATTCACATTGAAGAATGTTTCGTTCTCTTTGGAGCAAGGGAGAATTATGGGCCTGATCGGTAAAAACGGTGCTGGCAAAAGTACAACGCTTAAATCCATGCTCAACATGGTTTGCCCGGACAAAGGGTGTATTAAAATGCTCGGTCACGATTTCCGGCAGGATGAAGAAAGCTGCAAACAAAATGTCGGTGTTGTTTTAGGGAGTATTCAGTTTTACCAAGACAAAAAACTGCAAACGATTACCGGCGTGACGAAGCGTTTTTACCAAAACTGGGATGATACCGCATACCGAAAATATATGTCTATGTTTGAACTCGACGAACAAAAACAGGTAAAGCAGCTTTCAGAAGGCATGAAGGTGAAATATTTAATTGCCCTTGCGCTTTCGCACGACGCCAAACTGCTTATTTTCGATGAACCGACCAGCGGCCTTGACCCTGTGGCCCGTGAGGATTTGTTGGAGCTTTTTCAGCAGTTGGTAAAGGACGGGAAAAGAAGCATTTTATTTTCATATCACTTCGGATTTGGACAAATGCGCTGACGATATAACCTATATCAAAAATGGTGAAATCATCGCCAGTGCGGATAAGGCTTCCTTTATTCAGGCTTTCCAATCCCTGAAAGCTCCCGGCGAAGATAACCTGAATTTGGAGGAAATCATGGTGAGAAATGAAAGGGGGACTTATAATGTCTAATTTACTCTATAAAGAGTGGCACCTTGCCGTACATTCCGTTGTCTATCTGTTCCTGCTGATCGGGGCACTGCTTCTGGTTCCCGCATATCCGTATGGCATGATCTTTTTCTTTGGTTGCCTCGGACTATATTTTACCTCCCAATTTGCCAGAGAAAATTCCGACGCCTTTTACACAGCTACGCTTCCCATCAAAAAGCGCCATGTGGTAAAAAGTAAATGCCTGCTGTTCGTTAGCATCGAGATTGCACAACTTATTATCTGCATACCGTTTTCAATCATCCGCTTGTGGACGCTCCCTGACGGCAATCCTGTTGGCATTGAGGCGAATGTGGCATACTTTGGCTTTGGCCTGATTGTCTATGCCATATTTAACTTTCTGTACCTAACTGTGCTTTTTCAGTCTGCATACCAAGTAGGCAAAGCGTTTGTAATTGCCATTATCCCGGCAACTGCGGTAATCGCGTTGATGGAATACAGCGTACATCTGCCGTCCTTTACATGGCTTGACAGTTTACAGACAGGCGATTTGATAAGGCAGCTTCCCATATTGGGCATCGGTATCTTGATCTATATTATCAGCAACATTTTGACCTATCGCGTTGCATCGAAGCGTTTTGAACTTGTTGACCTGTAACTAAAGTACCTTGTTATACTTGGAGGTGATCCACTTGGGAAGTTTATAATTTTATCCTTCAGTGACGGCGAGGACACCATCTTTGCAAACACCGTGACGGCCCTTGCTTCTGTCGCAGATTTCTCCACGGTGGCCACCTCCGCAGACACGCCGCTGCTCTTTGGCTCCCTGCAGATCGACCCGCAGCGCAGGCTGGTATGGCAGGTCGGCCAAACGGTGGAGTTGACACCAATGGAGTTTGATATTCTGCTCCTGCTGGCCTGCCGGCCGGGGCAGGTGTTCACCGCCCGCCAAATCTATGAGGCCGTCGCCGCAGACTCCTTTGACGCCAGTTGGACGGGGATCTCCAGCATGGTCTATAAGCTCCGCCGCAAGCTGGGGGCCGGTATTATCGAAACAGTGCGGGGCCACGGCTACAAATTCGTTGCCCCAGGCACCTCACCAAAATAAAGCAAGCGCACAACGGATTTTCTTCCGCTGTGCGCTTCTTTTATTCCTCACGCCGGTAATGCGGCTCCGGTACATAAGGCTCCTTCTGGTATTTGCGATATTTTTCCGGTACTTCGGCAGGCTCCTCCAGGCTTTCCTCGCTGTAATCAATCGGTTCATCACAAACAGCGTCCAGCAAAATGCGCTCCAAATGCTCAAATTCTGAAAACTGATCCAGGGAGGCCATCACAAAGGAGTCGCGGACATAACCGGCACTGGCAGCCATCAGCTCCTGATCCATAAAGTATCCATGATGCTCCACAAAAAAAGTCATCATCATTACAACCGTTCGGGTATTGCCCTCCCGGAAAGGATGCGTCTGCCAGATCGGCGGGAAAAGGCTGGTAAGCTGGTGAACAAATTGCTCCCGGCTGATGCCGTTCCAGTGAGCAGTTCTCAGCCGCCCAAACGCCTCGTCGAGATCTTCCTCGATCCTGTCCTCATTGCTGTACCAAACGCTTCGGCCTGCCAGCAGCTTCTCCCGCTTCTCGATATTGATGATGCGGTACTGGCCGGCCCATTCGTAAATGTCGCCAAATAGGGTCCGATGGATCTCCCGCAGGCCATTTGGAGAAAAGTCCTGAAAGCCCTGTTCGTATAACAGCATCATATTGGCTCTGGATTGCTCGGCTTCGATGCGATCCAGTGTTTGCTCATTTTTGATGCCCAGCTTGTTTTTCAAGACAGGCACCTCTTCATACAGGTACGGATCAGACACGGCTCTGGCGCTCCTGCTCCGCGATCCGGCGATGATGTGCCAGCAATGCCTGCTTCATCTGTTCGCCCGTCAGCTCACCGCGAGCCCAGCTTGCAGACAGTGACCGTGCATAGCTGGAAATCGGTGCGCCCTCAATGGCGTTGATGGCGTCGGCCGTCTTGACTGCTGCAATCCGTTTCTTTTCCAATGGACTCATCGCGCCTTCACCTCCTATTGATTTTAGTATAACACAGAACAGGCCTGTTTCCAACAGGCCAGGCCAATGCGAATCTTGCTGAATTAGCAACGGGCCTCAATGATTTCCTGTTCAGTGGTGCCACCGGTGGACGGTTGGTACTCAATTTTGAAAGTTTGGATCAGGGTGGCTCGACGAGTATAAAAGTATAACGCTTTTTTGCTATTTCTCTTGATGATTTTTTCCATAATCAATCAATGTACCTATAGCAATTCCAATCAACATTCCAATACCCGCACAAATAGGAATAGCAAAAAGATTTTGCAGAAACGCCCATCCCAATACACCCATGCAACCACCGACAATAAATCCTGTTAATAAGCCAATAGTTAAGTATCTATTGTTTTTCATATTGCTATATCCCCCTAAATTGAGCTTTGTCGTTGGCTTCATTATACTATGACCGGCTACCTTTGGGAATAGATGAATTGTAAACTTGCTGAACGGGAAAAGCTTGCAACGCAAGGTATTCTCAGGTGGCAAATACATTTTAAGCCCACGGGAAAGACCCTGAGACGGTGATCTCAGGGCCTTTCTCATAGACTTAAATCCGGAACAGGTCAATCGCCCGCATCAGCGTGATGCACAGCTCCTGGTACAGATCCTCGTCCAGTCTGCCGTTGATCACGGCGTACTTGAGCAGCAGAGGCCGGTACATGAGCAAAATGCTTGTGATGGCCTCATGGTCACCGGCCTTGGCTCGCCGTAGTATCTGTTCAAATGTCATATCCGTTCACCCCCTCGATGCTCTTCTTCAACTTCCGAATAGCCCGGTAATACACCGCGGCCGTACCCTTATACGACAATCCCAGCTGCACACCGATCACATCGAATGGGCGCTTGTCCAGCACGCGGGCCAGGAACACATACCGTTCCCGCTCGTCCAGCTGTTTCAAGGCATACAGGAGCGCGCTGCTCTCGATTTTCTCCCAGAGGGGCAGCCGCTCCATCACTTCCTGCTCCAGCGTTTGGCTCATGGCAAAGATCGTATCCGTCAAGGTCTCCTGATTGCTGTACGCATAAAGAGCCTTCAGATAATCCCGCTGGGTGCGCCTGATCGCCTGGATTAAATAGCCTGTAAACTTGATTTGCAGTTCTTCCTCTGCTCGTCCATTATTTCGTTGCCACATGGCCTTATCCTCCAAATAGTTCAAGAATTTTAATGGGATTCTTGAACCTCTGGCGGAGACCGGCACCGAGCTAACGGGCGTCTTTGCCTGCTATATAAAGAAACGCGGCCGGCCGCACACCGCAAAGGTGAGCTGCCGGCCATGTGATACACATAAAGAAGTCCGTCATGACTTCCGGCGCCCGCAGGAGGAGGCTTATCGCTCGATTTGCGATGTTCCCGCCTGCTCCTGTGAAAAGGAAAAGGGCGGTGGAAGAACCGTATTGCAAAGTAAGCTGTGTGTCGAAATGTAAGCAGATGGACGAACCTCTTTATGTGCATGATCCATCTTTCCATCATGCACTTCTGGCTCCCTGCCATCTGAACCACACTTTGCACACGAACCCGCCGCTGTTATGAACAGGCGGCGGGCCTGCCAATTATCTTAGGTGCAGTGTTGTTCCGAAAACTTTGTTGATTTTTGTCGGATTATAAAAGAAAAGGCAGCCTCATTCTCTTTGGAATAAGACCGCCTGTTGTAACTTGAAATTACCTCTGCTGTTTTGATTTTTCCGTCTCATAGACATCCCTCCCGTTCTTTCTATCTATTTATGGTTTCAAAACGCCATATTAAGTGTAAATGTCAAAGATCGCTGGATTTTGACTGAACGACAACTTTTCCCATCAGGCGGTTATTTTCATCAAAATCTTGCAGCTTCAACACAGAGAAAAAGGGCGGGCAAAGATCTGTTTTCTCTGCCCGCTCCTTCTAAACAAGATTTATCCCTGATGTTTGACCTTCAGGTGCTGAAAACTGTCCTCACTGATAGCGTGCTCCATCCGGCAGGCGTCGGCCTCTGCTGTCTCCTGATCCACGCCGGCTTCTATGAGCATTTCCGTAAAAAAGCAGTGTTTCTCATAGGTTCGCTCAGCCACCTCGCGGCCCACATCGGTCAGGCGAATGAAGCCGCCCTCATCCCGTTCAACAAATCCGCCGGCCTGCAGCGTTGTAATGGCATGGGTGATGCTCGGTTTGGTGAATCCCATGTGCCGGGCAATATCAACTGGACGCACCATGCCCATTTTCTTTTGGAGAACAAGGATAGCCTCCAGGTAATCTTCACCCGACGCATGAAGTTTCATTAGAACCTCCCTTACTGTATCCGCCAGCCTTCGGCCTGCTCACGGATCTGGATGAACTTTTTATAAGTCCCTTCCTGTTGCAGCAGTTCCTTATGCGTACCCCTCTGAGCCACAGTTCCGCCATCAATCACAAGGATTTGGTCGGCGTTCTCAATCGTGGCCAGACGATGGGCAATCGTAATAATAGTTTTACCGTGTGTTAGAGCAGAAATCGCTTCTTGGATCAAATGCTCATTCTCTGGATCAATACTTGCGGTTGCCTCATCCAAGATAACAATGGGAGCATCCTTGAGCATCGCCCTGGCGATAGAAATTCTTTGCTTTTCACCGCCGGAAAGCGAAGAACCCCCTTCACCAATCACTGTGTCATAACCGTCTGGCAAAGCCATTATGAAGTCATGACAGCGGGCGGCTTTTGCGGCGGCGACAATCTGCTCATCCGTAGCGTCTGGGCTGCCGAATTTAATGTTATTCTTGATGGTATCCCGGAACAAATAGACATTCTGAAAAACCATGCTGATATTTTTGAGCAGACTATCGCAGGTAAATCTTCGAATATCCGTTCCGCCAATGGTAATCATTCCGCTGTTAACATCGTAAAAACGGGCAATCAGGTTACACAGTGTAGATTTTCCACTGCCAGATGGCCCCACGATGGCCGTTGTTCTATTCTGCGGAATTTTGAAGTTCAGGTCATGCAGAACAATCCGGCTGTCATATCCGAAAGAAACATCCCTAAACTCAATATCATAGGATACCGGTTTTATGTCGGTGCCGTCCCGGTCGATATAGTTTACATTCTCCAACGCTTCCAGCTTATTCATGGCAGAGTCCACAACTCCAAGCATATGGGCCGCGTCATTGATATTCTCCACGCTGCCGAACATCACAAAAGAGAACAGGACAAACATCAGGAAGAACGCCATACTCATTTGTCCCTGCAATGCCTGCCATGCACAAATAAAGACAATTCCCATCGAAGCCAGTTTCAAGGCGAACAGATGCAAGCAGTTGAATGGAGTAAAGCCTTTCTCCACTTTGATATGAATATCTTTCAGATCTTTGCTGGCATTACGAAAGTTCTCAATAGAGGCCCCTTCCTGTCCAAAGGACTTCACAATGGAAAGCCCCCGGATGTATTCAATCGCTGCGCCGGACATATCTTCCATTGCTTTATGGGTTGTTGCAGCGGTTTTTTCACTGTGTCTGCTAATCCCCTGCAAAGCCAGCGCCGAAAGAGCAACGCCGACAATGGAAATAACCGCCGCAACAGGGCTGAAGAAGATCAGGCATAAAACGATGGCAATAAACTTTGCGTATCCATTGATGATGACATCCACCATTTTCATGCCCTGTAATTCCAAAGTAGACAATTCCGTGGTAACACCTGCCAGAATGTCACCGACACTGTTTTGCGAAAAGTACCCAAGGGGAACCCGTTTCAGTACATCGCCCAGATGGATACGCTGTCCGGCGGCCACTTCATATCCAATGCTTTCCTGCAACACTGCCCGGAGATAAGAAAGCAGGAAGTTCAGCACAATCGAGCCAATAATGATCCACAGCGTTTGCCAGATTAAAACAGTATCAATCGCAGTATTCGTCCAGTATGCCTGGATCGCTTTATCCAGTGCGAATGCGGCTGCCATTGTAGGAATAGCAGTAGACAAACTGCTGAAAAAGGAACACACAGAACCAAGATAGAGGCGGCCTTTATATTTACCAGCCCACCGGATAATGCGTTTCATTGACTTAAACATTGACAGCCACCTCCTTTTTCTCGCCCACAGACCAGTTCTTTGCGCCAATATGCGCCTGCCACATATCTGCATAAAGCGGGCAGCGTTCCAAAAGTTCCCCCTGCTTTCCGCAGTCAACAATCTGCCCTTTTTTCAGAACAACAATCTGATCTGCGTTTTGAATGGTAGACAGACGATGTGCAATCACCAGCAGGGTCTTTCCTTTGGAAAGGGCCATGATGGATTTCTGGATTTTATCTTCATTCTGCGGGTCAGTGAAGGCAGTTGCCTCATCCAAAATCACAATAGGCGCATTTTTCAAGATTGCTCTCGCAATAGCAATTCGTTGCTTTTCTCCGCCTGAGAGCCGCTTGCCAGCATCACCGGCAGGGGTATCATATCCTTTTTCCAGCCGAGCAATGAAATCATCGCAGCAAGCCGCTTTTGCGGCGGCATATACTTCCTCATCCGTAGCATTTGGATTACCCAGGCGGATGTTCTCTTTGAGCGAGCAGTTGAACAGGAAATTGTCCTGTGTCACGAAGCTGACCAATTCAGAAAGCTGGTGAATTGAAAGCTCTTTTATAAGTTCCTTGACATTCGTGCCGCCGATGGAAATGCTGCCGCCGGTCACATCCCAAAACCGGGCAATCAGCCGGGCAACGGTGGACTTGCCCCCGCCGGATGGCCCAACCAGGGCTGTAAAACTTCCCTGCGGCATTTTCAGGCTGATGTCATGTAGCACTTCGTTTTGCCCGGTGCCATCATAGGAGAAAGACACATCCTGTAAAACAATATCTGTATGCTTGATCGGAACAATCTTTCCAGAGTCCGGCAATACAGGCAGGTTCAGAAGTTCATTTGCAGCTTCTACTGCATACTCCATTGACTTTGCCTCGTTGATAAAAGTAGTAGCTTTCATCAGCGGGCCGACAATACTCAGCGAAAGAATAATTCCCATCGCCAATTCAGCAGGCGTGATGCTCCCGCTCTGTACCAACAGCAAACCGATGGGAAGTACCCCCAACAGGGTGGTTGGCATAATCGCCATCATCAGGTTCATTGTTTTCCAGGTGCTTTTGAACCACGCCAGAGTAAAATCCTTAAAGGACTTTACCGCTCCCACGAACTTTTCATAGGAACTGGTACTTTGATTGAACGCCTTAACAACCTCAATGCCCTCTACATACTCAATAATGACATTGTTTACATGATTGTTTGCCTCCATGTAAGCTGCGTACTGGCTGTTATAGTTCCGCATGAGAAAGAACATGGGGATCATAGACAAAACCGGGGCAATCAGGACTGCAAGGCCCAAACGCCAGTCAATCACCAGCATCCAGATAAAAATAGCAATCGGAAGGAGCAGGTTCGATGTCAGCTCCGGGATCATGTGGGCCAGAGGCGGTTCCAAATCCTCCACCTTGTCCATGATAATATTCTTCAAGTACCCAATCCTTCGTCCCATTACTTCGCCAAGGGGCGCCCTCATCAAGCGGTTTGCGATTTTCAGGCGGATGCCTTCCAGTATCGTGTAAGCGGAGATATGTGCCAAAATTGTGGAAATGCCAAAGCAGATGACACGGATCAGGTATCCGCCTACTCCTACCAGACACCAGAGCAGGATGTTGTTCAAAGTAGCGGTCCGGTTAATGAACAGGAGCAGTATTTCATACACCGCCCAAAACGGAACAAAGCCTCCGGCAACACTTAAAATGGCACACAAAACCGAGAGGGTCATTTTCCCTTTGCAGGGACCTGCAAAAGAGAAAAGCGTTTTGACCCAATGCTCTTTTTGCTGCTTCATATCAATTCACCTCTCTCGATCAATTTAGCCAGCAAAGAAATAAGGATGGTTAATCTTTGCTAACCATCCTTAATGCTATCACAATTCAATTTTTCTTTCCGCTCCACACGGCCTTTTTTATTCCAATCAGATAATTGATTTTCGATATTCCAACGGCGTTTTTCCCATTGTCTGATGAAATGCGGACGCGAATTTGCTGGGGCTGTCATATCCCACAAGTCCCGCAATCTCCGCCACTTTCAGCGACTTATCTGATTTCAGTAAAGAGGCAGCATAGTTCATTCGATAGTTTCTCATGTATGTAAAAATCGGGCTGCCATATACCGATTTGAAACAGTTTTTCATAGGGGTCAGGGCAATATCAAACCGCGCGGAGAGTTCTTCCAAAGTATAGTTTTTGGTCAAATCCTGCGTCAGAAGTGCCTGGATCGCTTTGATTTTCTCAACCTGGCCTTTATAAAAATAGGGGCGTTCTTCTGTATGGCCCGAAAGTTCCAGTGCGTCCAGATACAGCAGCAGCTCCAACACTTTGATCTTGAAATAGTCCTTTTTGATTTTGACCGGGACATTGTAGAGTTCGGAAAAAATATGCTCAATGGCCGGTTCTCCTGGAATGACATAGGGTGTACGGTCGCTGCAATACTTTTTTTGCAATTCATAAAGATCCACAGAAAAGTCTTTCATAGAGGCCGGGATTTCCTTTGCCGCAGTCTCCATCTGAAAGCCAATGGAAATACCGTGATAGTGAGAAAGTGGAAATTCCACCTTGCCGGAATGATGGATGCGGCGATCCACCCGAAGATCGCCAGCCTCTAAATAGCTAAAGGCATTTTGGCCGACTTCCTGCTCAATGCGCCCTTCCCGGCAGTGGTCGATACAAAGCAGGTCCATATCTGTCTGGAAGCCCGAAATGCACTCCTTCATGTGGAAATCATTATACATGAGAAACACACCGGGAAAGACATGATAGAGCGTCATCATGCCTTCACCAGAATTATCGCTTAAACGCATGACCTTGCAATCATCGGACTCGACCAGGTTTTGAACATTGGGGCCGTAGTACATTTCCCGGAACAGTTCCGGCATAGACGCTACCTCCTTTCTTTGGAGCATCCCTCCATATTAAATATTTTATCACAAGTCCGGCCCAAAAACTCAAAATCATGGGAAACAATGATGATAACTTTATTTTCATCATTCAACTTGCGGATCATATTGCTCACTTCCAGCATACGGTGATAGTCCAGGCCGCTGGTCGGCTCATCAAAGACAAGTACATCCTTGTTGGAGAGAATAGCGGTTGCCACCGCAAGGCGCTGTTTCTGACCTCCTGACAGGGCCATCGGATGACGGTCTTTGAAATCCAGCAAATCAAAAGACCTGAGAATTTCTTCAATCCGCTCCGGCGGACAATCTGGCTGCGCCAGTTCACATTCGTTCCATACGCTGTCTGAAAAAAGCTGATGGTTCACATCCTGCATAACACAAAAGCTGGCCTTATTACGCTGTTTTGCTTTCAGTGTTTGCCCGTCCAGCCGGACTGTTCCATTCACTTCTTTCAAAAGCCCGCACAGGCAGCGCGTCATCGTCGTTTTTCCCGCGCCGTTATGACCGACAATCCCCAACACTTCGCCCCGTTTTGCAGAAAAGCCAAGGCCGCTGAATACCGGCTGCTTATCAAAGGCACAGGAAAGATTTTCTACGGATAAGCCTTCCTGCGCTCCTGGCGGATCGGCGGGAGGCAGCTCCAGCACAGGATGGACAAGACTTCTAAGCCCCATCCTGATACGCTGCTCATCCGAAAGATTGCGAAACTCATCTCTTGAAAAAGCCTGAACAATTTTTCCTTTTTGAATGAAGATCGCCCGGTCAATCAGGTCCATCAGAAAATATAGGCGGTGTTCGGCAATAACAACCGTCCGTCCTTCTTTTTTGATCTGGATAATCTGCTGGCGTAAGGTGTCAATCGCGTCAGCATCCAGATTTGCCGTCGGCTCGTCCAGCACAAAAACGGACGGGTTCATGGCATATACAGAGGCAAACGCAAGACTTTGTTTTTCCCCGCCAGACATGGAAAAAATGTTTCTTCCCAAAAGCGATTGAATTTTCAGGGCGGAAACAGTGGCCTCATATCGCTCTTTGATCTTCTTTGGCTCGACACCCGCATTTTCTAAACCGAAAGTGATCTCGCTGTCCGAGTCAATATTGAAAAACTGAGATTTCGGATTTTGGAACACAGAGCCAACCTGCTCTGCCAGCCGATACATTTCTGTTTTCGGCACTTCCATACCGTTCACAATCGTTGTACCGGATAAAGTGCCGCCCTCGACAAAATGAGGGATTAAGCCGTTAATCAGTTTTGTCACTGTTGTTTTACCACAGCCCGACTCCCCTGTAAGGACAACACATTCTCCTTGTTGGATATTCAGGTCAATATGGGAAAGCGTTCCCTGCTCTTTCTCATATTCAAACGATACATCCTGAATTTGGATCACATGGAACACCTCCTTAACCTACCGTAATTGAAATCACACAAAAAATCAAACCTGCTGCCAGACACAAAAAGTCCTGCACACCGAACTTCATTTCAATCATGCTTGTCTTTGGTGCAGGATTTTCAATGCCCCGTGTAACAGCGGCTGCGGATAATTCTTCCGCTGTTGTTGTTGCAGAGATCATGATCGGCACCAGTAAGCACTCAATTTTTTGTACCCCATGAATATTACGGAGCTTCATGGCATCCCGGATATAGCCGGTTTCTTCTTTTAAGGCCGGAAAATACCGGACGGTTACAGACAAAGGAATAATCAATCCCTGCGGGATATGCCATTTCCGAAGCGCAACCATCAATTCCCGAACGGGCGTTTTCTGTAAAACCATCGTACCGACAATCAAACAAGGGAAAATCTTTCTTGCATAAGATACAATGATCGTGAAGCTGCTGGCTAAAATTTTCGGCCCGTTTGGGAATACATAGTATTGCAGCGCCAGACAAATCCCAAATGCGATTGCCAGTTTGCCTGCGGATTTTTGGCACCCGCAGGCAACGATCAGCAGGAGCAGAAAAACAACCCATGTAATTTCAACCCATACGGAATGCTGGGTAAAGGCCACAATATTTGCCAGCACCAACAAAAGCAATTCCGTCCGTGGATCGAACCTTAATGTATGTTTTTTGCCCTCCCCATTCATCACACAATTCCTGCCTTTACAAAGTGCTTTTTGAACAGACCTCTGGCAATAAATGCGCCGATGATACCACCGATGATTGGAGCAACAAACAGAACGATTAGCATTGCATTGGATGACAGAGCTTCAACTGCCGCGACATAATCAGCGGGCATTCCCTGTTCTGTAATCTGCGCCAGGAAATCAGCCTTAAACAACCAGATGGGAAGGGGAGAACCAACCATCCCCAGCGAAAAAATCACATAGGCAATCGAATTTCCCTTGAAGCTGTTATACTTAGTCACCACTCGGACAACTTCGGCCAAAATGCAAGTAGAAGCCATCGAGATCAGGATTACAAGGGTAAATTGTCCAGTGACAAAATAGATAAGAGCAGTGATAAGCCCCATCAGGAAAACTGCCCCCAGTTTTTGAACTTTCGCGACCATCAGCATAAAGGGAATACCTGCAAACACCGCAATGAAGCCAGGCATTAACATCCAAAGAACAGGATGAATACCACCCAGAAGCATGAAGGCAAAGTTGATAACAAAGTAGATTGCGGAAAAGATACCGATGGTAATGAGGTCTTTTCCTTTCAGTTTTTTGTCCGTACTTACTTCAGACATTGAACATTCCTCCTTTTAGTTAGGTAGTGCTAACCCGTAGGCTTTTTGAAAGCGCCATTCGGCGCTTTCAAAAAGCATCATAGCAGACCTGAAAAGTCTTTTCCGCTCCAATCGGCCTTTTATAATCCATAAAGACTTTTTTATTTCCATACAATTCTCCCTGTTTTCGGGCAAATCTGTACTACCTCTATTTTTTGTACCTTTGCCATCCGCAACACCGCCTCCACGCCGCTCGGGCCAGCAGTCTCATCATCACACACGGCCACCATGCAATCAGCGTGTTCTACCATGTAGGCAGTGCGCTCCCGATACCCTTGGGCCCCCACGATTTTGCTACCCATTACAAACTGGTCGCAGTTTTCCTTCAGATGGCGCAGACGCTCCTGACTCTTCGGGTCCCATCGTTCGTCATGGCCCGGAAACGGGTAGACCAGTACGATCTCCAGCTCCTGGTACTCTTCCTGCCGGCGCATTTCCAGCAGGATCTCGCCGGCCCATAGATCAACGCCAAGGGCTCCACCAACATAGAACCGGCGCACACCGCGCCGGTACAGTTCGGTAAAAACATCGTGCAGCCGTTTCTTCAGGCGCTTGCACGAGGTCATATATTCCTGATACTTGAATTTGAACCGTGTAGGCCGCTGACTGGTAATTGCACACGAGTAAAACTGGGACATCTCATCTCCTCCAGAAACTTTTTCTCAATATAGCCCATTATACTTGCTATGGCTGATGAAGTTCAACCATGGCCGCTTAATTTTTTATGTTATAGCGGATAAAATATAGCTATAGCATGGAGGGTTACGAATGGGCGAACTTTTGAAAGAAATGGGCCAGCGGATGCTGGACCGGCGCAAACAACTAAAACTGACACAAGAGGCTCTGGCCAAGATGGCGCATGTCACGCCCCAGACCGTTTCCACTGCGGAGCTGGGCACAAAAGCCATGCGGCCTGAAACGATGCTGAAGATCTGTGATGCGCTTGATATCAGCACAGACTATCTCCTGCGCGGTCAGGTCATGGAAGGCGACACACGCCTGCTCAATCAAAAGGTCTCATCGTTGACCCTGCCAATACCGGCATTTAGAAAATATTATCGACAACTTTATCGCGGCTATACAGGAAGAAAAAGAGGTATGAGCGCCAGCGGCAATGCAGCCCTCATACCTCTTTTTATATCATCTCCCCTGGCGAAAAGCTTCCATTGTGCTGGAGATCAGGCCGAGGATCGCATCATCTGCCTCCGGTTCCTCTCCCAGCTCCGACACATATTCCGGCTCCGGCGTCCGCTCCTGCGGCACCGGGGCCGTTGTTGTTTCTGCATCCGGGCAGGCGGCGGGGGCGGCGGCAGGCTTTTCAGAGTGCCTCGTCTCCTGGAGCAGAATCTCACGCACGATGGCTTCAATGGCGGCCCGGTCTATGGCCGGTGCCGCTGCTCTTAACGGTTGTGGATCATCCGCGAAGTGGGTATCGTAGAAAACGACTGCATTGGCGATATACTGTGCTTTCCCGTGGTCAGGCTGTTTTTCCAGCAGTTCGACCGTTGCCAAATGGATCGGGTCGCTGATATTGAACCGCAGGGAAAAACGCCCCCGTTCTTTCTTGGCCGCCATAGCTGTCACCTGCCCGCAGCTTCAAGGCGGTACAGATACTCATATCCGGCTGCATTGGCGTTGATATTGGAGACGAACAACGGCTTACCCACTTTTCCGGATGCCTCAATCTGCCGGCGCAAAAGAATGGCGCCGCCGCCCACAAAGACCACCGTGCAGTAGCGCAAGTCCAGCATCCGCTCCCGCAGGGTGCTGAACAGGTCGTTGACGAACTCCTGTGCCAGCTGCTCCACCAACCGGACTACCGACGGCGGGTACTGCGTCTGCTTGCCGGTGAGGATGGCGTCCACATCCCCCTCATCCAGCAGCAGATCCAATTCCGCGTTGCCCCTGGACCTGATCTTATTGTAAAGCAGGATCACGCCGTTTTCCAGCGAATCACAGGAGCTGAGGTCAGCTTTTCCGTTTTTCATCAGCAGATAGTCTGCCGTGAATCCGCCAATGTCCACTACTACCGCCTTGGCCTCATTCATCAGCGTGTGGAGCATGGTGGCCGCCGCCGCGTATGCCTGGGGATAGCAGGCCACATCATCAATGCTGATGGCATAGTGCTTGTCTTCTGGAAATAGGCAGTGAACTTTTCCGCCTGGGCTCCGAAGTGGGCCGGCGGCAGCCCCACCGGCAGCTGGATGTGGTACAGCTCTTTCTCGTCAACGCCGCAGGCCGTCAATTCCTCCGCAATCGCAATCAGGGTGAGGATAAAGAAGCGGTCATCCCCAGTCTTGTCCTTGCGGTAAGGAATGCGCTCATTGGAGAGCGTATAGTAGTTGCCGCCGTATTGCAGGCTCGGCCCGAACGGCCGGGTCAAGCTCTGCTTCAAGCCAGAAACGAACGGGGCGCAGTGAACCGTCTTGATTTGTTTATTGCCATGATCGACACCAATTAACATAGGTGAATGCCTCCTTTTTTGCTTTATACATATCCTTTACGCCTGGATGACGCCTTTCTCAACAGGCGAAGGCATATTTTTTGAAACCCATGTTTATCATGCGGGACCACGGCTACCGCTTCGTACTAAAATAGAAGAACAGTGCCGCCTCGACTCTACCGGGGCGGCGCTGCTTTGCCTTCTTTTTTTCTTCATCGTTTAATCAATTAAGAAACTTTTTGCACTTCTTGTACCTGTAATTTGGATTGAGAAACCCTTCTTTATCTTGTATAATAAAAAAGCATGGAGGTGGCCTTGTGAAACAAAGAATACTCATTGTCGAAGATGATCTTACTATACAAACGCAATTAAAAAATCTGTTATCCGGCAACGGCTATGAGGTTGGTGTGGTTTCAGACTTTTCCAAAGTGATCGAGCAGGTAAAAACTTTTGCCCCTCATCTGGTTCTGCTGGATATAAAACTCCCAGGAAGTAACGGCTTTGATATCTGCTCCCAAATCCGGGCCTTCTCTGATTTGCCGATTATTTTTGTCACCAGCAGCAACACGGACATGGATGAACTCAACAGCATTATGCTGGGCGGGGATGCCTTCATTACAAAGCCCTATCACACAGCAATCCTGCTGGCGAAAATTGCTTCTCTACTTAAACGTGCGTATCCAGTGCTGCAGAATGAGCAACTAGCTTATGGAGGTGCAGTGCTACACTTGGAAGCCAGCAGTCTGGACTATGATGGTCAGAGTGTGGAGCTGACCAAGAATGAACTGAAAATTCTCTATTATCTGTTCAAAAATGCGGGGAAAATTTGCTCCCGTGTGGATTTGGTAGAATTTTTATGGGATAACCAGCTCTATGTGGATGATAACGCCCTGAGTGTCAACATCAACCGTATCCGGGAGAAGCTGGTGGGCATCGGCCTGACTGATTTCATCAAGACGAAGCACCGGCAGGGGTACACGATATGAACCGTAGACGATATTGGAAAAATCGAATTCCATTCCTGCTGACTAACCTGATTTGCATGGTGGCGCTCACTGTGTTTCTGCTGGTATGCGATATTTCCATCTCGGCGGTGTTGCTGATTTTGGTGGTGTGGGCGTTGGTGCTGCTGGCAGGTCTGTTTCTTACTTGCTGGAAACGGGATCGGCAGATGCGGCAGCTTCTGGACATGGCCGGACAGCTTTCTGAACGCTATCTCATTTCCGAAGTAATGGAGTTGCCGGAGCAGGCGGAAGATCAGGTCTACTATCGGCTTTTGAAAATGGCCGGGAAATCTATGCTGGAGCAGATCAGCGAAGTTAAGCGAGAGCGCCTTGAATACAAAGAATACATCGAGCAGTGGATACACGAGATTAAAACGCCCATCACTGCCATGAAGCTGCTGTGTGAAAACCATCGGACAGACTGGACAAAGGAACTGCTGTTGGAACTCGAAAAGACTAATCGTTTCACTGAACAGGCGCTTTATTTCGCTCGCAGCGAATATACCGAGAAGGATTATTCCGTTCGAGAAATAGCTCTAGCCCAAATAGTGCATCAGGCGATTGCGGATAACAAATACTTGTTGCTCCAAAGTGGTATGCGTCTGGAAGTTGAGGAAATACAGGATACGGTTTATTCTGATGAAAAATGGGTGCGATTCATCCTAAACCAACTGATTGCCAATGCGGTCAAGTACCAGGCTGGGCAGCCGGTTCTTCGCTTTTCCGCCTGCAGGCAGCAGGATCAAGTGGTTCTTATGGTGGAGGACAATGGGATTGGGATTTCTCCCGCTGACCTGCCGCGCATCTTTGAAAAAGGCTTTACCGGTCAGAATGGACGTATTGTTCATCAGTCCACCGGAATTGGTTTGTACCTATGCAAGCGGCTATGCGAAAAGCTGGGAATAGGCATTTCTGCAAAATCCGAAGGAAAAGGAACTACTATTTCACTTTTCTTCCATATCAACGATTTTGTGACCGGGGTGCAGGGCTAATAGGCTCTGCACTTCTTACATTTTTGTTAGAACTTTGTAAGAAAACTTAATACAAACGACGCTCATATTATTTTACAATAGGAGCAGAGGTGATAATACTATGAAAGAAGTTTTGAAGCTGGAACACATCCAGAAATATTACGGGAATGGCGGGAATGTCACAAAGGCAATTCAAGACATCAGCTTTTCCGTTCAAGAAGGGGAATTTGTAGGAATTATGGGTGCATCCGGTTCCGGCAAGACCACCCTGCTCAACTGCATTTCCACCATTGATACCGTCAGTGTGGGGCATATCTATCTGGATGGAACTGATGTGACAGAGATAAATGAAAAACAGATTGCCCGGTTTCGTCGGGAAAACCTGGGCTTTGTGTTTCAGGACTTTAACCTGCTGGACACTCTGACCATCTCCGAAAACATCGCTCTGACGCTGACTATCAACAAGGTTCCCGCAGGCGAGATCGACGGACAGGTGCGGGAAATGGCTGAAAAACTGAACATCACGGACATCCTGGATAAATACCCTTATCAGGTGTCCGGCGGCCAGAAGCAGCGGTGCGCTTGTGCCAGAGCTATCATCAACAGCCCCAAGCTGATTCTGGCGGATGAACCCACCGGCGCACTGGACAGCCATTCGTCCCAAATGCTGCTCTCCACTATCCAGAGTATCAATGAAATACTGGGGGCAACCATACTAATGGTGACGCACGATGCCTTTTCTGCAAGTTACGCAAATCGTATTCTCTTTTTGCGCGATGGCACGATTTTTACGGAAATTCGCAAAGGCAACGATTCTCGCCGGACTTTCTTCAACAAGATTTTGGATGTTCTCACCATGATGGGAGGGAATTGAAATTATGCTGGAAAATCTTTCGCATCGAAATATGAAACGGCAGTTAAGTGAGTACAAAATTTTTTGGGTTTCCCTTGTCGGCGTTGTTGCCCTTATGTATGCGTTTAATTCTCTTATTGTTTCTCGCACTATGCAGCAGCTTTTTCGCTTATTTGCTGAGAGTGGAAACGGTGACATTGGCGTGATTGCCGCCCTTTTTTCCGCCGTCGTTGTATTTGCGCTTGGGTGGTTTATCAGCTACATGATGGACTTCATCTTGCAGCGCCGCAGCAAGGAGATTAGCACCTATATGGTATTGGGTGTTGAAAAAAGCGATATTTGCAAAATGATATTTCGGGAAAATGCTGTTTTGGGCCTTGCGGCCATCATCGTGGGGTTTGGCTTTGGAATTTTGGTTTCTAAAATATTAGAAAGTTTTGTTTCAAACTTATTCCACTTCCAAGAAGCGTTGTTAGAGTTTCTTTCTGTAAAAGCAGTTGGCCTGACTTGTATCGAATTTTGCATTGTCTATATCATTGCACTGATTAAGACGAATAGAAAAGTACAAAAGGTTAAATTGATAGATCTGTTGAACTACAGTCGGAATAACAGTAGTGTTCGTGAACACCAATCTAAAACTGGCTTCATGTTTTTACTGATTTCCGTGGTAGTGCTCATTGTATGTTTCTATTTATTTGCGGGAACAGAACAGACAGCGGCAAGCATTACCGCAGGTGCAGTTTCAGCAATGTTAGGGCTGTTGTGCTTCTTTCGTGGATTTATTTATATCATACACGAAATGTTCAATAAATCTCGGAACTGGAAATACAACGGAAGTCGTTTAGTTACCTTACGAATGTTCCTTTCAAAATCCAACAAAATGAGTTTCTCATTAGGTGTTATCTCAATTTTATTCACCTGCACCATCGTTTGTATCGGTATGACAAATGCTTTTTATCAGGTCATGGAGAAAGCAGTTGTTTTGCAACCATTTGACCTTGCGATTGTTCATGTAGGTGAGGACGGTGATTATAGCCAATATTCCTCATTCTTGAATGAGCGCACTGATGCAGACAATCAATATTCCTATTGCTTATATACAGATAAAAGCACACAATTTACCGACATTAGAAATCGTGTCTTAACAGAATACTGGAACGGGGATGGCAAAGCCGTATCGGTCAATGACTATATTATTGCAGAAAACCAATATGATGCCTTTATGAAATATAGTGATTATTGTAATTTGCGGGCAATGTTGGGCCTGCCTCAAATCCCATTGACAGAAGAACAATACATCATACATTGTCTGCCATATCTGAAAGATACATTTGCAAATTTGCAGATTGAAAAAGGCTCTCTGGTTTGCAAGGATATTTTTACAGAAGCGTTCTCACAGTATGGCGGATATGGTAACGGCCAAGATTTTGTAATCGTTGTCCCGGATCACTATATTGAAAATATGGAGGCGATGTACAGCCTCTATGTTGTTCAATCTGAAACAGTGATTGACATGTCCGAATTGGAAAATGTATTTCCACAAGTCCGGCCATTGAACTCCAATGTGGTTTCTTCTGGGGAAAACGGATACACAACAAAGATCCTCGATAAAGGAGACTATTATTACACGGGCAAATTGGCAAGTACAGCCAAGCTATTTTAATTATTTTGCCATTGTGCTACTTGTCGTTGGTTATCGGCATAATTAGCATTGTAATACTCGCTGTCCAACTTTTGACGGAAGTTAAAACAATAAAGCGGCAATATGATGTAATGCGAACGCTGGGAAATGAGGTGGTTGTTCTTGAAAAAATGTTGAGAGCGCATATATTTCTTTACTTCGCATTGCCTCTTATTCCTGCATTGGTCATCGGTAGTTGCTTAC
>OMNT01001592.1_pt1 | contig 20460 bp, 22 predicted proteins | sample 1672551 | NCBI WGS metagenome assembly OMNT01 (sample SAMEA3136698, study PRJEB25190) | human gut metagenome
CGTTTTACCAACACGCCGTCTGCCGTAGATGACAATGCACTCAAACTTATCACCTGCGTACCGTTTATTCAGTTTTCGCAGCTCCTCTTCACGGCAATAAAACCGACTCATCCGCCCACCTCCAGTAATTATACTCGTGAGTTAGTAACTCGTGAGTTACTTTCTTACGAGTATAATAAATCAAATAGCTTGCAAAGTCAAGTAGTATAAGTCGAACTACTGTAGCCCAGAAGTCTGGCATATTAGAATTCTTTGTCACCATCTTCACCATTTATATTCAATCCCGTCTATAAATGTCGCGTGTGTATACTTTCTCCACCACATCTTCAAGAGAAGAATCAAACCGATTTGCAATAATAACTGCACACTTTTTCTTAAACTGCATCAAGTTATTGACGACCTGACTGCCGAAGAAAGTACTGTTGTCTGGCAAAGAGGGTTCATAGACAAGTATCGTCGCCCCTTTGGACTTAATTCGCTTCATCACTCCTTGAATAGAAGATTGACGGAAGTTATCACTTCCTGCTTTCATGGTCAACCGATAGACACCGATCATGATCTTCTTTTCTTTGTCTGCGCTCCATTCATCGTTTTCACTATATGCTCCGGCAAGCTCCAGGACACGGTCTGCAATAAAATCTTTCCGTGTACGATTGGATTCCACAATGGCGGCGATGAGTTTTTCCGGGACGTCGGCATAATTGGCAAGAAGCTGCTTGGTGTCCTTCGGGAGACAGTAACCGCCATAGCCGAAGGAAGGATTATTATAATGGGTTCCGATCAGAGCTTTGCTTTCCCGCAGAAATTCCGGGGAAAACAAAATGTTCTCACACTGGAATCGCTGGCGCATATTCGCTGTGAATTCTACTGGAACAGTGGATTTTATGACCATGACGGCATCTGGATTACAGGGTATAACCTGAGCAATAACGCTCTCCACCGCGGATGTATCGAAGAAATTTTTCTTACTGCTATAATTTGTGGGAACTGCGATGATAACAAACTTCGCGCCCTTGTAAGCTGACTCTGCATCCATGGTTGCAGTCAAATTCAACTTTTTTTCAGCAAAGTATTGCTCAATATACTCATCCTGAATAGGAGAGATACGGCGGTTTATCATATCCACTTTTTCTGGAATAATATCAACGGCTACGACTTCGTGGTGCTGTGACAACAGTGTAGCCAATGATAGACCAACATACCCCGTTCCGACTACTGCAATTTTCATATTCATCTCTCCTACTGTTACAGGGATGCTTCGGATCTCTTTTCTTCTTCTCTCATAGCATCTACCGATTAAAAATAAAATTCTTTATACCACTGTGCAAACTTCTTCAGCCCCTCCCGCAGACCGGTATTCGGCTTAAACCCGAAGTCCCGCTCCAGAGCAGAGGTATCTGCATAAGTCACTGGAACATCTCCGGGCTGCATGGGTACCAGCTCCTTGTGCGACTCAAAATCATAATCTTCCGGCAGAACTCCGGCCCGGATTAGTTCCTGCTGTAAAATGTTGACAAAAGCCAAAAGGTTTTCAGGATGGCTGTTGCCAATGTTATAGACACGATACGGCGGTACGGGTAGTCCATCCTCGCCGTTTTGCTTTTCCGGTGCATTGCACATCACATGGCGGACGCCCGTCACAATATCATCTACATAGGTAAAATCCCGCTGGCAATTGCCATAATTAAAAATCTGAATCGTTTCGCCTTTCAGCAGTTTATTGGTAAAGCTGAAATAGGCCATATCCGGTCTGCCGGCAGGGCCGTAAACAGTGAAAAAACGCAGTCCAGTAGAGGGAATGTTATACAGTTTGGAATAGGCATGAGCCATCAGCTCATCGCTCTTTTTGGTAGCGGCGTACAGACTTACCGGATTGTCCGCCGGGTCTTCCACCGCATAGGGAACTTTTCGGTTCATACCATAGACACTGGAAGAGGAAGCATATACCAAGTGGGCTACGGGATGCCTGCGGCAGGCTTCCAGAATATTGTAAAATCCCACCAGATTGCTCTCTATGTAAGCATCCGGATTGGTGATAGAATACCGGACACCTGCCTGTGCCGCCAAATTGACCACAAGATCAAAGCAATGCTCCTGAAACAGTCTTTCCAGAAGCGACCGATCCGCAATACTTCCCTTCACGAATATCCATCGGCTGTCATTTTTTTGCTTTGCAATTTTGTCAATCTCGGCCAACCGGTACTCTTTGATGGACACATCGTAATAGTCGCTCATGCTGTCCAGACCGATGATCTTCACAGCATCTGTGTCCCGCAGCAATTCCATGACCAGGTTGGCTCCGATAAAGCCAGCAGCACCGGTAATCAATATGGACTTGTTTTGTAAATCAATATTCGGTGTTAGCATACTTTTCTGCTCCCTCAAGAATCATTAGAACAAATTTTTCCTGTCCGGCAAAACAGGAAGATGCGTTTATTCAACATATATTCATTTTCGATAGCGGATGACTTTTGCCGGGTTACCACCAACCACGCAATAGGGTTCAACATCTTTTGTGACAACAACCCCCGCTGCCAGAATACTTCCTTCACCAATATGGCAACATCCGGCCGTAATGATCACATCGTCACCGATCCAAACATCATTTCCAATGACGAGTGAAAATATTTCTGTAAAGCCTTGAAGCCTCATTGGGATATCTGTCCTGTCACTTTTGTGATTCTTGGTGAATATCTTCAAATCTCTGCCAATCATCACATCGTTTCCAATAGTTACCCTTTTCGGAATACGTGCATTGTCGCCAACTCCGGAAAAATCTCCAATTACAAAATCCGCGGAGATCAGGACGTTTTTTCCCCAGTTAACAGCCTCCCCGACATGAGAAAAAGCAATTTTTGCAAATGCATTTTTCACTTTATTGCTCCAGCGGCAATGGTTGTATGCTGGCAGCAAACGGGCTGTAAAGTGAAATGCTATTCTGTTAATTTGTCTCCACCTGTCCATGATCCGTCCTTCAATTCAAATGTACCAATGTATTACAAAAACTGCTTCCTCAGCAAATGGAACCCATCCCGTATTACATCCCGATAATTGCAAACCATTATCACAAGAATTACCACATATCCCAGAACCGTAACCATTCCAAAACTCCAAAACGTGTTGTACCATGCATAAGCAAGAAACAGAAGTGTAATGAGAGAGAATTTTCCAAACCCCCACTTCATCGGGAAATACCTGTTTGACAGGATGGTACGCATAGCAAAAAATACAATATAGGATAGGCCCGTGGAAATGGCTGCTCCTATGCCTCCCATAATCGGCACCAGCAAAGTATTCCCCACAATATTGGTCGCACAGGCAACCGCAGATACGATGATCTGGAGATAGCTTTTTTTACTGAATGTAATGCCGATCACAGTTGTGTCCGATATGGTTTTAGGACGTTTTTTGCTGCCTTTCGTTCTTGGCATGGTGATAACCTCTTTCCTTTTTTAGTGGTTTAAGTGTGGTAGTGTGTCGGGGCGAGGGAAATACAACACTGTTTAATGAACTATTGCGTACTCCGCTCGTAATTGCATCAACTCATTTTCAATATCAGCAACTTCCTTTTGCAAAGCTGTCTCGGTTATATCTATTGCCGGTTGGAAAATATTCATATTTCCTTCAAAATGATTGAACTCGTTCAACAAAGTTTTTCTTGATGTAAAAAATACCCTATGATTTCTCAATTTTTCCTTTTGTTCTTGTGTCGCACCTGCTGCAGGTCTAAATGCTTTTTGAATAATATCCGTCAACAAAAGAACCTGTCCTTCTGGATGCGGTATATTGAAAATACTCACAAGTTCATACTCAACCTTCATACGAATATGATAATAAATCAATGTTTGTATTAAAGTATCTGCTAAGAGCGGATATTCTTCTGCATCAATAATATCAAGACCAGAAATTGGAACATTTAATATGTCCGATACAGAGATCACCTCTGTCGGCTCCACCTCATAACCGAATGTCTTTTTATAAACATCGGCTATATCGAGTGATCCGTTTTCAAATCCATGCATCAATCTAGAAAGTTGTCCATATAAATCTTCCGGATCGTTCATGATATGGATATATCCTCGCAAAAAAGGAATCATCGCCATCAAGAAAAGCCTCTTATCATGAATTATCGATGCTAATTTTCCATTTTTATTTTGAAAAAGATTTACCAAATCAGATAAACTAATTAGTATATTTTTTTCGTCTCTTTTCACTGGCAGAAATCCATTTCGACCACCATCCATATTATTTAAAATATATAAGTTAAAGCAGTCCTTCATCTGAACATTTAACAACCGAATCAAATCCGTGTTATGGGTTAAAATAATTTGTTTCTTATTTTCGAGAAATTTAATAATACAAAAGGCAATTTTATTTTTGTATACAGAGTCAAAACTCGATATTGGATCATCCAACACAATAAATTCTTGTCCTGAATGCCTCGCAAGAAGAAGTGCAAATGCTAAGGATATAAAATTTTGTTCACCACTGCTTAAATGCATTTCACTTCTATCCATTCCAAGGAGTGCTTGATCATCTAGCATTAGTTTGAAATTGTGATCACTGTCATCATCTCTTGTTATTCTAATATTGCGTCCGATATTCTCACTAATAATTTCTTGAATATAAAGCAGTTCTTCACTGTCCAATGTCGGTTGTGTTTCTAATAAAGACGAATACTCATCCCACCAAGAATACATAGATGTTGGGGCAAATATATTAAACAGTGCAACAACCATTTCATCTACTACTTCATTAACATAAGTTAATATTTCTTCTCTTAGACTACTAATTGCCTCCATTTCTCCTGATGCAATAAATGCTAGAACTGCTTTTTTAATTTCAAATGGATCGCTCACTCCTAATTTTGAATCCATAGCTACGTCTTTTAGAAGAACCTTAGTCCTTGCATCCAAATTTTCGTAAATTCGCTTTCGCCGTTCCTTTTTCCTTTGAAGCAATAAATCTCCATCAATATGATCGTTATCGCAAACAATGCAATTATGCAAATGTTTATATTTTCCAAGAATGTTTATCGCATCATCACTTTGTTCAATTTTTTGCACTTCTGCATTCGCAACAATTTGTACCAAATCAATTTGCGTAAAACGTTTTACAATTTTTGCATTACATATAACAAATTCTTTTTTCTCACTATTAACAACTTCTAACCTTGGCTGTTTCTGCACATCACGAACATAAGATAAGAACTGCCCTCGATCTATGTTTTTACCTTTTGACTGCTTATTTACTATATCTCTAACAAAAGTATACGCTTCCATATTTTTCACCTGCATGGCAGTCAGCAAATAATCCGAAACTTTTGTCGTTTTATAGTCATTCTTATATTCAACATTCAGTTCATTGAATGCTTTTTCAAATCCATCTGCTATTTTCTTTTTAAGGGCGTATTCCCGTCTTATGTCCTGCCCTATTAAGTAATCGGATGTTTTTCCTTCTATAACATTACGGCTTATTTGATCTCCAATAGTATGAAACGCCTTTGTTTCCGGCTGAATGGTACAATTATCATTATAGACTGCTTCAAATGATAAGTCTTCTCTTGTTTCCTCATTACCTAAAACAGCTGTTAAAGAACTTTTACCTGTACCATTAGGTGCATATACAACTGCAATTCCTCCCGCAGCATGTGGTTGCTTTTTAAATTCAATTACATTATATCCATTCGCAAAGAAACTCTGAAATTCAGGCTGAAATATACTTTGATTTTTTATACTATTAAATTTTAACTTCATAGGCATTCTATATACTTCCTCCTTTGTTTAACTGCAAAATTCAATACTCCATTGCATCTTCGCCGATCATAAGATCGTTGCCTGCTGCCCACCACGGATCAGACCCCAATGTGTGAAAAAAATCACATTCCTTCTATTCACCCAAGATAAATCTTCCCAACTTATTTTTGCTCAAAATCTCGATGATAAGCATGGAAACTCCCAGTGTGAAAACCATATTAGCACCGACAATAATCCAAGGGTTCCTGATTTTCAGAACATTAATTATCAATGTTCTTGAAATTACAAGTAAAAAGCCATTGAACAAATATAATTGCAAAGAACGCTGTCCGCATTTCTGTAAAACATTGCCAATAGGAGAATTTTTCAAACAACCAACAACTTGAACCCAAAAGAGAATTCCCACCACAGCTGCAATCAGAATCATCCTCTCAGCTTCTCCTGTCATCTGTGCCAAAACCACAATTCCTATCCATAGAATACCAAATAGAATGGCAGAGACTTTTTTTCTATTCACAAGCGTTCCATATAAATACATGCATGATTGCCAACACTTTTTGACTAAAAATCCTGCATAGAAAAACACAAAAAATCTAGAAATAGAGTCAATGCGTAAAATTTCCGGCATATCCACAAACCGCGCAGAAACGCCCAAAATCAATGCCATTATAAAAACTGCGATCTCTTGTTTCTGAATACCAGTGCTTGCGGAACTGACAAACGGAACAATAATATAAATCATGAAAAGCACATACAAAAACCAGTATTCTCCACCATAAAACAAGATTCGTCTGATACTTTTTATATAATCTGCTGGCCGGTTAACAAACGTGATCAATAACACCCTGGGTACCATATCAACCATGCTAAATATGCTATAAGGAATCATAATATGCTTTACTTTTCCCCGGAGATATTCCAGGTAATCAGCCTTTTTTCTGTAACAAAATCCAGCTAATAAAAACAACAAATAGATATGTACAGAACTAACAATGTTAAAAACGAATTGAAATATTGGAATACTATGTAAATTAATAGGGTATACTATTATTGCATGTCCAACAATACAAAAACAATTCCTAATCCTTTAAGTACATCTATTTCAGGTATTCGTTGTTTCATTTCTATTCCCCCAATCCGTTCAAAACATTTTTTAAGTTGCATGCTTCTTTTTCTTTCTCCATTTAAATTTTTTGCCGGTGACAGGCACCAATGTCTACTGGATTAAGGATAGCACTTTTTCTTTATGGGGTCAGGCCCCAATGTGGACCCGAAGAGGTGTGCAAAGTTTCGAGCAGCGTAGGGAGCTATCGCTCCCAGTATATCATAAATCGCTGAACAAATCAGCCTTATACACACCGTTCTCCAGCATCTTCTTGAAGCTGTCCTTTACGGCTGCGACATCCTCATGGTAGGTCATGCCGTACCAGGTATCATTGGTCTTCAGAACCTTCACGGACATTTTTCCCTGTTCCAACAACTCACCGATGAAGATTGGAATCAGATACTCTGCCTTCAGCGGATTGCCCGGAACCTCTTTCTCAAAGAACTCTTTGAAGCCTTCCTCCAGCACATCCAAGAACTCTGGTGTCAATCCCCACATGTTCATGGAAACCAGAGAATTTACATCCACAGCCACGCCGTCTGCTTCTGCTCCAGTTGCGGTCTTTACAATATTCTTGGTCTCCACAACCTCAGTCAGATTACTCTGCTCGTCCATCTTGCAGATGCCACGGGTCACACCGCCATTATCAGACAGCGTATTCTTCAGCACGAAGCCAGCCATGCAGGACTTTCCGCCGTTCACCAGATACTCATGAACCGCCTTGAAGCCTTCCTTTCCATAGTAATCATCTGCATTGATCACTATGAACGGAGTATCAATCACATTTTTCGCTGCAAGCACAGCCTGACCGGTTCCCCACGGCTTTGTACGGCCTTCCGGCAGTTCTCCCAGAATATCGTTAATATCCTGGAAAGCGTAGTCTACAGTTACATTGTGAGAGGAGCAAATGGAGGCAATGCGATCACCAATAACCTCTTTAAACTCCTTCTCGATATCCTTACGGATGATAAATACTACATGGTTGAAGCCTGCTTCAATCGCATCATGGATGGAGTAGTCCATGATGATATGTCCAGCATCATCCACTGGCTCCAACTGCTTAATTCCTGTTCCAAATCGGCTACCGATGCCAGCAGCCATGATAAGTAATGTTGTGTTCATATTTTTTCTTCCTCTTTTCATTATTTTTTGTTGCATAGCCCAAACAGCTACACCTATAAAGCCACCAAGCGTATTTTGGAAAATATCCGATAACTGGAATGTTCCTACTCTTAAAAAAAGCTGACATATTTCAATTAAACATGAAAAACCAAAGGAAGTCTTTACAATATTAAACAAGATTTCCTTGTCCAATCCATCTTGTTGAAAAAAACCCAGCACTCCAAAATAAGCAAGTGGGACAAACAGAAGAACATTAAGCATCCCTTCCGTATTCAGGGTGCCATCTGAAGCGAAAACTCCCCATTCCCCAATTATATTTTCCCATGGACATTGCCATATACTGCGGCAAATCAAAGTTCTAGACAGCACCATAAACAGGATGGTAAAGAATGCAAATTTATATCGAGTGATCTTATCCGTTCTAAGCTTATGCCACTGATGAATAAGGCACTTCTTTAATCCTTTATGTTCTACTTCGGGCAAGGCAATCATGCATATTACTGCGAAAATCAGCCCGAATCCTAAATATTGATATATACTATAAAAAACGTCATCAACTACTGCTTGCATATTTTCCTTTCCCTAATGTAATTGAATAGTATAGCAATTAAAGTCGCACTTCCTGCGCAGATAAAGAAGGATACGAAATTATGGTAATCTTCCTTATATAAAACAAGTGCACACAATGCCACAAAGTACATATGGACAAAATATATTGTTCCACTTAAGTTTCTAAGTTTCTTATAAAAATCTCCATGAAGTTCCATCTTTGGACATTTATATATAATCAGGCAGAATAGCATGAAAAAGATTGGAAGGTCAAGCATCTGGCTGAGGTACTGCCCCCTCCGATAAGGCTTATGGGAATTTTTATTAGATAAGCAAATAGTGCAATCTTTCCCTTGTGAAGAATTTTTGTCAACTCACCCGACTTCTCAATGTCAGCAATATGCATACTCAAAGAAACAAATACTAACGATTGAAAGAGACCATTTCTTGTTGTCGCAAAGATTGAGAAATAAATATTAACTGGAAATGCTAATAATGCCGGTAACTTGTCTTGATGCCCCCCAAAAGCGGTAAGAACTATACCAACAAGATATGCCACTGATCCAAAACCTACAATCTTTTCTATTGAAATTCTTTTTGATAAAATATCTATAAGAATCAAGGCGAAGATTAAACCATTGAGATACCATAGCGCCCATGAATAAAAATTATCTCCCACGAGAATATAATTCCGAATACAAAGAACTGCATATTCCACTGATTTATTTCCTTCAATAAACCATCCATAAACTGTCAATGGCAAATATACGATAGACCATATGATATAAATATTAAAAATCTTTTTTATGCGGTAGCCAAGTTTTGTATGCAAATCTTTTTCCGGTTGTTTAACAATCAAGAAATACCCAGTACATGCATAAAAGAACGGTACTGCATAGTTTGATATATTATAATACACAACTTGGTCTAAGAGAACACTAACAGCTTGAAGTGGTCTCGTGTGTATCCCAATTACAAGATATGCACACAAAAATTTTATCAAATCTATCAGTTTGTAATCATTATTGCGTTGCACTTCATCCATCCTCCCACTTTCTTTATATTTAGGCCTTATGTGAGATCTTCCCTTTCACTTTATTCATAATCTCGAATATCAAGGTATTCTTCATAACTAAGTTTACTGCTGTGTATGCGATAACACCACATAAAATCTCTAATATAAGCCCAATAGTATTTTGCAATTTAAACTGCATAATGATGTAGACACTCAATGTCATCACTGCTGTACTAATAAGCCCCTTCGCCAATGCTTTCATATTAATGGTAAATTTCACTTTTTTCTTCATATAGATGAATTGAACAGCATTTGTGACCAGTTCACTAAATACAGAAGCTATTACAGCACCATTTTGAAGAAGTGTAGGAATTAAAGCTGCATTCGTTATAATATTTATCACAGATGCAGATGCTGAAGCAGGCAAAATAATCTTTTCGCTCTTTGTACTATAAACAAGCTGGTAACAGAACAAATCTCCAAAGCCTTTGATCAGAATCAGAGGACACATCAAGCGTATTGTTAAAACAGCGGGTTCAAAGGCCTCGCCGTATAAGAACTCAACTGTTTGCGGAGCAACAAGCGCCATTCCTACTGTCATCGGAAAAGTCATAAAACATAGGACTTGAAAACCTTTATCTAATAATTTATAAAATCCTTGTCTGTCATTGTCATAGTAATAGCTAAGTCTTGGTAGCAATGCAGCAGTAATAGCATTCGCCATAGTCAAAACCATTGTAATTGTCTTCTGTGCGTATGTGTAGTATCCAACAGATTCATCCGTCGCCAAGATGTTAAGCATTGTCACATCAATTTTATTGTAAATACTCGATAAGAATATAATACACGCAATCAAGAGAACAGGTTTCATATGGCGTTTTAACTCGATTCTAGAGAAATCAAGTGCGACATATTTTCTTGCGTTCAGAACATTAAAAACATAATTTCCGCCTGTGGCCAAACTAGATATAAGCGCATATATTACATAATCTTCCCTTGTTTTCACAAATAAAAATAATGCCAAAAGAGAGAGGCCTTTAATAAATAAGCTTCGTCCTGTAATATATCCATATTCTTCCAATCCCTGATACATCCAGTCAATATTAAGATAATTAAAGACAATAGAAAGACCACAGGCTACATAAAGTGCCCATTGTCCACTAAAACCCTCATTAGCAACAACTAGACCGATGAATCCAACAACTGCCAAAGTTGTCGATATAATATTCACAAGTAGAAGCTCGGTGAACAATTTGTTTCTTTCATGTTTTTTTTCTCTAACTTTTGCAAACTCTCGTACTCCATAGGATGGCAATCCAAGTGCTGCAAGTGTTACAAAATAGGAGACAATATTCTGTGCAGAAGCCACTTTACCAACGCCAGCCGGCAGAAGAATCCTTGAGACATAAATAGATGTTGCAAAAGGAAATAGGATATTAGCTATCGTATAAATTATGTTATATATTGAATTTTTAGTTAATGATTTTTGCATTCTCTTTTACGGACTATTGTCCAAGAACTCCTTCCATTATTTAACGTCGAATTTCTACACAGTCAACCTTATTGGGACTTTTTCACTATCTTAGTTATCTTTTTTTCTACTCTATACGGCAAAGAAATAATCTTAGAAACCGTATGAGCAAATCCATATCCAAACCGTTCTGTAAGATTCCATTCTATATTCTGAAGCTTTCTTTCTTTTTCGTTAATCCAAGTCATTGAAAATTGATGAATACTTACAGTTTTGTCTGTAATTGTAATCTTCCCCGTCAGTGGTGACTTCGGCGAAAACACTTCTTCTTCATAGACCACAATTCCTGCATCTAAGTGTTGATACGTTCTCCTTGTATCATCTAGTCCATATTCTTTTAGGATTTCCGTTTGATAATGCGGACACGCAATTAAATTCAGAGTTCCATCTTCGTTATAAAAGGAAATCCTATCATATAAATCAAGAATCTTTTTCAAAGCTGGATGGCCTTTCTCTGCACCAAATCCCAACCCAAACGCCACAGAATTCTCATAGCTTCTTCCCAGTTTGTCTAGCAATGGGTCTCTCATTTCCCACCCACAATACATTCTATCATTTAAAAAATTATCAAGCTCCTTTACTAACTCAACATCAGTGTCCATATATATGCCACCGTACTTATACACGACATCAATTCTGGCATAATCAGATACAAAAGCCCATTTTTTTTCTTTATAAGCGGCTTTCATATATTCATTGCTATTTACATCGTAATTATTTTCATTCCACTCTATTATCTTGTAGTCTGGACAATACTTTTTCCATGATTCAATACAACGCTTTGCTTCTTCTGGAAGAGGATTCCCTCCAAACCAGCAATAGTGTATTACTTTAGGTATCATAAATTCATCCTCGTCTTCCTTATACTCTTAAATAACTAGGTCACAATATATATATTCAGATTGTCTTTCTAACGATCTGCTTCCACTTTCTGGTTACCCGCTTCTTATAATTATCAATCCAGTACAAATATGGCCATCCGATTGTTAACAAATGTAGTTCGCTACGATTTTTCGGCAACTCTTGCTCAACAAACCTATCTGGTAAGATTTCAAAGCATGCATCTTGTACAGACACTTTGACACGCATTTTACGCATTTGGAGATGAATATAAGCAAATTCTGTCTTCACAAGTTCACTACCATTCCACTCGATTCGCAAAACATTTCCATTATTCCAATAATACCGTGCCTTTTTATACGTTTCATTAACAAAGTCGTGTTTAGAAACATCATAAAATGCTCTAATAAATTTTGCAGAAAAGACAGAAGGATTCATGCTTAAATCCTTTTCATAAATCCTTGCTCCATCTTCACGAAAAATGCTATGCACATTGTCATGACTATTACAGTCTTCATCAAACACAAAAATTTTGTCCGTTGTAAATGCTTCTTTATATAAAACACGTCCTTTATAAGACTTCATAAAGCGACGATTATTTTCATACGTGTTTTTATATATTGTCAAATGTCCCGCAGCGAACAATTTATCATAGTCCTCGTTCAACAATGGCGTAACATTTTTTTCGAGGTTTCCAAAAATCAAATCGCAATCACAGTGGCCCCAGTAATCAAAGTCCTTAATGTATTTCTCAAATAGAAACCCATAGGCAGGTTTGTAATCACATAATTTATATGCTGATTCAAGTACAATCTTAAATCCAAATTTTTCGTTAGCTATCTTATGTATTTCATCAAGTGTAGTTTTAATAACATGAACATTTTCTGGGCAGGCATACTTAAACTCATTGTCAGTAAAAATCATCCATATGTATGTAGGGTTGGCCTCACATGATTTAAGAAAAAGCGGGAAATAATTATTAAATTGTCCAAAGTAGGGTAAAATCAAGACACATCTTTTATTTTTCTTCCTCATCATCAAAACAATACCTCATAAATTCTTCATAATTTGAAAATTCAGGAACATGTTCTTCCATATACTCAATTGACTGCTTTTCTGTATTGCCTAGCTTAAGCTTATTTGAAAACACATTGTTTATTAAAACGCTACTTTTTGTTTCAAACAGCATAAAGTACTCATGAAAAACCTCTGGATCGGGCCGACGTTTAAAACGCTCATAATACCTCTGAGCTAATTCTTTCGCTTCAGCCTTTTGTTTAGCGTAACGTTTGTCAAAGAATTCATTAATACTCATCAACTTTCTCGCTGGAACGCCCGCATAAACGCTGTCAGACTCGCAATCCTTTGTAACTAGACTCCCTGCTCCAACCACAACGTTATCGCCTATTTTCACATTTCTTTCTATAATTGTATTCATACCAATAAATACATTGTTTCCTATTTCGACTATACCACTAGCCCCAAGGATCCCCCCCGACAATTTTTAAGAACCGACCATGAATAATCGTGTGTTAAAATTTTTACACCCTCAGTAATCCTTACATGATCACCAATAGTAATCATCCACGGGTACTGCTCATCAATTAGCGTCTTTGTCGGGACATATATAATGCAATCGCTTCCAATTTTCATTCCTATCGATCTTAAGTATTCAATATAAGATGATGATTCTGCCTTATACCCATAAGCGGTCTTTCTCAAAATGCTTTTTATATTCACTTTAGCAATCCTCCTTAATTTCGTTGCTATCATACTGCATTGCTACAAAACCAATTGCCATTCCAAAATAAATTATATAAGCTGTATCCACTCGAATTGCTGAGCTGTGCCACATCAAAAAAATCATAGCCACTGTGAAAATAGCACTTGTTATCATATACGGCCGACTCGCATTAGAATACCTTTTCAATTTTGCCAACAATGTAATAATCAATGTAACAAAGAAAAACACGTACAACCCAAAACCGATAATTCCGCATTCTAGATACGTCCATTGATTTGTAAACCAACGATAATTATAATCTCCATAGGCTCTATAAAAGTCACTCTGAAAAAAAGAGAATGTAGATGTATCACAATTACCAATACCCAAGCCAAACCATTCTTTAATCGGAGTTCTTAGGAACAATTTATTAATTACTCGGAATGATCCGACACGTGGAATTCTATACCCCTCATCAAAAGTCGCAGTTGCATAATCCATAAAATTCTTTTTATTAAAAAGAATTTTCAACATATCCGGTGCCAAACGATCAACCAAATTGATAACAACCACAAAGCCCAGTAATAAACCAACTAGAATACCTAACTTTCTAACTGTAAGACCTTTTTCAACATATTGATTAATCAGTGCTGACAAAATAATGCATAACACGGCCAACATTAACATCATCTTTTCCTCAGCCATTGCACCTAGCATAAATGTAGCCGCAATAATAAACGCAAATTTTTTGAATGTAGTTTTTTTAGCAAAATAAAGGCTTGAGTAAAAGCATAAAAGCAACAGGCAGAATGGATTCAAGCCACCACCGCCCCAAAAAATTCCTCCACCAAAATCATCGCTAAAAAGCCCAAGGACAAAATACTTATATATACCAACAAGCGCATTAAATATTTGTGACGCAAAATAAAATCGAATCACTTTTTCGACATCATCAAGTGTAAAAAAGAGAATTACTCCAAAAAACAATATAAAATAGCGGCAGAGATTTCTTATTCCCCAAAAAATGAGCAACGGTTTTACATAATTTATTCCAGTGCCAACCATTAAAAACAGCAAAAGTGCAATCAAAATATAGAGAAGATGGGCGCATCGATTTTTAATCTCCTTAATATACTTTGCTTCAAAGTAAAGCAACATCAAATTCAAAACATCACACAAATAGAATGTTGAAAGGCTAATACCAAACAAACTATACGCTACAGAGAACACAATGCATGCGTATAGTATCCAAAATATGCACTTCTTTGGTGTAACTATAAATAATTCTCTTCGCATGCTTTTATCTCCCTAAATATTGTTGAGCTCTTATCAACACGATAGTGCTGAAACTCATCTTATGTCTAATACAAAAATGAATCATTCTTCTCGCTCTTGAAAAACTAGCATCTGGTACCAACCGTACAATTTCTTGAACCATCTTATTTGCGCACATTTTGGAAATCGAACGATGGATTTCTTTAACACCAATTTCTTTTACACAATTGACTTCGCTTTTCATACAAGCAAGCAAGTTATCCAAAAAAGGTCTTTTAATCCTGTATCTCACTTCATCGCTATAAACATCTGATGCACATAATTCTTCTAAATGCAGTTGAAATGCGACAAGCTTTTCAAAGCGATCTGGCTTATATACATGTGTAAGCGACTGGTCATTTTCGCAATAATAATAATATGCCTTATGTACAACATTAACACTATGTACATTCGGCATGAGTTTCATTAGCGAATACACATCTTCACTAATATACTCTCGTTCGGAGACAAAATGGAAGTTGCATTCTACCAATAGTTGTCTTCTATATAAGCAACTCCATGCACTCATTAACAAATCACTGGCTGTTCCTGTTTTAGGATCTGTACAAATTAACTCTGGTAAAAATTTTGATAAAATTTCTTCACCTTCATACTTTTCCAACGGTGTTTTTGGAATAAATGTTTTGGTAATATTCCCCTGTCTATCAACGTCATGATGTCCAAATTCAATCAAATCTGGATTATCGGAAATTATGACTGTATATAATTCTTCAAACAGTCTTGTATCAATATAGTCATCACTATCAAAAAAAACAATATAATCTCCAGTAGCAACATCTAAGCCAGAATTTCTCGCCTCACCCAGACCAGCATTTTTTTTATGTACAACCTTAATACGATCATCAACTTTTGCCCAATTATCACACATTTGTGGGCAATTATCCGGAGAGCCATCATCAACAAGAATAATTTCAAGCTTTTTGTAGGTCTGATTCATGACACTATCAAGGCATCTATTCAGATATTTTTCCACATTATAAATTGGCAGTACAACACTAAATTTAATTTTTTCTTCTGGTTGATTCATCATATTCTCCTCATAGATGCGCTAAACTGTATTTTTCATACAGCAGTACTACAATTACATATTGTTAACAATAATTCTATACTTCTCATCCCATGTTAGCTTACTGTTCACATATTTATAACCATTCAGGCCCATCTGCTTTGCTAGTTCTTTGTCTTGTCCCAGTGTTACAATTGCTTTGCAATAGTCTTCCTTGATGTTGTCAAGTGCCTGTTCCGTATTTATAAATACACCGCAGTCAACTTCCTTTAGCAGTCTACAGAAACTTGTATCAAATGCAACAATTGGCACTGCATATGCCATTGCTTCAAGTAGCACATTTCCACTTGTTTCTCTAAGACTCGGTAAAACAAAAACATCTGCCTGCTGATATGCTTCAGCAATTTGATTCAATGGGCGATTACCCATTAGTTTTACATTTTTTCCAATACCACTATCTGCTATTTGTTTTTCGATTAATGCACGATCATCGCCATCACCAAAAATTAAGAGTTCCCAATCCATATCGGTAGGCATCAGAGAAAGAGCGTCAACAAGAAAACCTATTCCTTTTTTCCCAATCAATCTTCCTACAAAAACGATTTTGAGAATATCATTTTTTCCTTTCCGAATAGGAAGATTTTTGTATTCATCTCTTAATGCCAACTCCGGCATTAATGGCACATTTTTTCCTACGATGTGAGAAATTTGCTTTTGAGTTTCATTATTTATGCAATATATCTTATAATATGAGCGCAGTGCTTTCTTATAAAAGGGATTCCATGAACAGCTCTTATTTACAAACTCTCTAAAACTCGCAACCAGTTGATTCTTTTCATAGACCTTCAATGGCCTTGGTGTTACCTGAGCACCTCCCATTGGCCCCCAAATCACCTTTGCACCTTTAGCTTTATATAACTCACTTGGGATTCTGTAATCATTCATAGTAACATGATGAATTACATCAAAACGGATTCCTGAATGTTTAACCCAAAGCCATACCCAATGCTGCCATAAAATATAATACATATGATGAAAAGCGGAATGCTTTTCTCTGAACCAGTTAAGTGCATTAGGAACATCAACAATAACTAATTCGACATGTTGTATATTAAATTCTTTGAGACCTCTTCTCGTGTCCTTCTCATTGAATTTTTTGGTAAGAAGGATTATTCTATCGCCTTCTTTATAGTTTTTCTCATACTGTAAAACCCAATTCCAGCCAATGCTATCCTCTGATCCCTTATAAGGATTCACACTATATGCAGAAATAAGATAATTCACCATTTCACCTCCCAAGAATCAATGTTGAAAGCATATGATTTTTTCTAACGACGTATTTTGACAGAAAAATCGGAGCAATCAATCCAAAAATCAGCATCATCCATGCGTATACTAAATAATCAAATCCTAAAATTTTGCCACATACAACAAAAATCGCTTGCTGCACATAATACCCAATCATATATATATCCATTCCATAATCGCCTAGCAACATCCATAACTTTTCTCCGCAATGGTAATGTTCAATCTGCACGGCAATAACAAAAAGCAGAAAGACACCAATAACGGTTACTGCGGTTGCCAAAATCCAAGACTGAGACTTATAGATCCTAACAAACGCAAGCATCATATATCCTACAGAAACAACCGTTATTATCACTATTCCTTTTACTGACATCAGTAGTTCGGAATTCTTTATTGTTTCATAAAGATGCTTTCTCACAGCACCACCCATAAAGTAAATCCATGCGTAACTAAGGAAAAAACCAACAACATATCCAGACTGTTTGAAGACAACAGTGTTTAGCATATATAGTACAAACATAGTACCCGTTAAAGTTGTGCGATTTATAGTATCAAATAGGATTCCAAAAATAGAAATAACAAACAGGGCGTACAGAAACCAAAGGCCGCCGTTCGGATTATTTCTTCCAATTAAAACATCTACCGCAAGAGTAGAATAATTAAGCGGATTCCTTGCAAATGCACCAAATAATAGCTTAAGAACGGCTGTGACTACTGTTAAAAAGAAATACGGCACCATCAGCCGCTTAGCTTTTTTTACGATTGCTTGTTTCTTTTCGCTAATGCTACGTCTTTTCTCTCCTTCAAGAAATCCACTAATAAAGAAAAAAGCTGGCATATGAAAACAATAAACAAAACTTTTTATAAAGCCCAAAATAGTCGGTGTTTCTGTCGGATTAAAAGAATGTCCAATGACGACGCAAAGCACAGCCATTCCACGCATTATATTTATTTCATTAAAATATTGTTTTTTACTTTTTTCCATCGTCAAGCCTTTCTCTTTCTATCTCCAAAAATTGTTCTACCCTTTGTTTTGTAGAAAGTTTGTATCTGTATTTCATGCAGTTTTCAATATACATTTCACTGTTAGAAACCACATCATTCAAATCGGATTCATCCCACTGTTTCTTCGCAATGCCAAGTTGATATTCTTTGATATAGGTAGAATTCAGTGGAACATCTGTTGTGACAATAGGCGTTCCAACCGCAATCGCTTCTACAATGGAAATCATATTGTTGTCTTTCACCGTATTAACGAGCAACGCCTTTGACTTAGACAAAATCGGGAGTAGTTCATCGTGTGTCATCTTTCCTGTGAAAATTACATTCGGAGCAATTCCCAAAGTCTGTGCCATCCTCTGAAGTTTTTCTTTCAACTCCCCCTTCGCCTATAATGAATAACTGGCATGTGGAATTGTACTGATCCAGATACATGGCAAACTTTTCAAGGATTCCATCGATTTTCTTTCGCTCAATCAGCTGCGAACACACCACGAAACTATTATCTTTCTCAATAGATGCTTTAAACTTATCGAGGTTGACACCATGATCGATTACATTCACATCCGTGTTCACGCAGTATTTCTTCACAAAATTCCTTGCCTCTACTGAGCGTGCAACAACCTTTGCGTTTCGCATGAAGATCCTTGCTATAACTCCATACCATATCTTTGAAGGAATTTTCTTCATAATGGCATTATGCTTTGCAAGTTCATGCCAGATAATTGTCTTGTCTGGTGCTGCTCGATATGCCATCAACGAATTCAGTGAGAATACTTCGCTTGTAATAATCAAATCGTACTCTGTACGATGTTGTTTTACATACCGATACGTCTCTGGCATAAACGGCAAGCAGTGCGGCATGCAGACTTTTTGACACTTGCACTCCCACCATAGTACCTCAAATGGATATGTTTCACTTCTTGTCGGCTTGAACGGCTCTCCTCCAACCAGCGTTACAGAATGACCCATTCCATGGAAAGCCAAGCAAAAATCATACATCATTGTATCTTTTATTGATGCAGCTCTTTTTATATTTTTTGTTTCTGATGTGTACATAATCGGATTAATAACAAGTACTTTCATTAAATATCTCCCATCATCTTCTGACAGAAGACATTTAGGCACTTAATCAATCGAATTACTGTGCTTTACTCCATCGTGAATACAAGAACAATCCACCCGGTGTGCACACTGTTGCAAGAACTTTATGTCTTGATTTGCGAATCAAATCGACAACTTTGACTCCCGCAAATCTCCCATATACAATATACTGTAGTCCACCCTTGATTCTATATCTTGTCTTTAAGTCGGACTCCATGAATTCCTCTGCTCGATGCATACATCCTATCGGCGATGCAATATTATGCTTACGCCGATTATTGGTTAATCCATCTTCAAGATAATTTCCGACGTAAATGGCTTTATTAATATGTACCATCTCATATTTTCTAGCCATTCTAACCCAAACAAGATCTTCCCCAAGGAATTTCTCATTCGGATATTCGGGAAAAGGGAATTCTTTTAAACAATGTGTTTTGAACACCTCTGCTTTATCTGCGCCAGTGTCATCACCGTTTACACGCACGTCAATATAGGAACCTATTTTTTCATCCACATTAAACTTCTTGCCATTGACTTTACCATCGGGGAATGCTCTAAGAAACGCGTATCCACAGATATTATTCTGTGACCTGTATTTCTTGTGAATCTTCAGTATTGACTCAACCGCATCATCTGTCACACAGTCATCCGAATCAACTATAAAGATAAGTTCGCTGCAAATGGTCTGTATTCCTACATTTAAAGCAGTGTGTTTTCCACCATTACTCTTATAGATATATCGTATTGGAAAATCACTTTTTTCTTGTAACTGAGTAATTAGATCTTTCGTACCATCAGTACTTCCGTCATCAACTACAAGCCACTCAAAATCTTTTACAGTTTGCTTTTGCAGTGAATCCCAGAGGCTTTGTAATCGCCCCCCCCGATTAAAGGTAGGGGTTAAAACTGTTATCATCATAGTTATTGTTTTCCTTATTTATTCTCCATCTGCTGTGCAATATCAGCATCCACGATTTCCTCACCGGTCTTATGCTTCAGCTGCTCTTTACTCGCCTCACTCAGACCGTTGTTGATCACGCAGTTCATATCGCAGGTGCTGCACTTAT
>OMNT01001594.1_pt1 | contig 20452 bp, 17 predicted proteins | sample 1672551 | NCBI WGS metagenome assembly OMNT01 (sample SAMEA3136698, study PRJEB25190) | human gut metagenome
CAAACGGAGTATACGCCATGAGTGCCATCACCGCGCTGACTGCCCAGAACACCACTGGTGTGTATGGGGTGGCGGAGACGGAGCCGACAGTTTTGGCCAGCCAGTTGGACTGTGTGTTCCAGGATATATTCCCGGATGCTGTGAAGATCGGCATGATGCCCTCTGTCCAGGCGGTGCAAGTTACCGCCCAGAAGCTGCGGCAGTACCGGCCGGCGCATATTGTCCTTGATCCGGTCATGGTCTCCACCAGTGGCCGCTGGCTCATGAGCACCCAGGCGGTGGCAGCGATCCAGCAGGAGCTGTTCCCCCTGGCAGAGGTGCTCACGCCCAATCTGCCGGAGGCGGAAGCGCTGATCGGACGTCCGATCACCAGCCGTGCGGAGACGGAAGCAGTGGCGGCGGAGCTGTCCCAGCGCTATGGCTGCGCCATCCTGCTCAAGGGTGGACATCGGATGGCGGATGCGGACGACCTGCTGTGGCAGAAGGGACAAGGGCTGTGGCTTCCAGGGCGGAAAGTGGAAAATCCAAACGCCCACGGTACCGGCTGCACCTTGTCCAGCGCCATCGCAGCCAACCTGGCAAACGGTCTGGAGCTGTCCCAAGCGGTGAGCGGGGCGAAAGCCTATCTGACGGCGGCGCTGAACGCTGGCCTGAACTTGGGTCGGGGTCAGGGCCCCATGGATCACACCTTGGGGGGAACGGCTCTCTGGTCAAATGACGAAACAAATGCAAGCCTTTTTTGACTTTTTGGAGGAACAGCAATGCAAACTTATACCACACAGATGGATGCAGCCCGAAAGGGCATCGTGACGGAACAGATGAAGCGGGTGGCGGAGAAAGAGCACCTGCCGGTGGAACAGCTGCGGGAGCTGGTGGCAGAGGGCAAGGTGGCCATCTGTGCCAACAAGCGGCACACCTGTCTGGATCCGGAAGGGGTGGGCAGTATGCTGCGCACCAAGGTGAACGTAAACCTGGGGGTCTCTCGAGACTGCAAGGATTATGATGTGGAAATGCAGAAGGTTATGAGCGCTGTGAACCTGGGAGCGGAGGCCATTATGGATCTGTCCAGCCATGGCAACACCCAGCCCTTCCGCCAGAAGCTGACCCACGAGTGCCCCGTGATGATCGGCACTGTGCCCGTGTACGATTCCGTCATCCACTATCAGCGCGACCTTGCCACCCTGACCGCGCAGGACTTCATCGACGTGGTGCGCCTGCACGCTGAGGACGGCGTGGACTTTGTCACCCTGCACTGCGGCATCACCCGCAAGACCATCGACCAGATCCGCACCCACAAGCGGAAGATGAACATTGTCAGCCGCGGCGGCTCTCTGGTGTTCGCCTGGATGAGCATGACCGGCAACGAGAACCCCTTCTACGAGCACTTTGACGAGATCTGTGAGATCTGCGCCGAGCACGACGTGACCATCTCGCTGGGCGATGCCTGCCGCCCCGGCTGCCTGGCCGATGCCACCGATGTCTGCCAGATCGAGGAGCTGGTACGTCTGGGCGAGCTGACCAAGCGCGCCTGGGCACACAACGTGCAGGTCATGGTGGAGGGCCCGGGCCATGTGCCTCTGAATCAGGTGGCCGCCAACATGGAGGTGCAGAAGAGCATCTGCATGGGCGCTCCCTTCTATGTGCTGGGACCCCTCGTTACCGACATTGCCCCCGGTTATGACCACATCACGGCTGCCATCGGCGGTGCCGTTGCCGCCATGAGCGGTGCAGCCTTCCTGTGCTATGTCACCCCCGCCGAGCATCTGGCTCTGCCCAACGTGGACGATGTGAAGCAGGGCATCGTGGCCTCCAAGATCGCCGCCCATGCAGCCGATATCGCCAAGGGCATCCCCCATGCCCGGGATATCGATGACAAGATGGGCGATGCCCGCCGCGTGCTGGACTGGGATGCCCAGTTCGCCTGCGCTCTCGACCCCGAGACCGCCAAGGCCATCCGGGATGCCCGCCTGCCTGAGGATGACCACAGCGACACCTGCTCCATGTGCGGCAAGTTTTGCGCCGTCCGCAGCATGAACAAGGCACTGGCCGGGGAATACATCGACATCCTGTAACACAGCGTTTTCTTCCTTCTCAGCCGTCCGGTTTTGCTCGCCGGGCGGCTTTTTTGCTTGCCTCTGGGCGGGGAACAGGTTTCCTGCTTTACAGAAAAGGGAAAGCATTGTAAAATAGATGGGTAAGTAATAAAATATCCGGCGGGAAGCCCCTGCCTGAGAACGAGGAATAAAAATCATGGCAAGATCGAATATCCGGGTGCTGGCTCTGGACTTGGACGGCACCCTGACCAACGACGAAAAGATCGTTACCCTCCGCACCCGCGCGGCGCTGGATGCCGCCGCCGCACAGGGCGTGACCATCGTGCTGGCCTCCGGCCGCCCCACAGCGGGCATTCTGCCGCTGGCAAAGGAGCTGGGGCTGGACAAAAAGGGCGGCTGTGTGCTGGCCTACAACGGCGGCAAGATCGTGGACTGCGTGACCGGCGAGGCCCTGTATCAGGTGCAGCTGGGGGCGGAGTTCGTCCCGGAGCTCTGCGAATTTGCAGCCCGGCAGGATGTGGCCATCCTGACCTATAACAGCGAGGGCATCGTGTGTGAGCGGGATCAGGACGTGTGGGCAAACAAGGAGTGCTTTACCACAAAGCTGCCGATGATCCATGTGGATGATCTGGCCTCCTATGTGGACTATCCGATCTGCAAAATGCTCATCACTCTTGACCCTGCCCGGCGGGATGCTGTCTGCGCCGCCGGAAAGGAGCAGTTTGCGGGCCGGATCGACCTGTACCCCTCCAGCCCCTTCTTCATCGAGGCCGTGCCGCTGGGCGTGGCAAAGGACAGGAGCCTTGCCGCTCTGCTGGAGCGGATGGGCCTGACCCGGGAGAACCTGATGGCCTGCGGCGACGGCCTGAACGACCGCTCCATGATCTCCTATGCCGGGGTGGGCGTTGCCATGCAGAATGCCGAGGATGCCGTCAAGGCTGTGGCCGATTACGTCACCGCCGCCGACAACAACCACGACGGCGTGGCCGAGGCCATCGAAAAATTTATCCTGAACTGAGAGGAACACAAACAACAATGCCACGCAATCTGGTTTTATTTGATCTGGAATGGAACATCGGCTATAAGCCGTACATCTTTAATTATCATGGCGTGCAGCAGACCTTCCGGGGCGAGATCATCGAGATCGGCGCAGTGAAGATCGACGAGGATGCCAACGTGCTGGATACCTTCTCCATCCACCTGCGGCCCCGCATTTTCCGCACCCTGCAGCACCACATCGCCAAGGTGACGGGCCTGACCCAGGCCGACCTGGACCGGGGCGAGCCCATCGTGCAGGGCCTGCGCCGCTTTATGCAGTGGTGCGGCCCGGATGCCGAGTTTGCCGAGTGGGGCATGGATGACGTGCCGGTGCTCAAGCAGAACCTTTTCCTCTGCAATCTGGACGAGAGCCGCCCCACCCAGTGGTATGATCTGCAGCAGATCTTTCTGCGGGAGCACCCCCGCAAGGAGGGCGAGGGCATGACGCTGGAAAGCGTTGTGACCCGGATGGGCATCCCGATGGAGCGCCCGTTCCACGATGCCCTGTCCGATACCCTTTACACCGCCGATGTCTGCCGCAAGCTTGACCTGCGGGCGGGTCTGGCGGTCTACCCCACCGAGGAGGAATCCCTGCGGGCAAGCCTCTGCCCCGCCCCCGGTGATTACCGGGACTTCCGGGTGTTCCGCGGCTATGTGGAGCAGTCCACCTGGCGCAGCGACCCAAAGATCATCACTGCCAGCTGCCCGGTGTGCGGCGGGGATCTGCAGCCGGACGATATCTGGCTGAAAAAGGGCAACAGCGGCTGGTATACTCTGTCTGTCTGCCCTGCCTGCGCCGGTACCGGCAATGAGGTTGGAAAGGGCGTGTTCCAGCGCTATAAGCTGGCCCGGCGGGACGGCCTGCACTGGAGCTTTGCCCGCTGCGTCCAGATCCCGGACGAAGCCGGGCTTGCCCGCTGGGAACGGATGCGCGCCCAGCAGATCGAGCGGATGCAGGCCCGGGCCGAAAAGGCCGCCGCTGAAGCCGCCGGAAAAGCATAAAAATCCCCGCCCTGTGCAGGAAAGGCCCCCGCAGTCTCGTAGTATAGATGATATGACAAAAAAAGCTCGTATTTTGTTCACGGGCGTGTCATAGAAACCGGATATACTAAAGAAAAATGAGAGGGAAGGAACACGCGGGATGGAAATGACGATGATAGGCTGGCTCCGCCAGCTGGGAACGCTGGAATTCTGGGAGGCCCTGCTGGAAGGCTTTGGCGGCCTTGGCCCCATTGCGCCCGTGATCCTTGCGATGGTGGAATCCTTTTTTCCGCCGCTGCCGCTCATTGCCATTGTGGCACTGAATGTTGCGGCCCACGGCGGGCTTCTGGGCTTTGTGTACAGCTGGGCCGGGGTGATGCTGGGCGGCACTGTGATGTTCCTGCTCTGGCGGCGTGTCGTCAAGCGTTTTTTCTGGAAATTTGCCCGCCGCTCGGCCAAGCTGCAAAAGGCGGAGCAATGGGTCAGCCGGTTCGACACAGCGTCCCTGTTCATGCTGTCGCTCCTGCCCTTTACGCCCTCGTCCTTTATGCACTTTGCCTTCGGCATCTCTGATTTTGACGAGAAGCGCTACCTTGTCACCATGCTGCTGGGCAAGGGCGTGATGGTGGCCATGATGGCCCTTTTCGGGCAGTCGCTGGTGTCTGCCATGAAGAACCCGTTCTACCTCGTGCTTGCCATCGCCATCTGGGCGGGAATGTACTTTGCCAGCAAGCACTTCTGTAAAAAGCACGAGATCGATTGAATCGGCGCAGAGCCGCCGCTGAAATGCCAGCCCCTGCGTTCTGCTTGACTTCTCCCCCCGGCCCGGCTATAATACAGATGTATCAGGAAAAATGCGTTTACCCGGGCAGAGTAGCGCAAAGGTGAGCTGGACAGAGAGAACGGGCCGTTGGCTGGGAGCCTGTTTGCAGCAGCGTGTGTGAAGTGCGCCCGGGCAGCACGCCGCGGGAAACCTGCTGGGGAGTATCGCAGCGCGGCAGCCGCCGTTATCGGCTTTGAGCGACAAACAGAAGTGGAACCGCGATTTTGAAAACCGCCTTCGAAGTGATATGCGATATCATATTGCTTTGAGGGCTTTTGTTTTTTCAGGCAGATTCGCAGGAGCTGCCCTCTTTGCCAAGGGCTCCCCTATTAGGGGAGCTGGCGAGTGAAGCGAGACTGAGAGGTTCTGCTGCGGCTTTTGTTTGCCCTACAAGAAGGAGAGTTCTTATGCAGATTTTCAACACCCTGACCCGCCAGAAGGAAGAGTTTGTGCCGCAGGTGCCCGGCGAATACCGCATCTATGTCTGCGGCCCCACCGTTTACAACTATATCCACATCGGCAACGCCCGCCCGCTGATCGTGTTCGATACCCTGCGCCGCTATCTGGAATACCGCGGCAACAAGGTCATCTATGTCTCCAACATCACCGATATTGATGACAAGCTCATCAAGAAGGGCCAGGAGGAGGGCACCTCCATGAAGGAAGTGGCCCAGCGCTTTGAGGCCGAGTACCTCAAGGATGCCGCCGGTCTGAACTGCAAAAAGCCCACCGTCCAGCCCCGTGCAACGGAGCACATCCAGCAGATCCTGGACATCGTCAAGGACCTGATCGATTCCGGCCACGCCTACGTTGCCAAGAACGGGGATGTCTACTTCCGCGTCAAGAGCGACCCGGAATACGGCAAGCTGAGCCACCTCAAGCTGGACGATCTGGAGAGCGGCAACCGCGAGCTGCGCAGCCAGATGGAGGATGACCTGAAGGAAGACCCCGCCGACTTTGCCGTCTGGAAGGCTGCCAAGCCCGGCGAGCCCGCTTGGGAAAGCCCCTATGGCATGGGCCGCCCAGGCTGGCATATCGAGTGCAGCGCCATGAGCCGCACCCATCTGGGCAAGACCATCGACCTGCACTGCGGCGGTCAGGATCTGATCTTCCCCCACCACGAGAACGAGATCGCCCAGAGCGAGTGCGCCAACGGCTGCGAGTTTGCCCACTACTGGATGCACAACGGCTTCATCAACGTGGATAACCAGAAGATGTCCAAGAGCCTGCACAACTTCTTCACCGTCCGCGATGTGGCAGACCTCTACGGTTACGAGCCCATCCGCTACTTTATGCTGACCGCAGGCTACCGGATGCCCCTGAACTACACCGTGGACCTCATCGAGAGCTGCAAGAACAGCCTGGAGCGCCTTTACACCTGCCGTGAGAACCTCGATTTTGCCCTGAGCAAGACCGCGTTCGGCACCGATGAGACCCTGATCGCCAAGGCAGACGAGGCCCGCGCCAAGTTCTGCAAGGCCATGGACGATGACCTGAACACCCCCGATGCGCTGGCTGCCGTGTTCGATCTGGTCAAGGAGATCAACACCCTGTCCGCTGCCTCCTCCAAGGCTGCGCTGGAGGCTGCCGCCAAGGCGTTCGATGAGATCACCGGTGTGCTGGGCCTGATGTACAACCGCAAGAAGGACGAGGTGCCCGCTGAGGTGACGGAGCTGGTGGAAAAGCGTGCCGCCGCCAAGAAGGCCAAGGACTGGGCCGCTGCGGATGCCATCCGTGCACAGCTCACCGAGATGGGCTGGGCTGTCAAAGATACCGCCCAGGGCCCGCAACTGAGCAAAATTTAACTTGAATCCCGTTATTGACCTGTACGGTACAATGCGGTAAAATGAGGGTGCGGGAACACTGTGCTGTGTGTTCCATGCACCCTTATTTTTGCATGATACAAGAACCTATATAAAAGGAGGTCTTTGGCTGATGAAAATCAAACGGCTGATCTCATTGCTGCTGGCGGCAGTGTTCGCCCTGAGTGCGGCGGCCACACCGGCGCTGGCGGCTTCGGCGGGCAGCGCACTGCCTGACCTGACCACCGCAGGCGTGGGTGAGACCAACAGCGTTGTCTCGATCCGCCTGACCGCAGACGGGGATCTGACCTATGGCTCCCCCTTTACCCTGAGCGTCCAGACCACCCCGGCAGATACCCAGTATATCGGCGTGGTGATGGGCACCAGCGGCGAAGCGCAGGGCTATGTGACCCTGATCCTTTCGGGCAAGATCCGCACCCTGCTCAAGATGATCCCCCTGCCGAAAAAGATGTCGGCGAACCCTGAGCAGGAAGAGGAGTTCAACATCTACGCCTACATTAAGCAGCTGATCGACGGCAACGACGTGAGCGTGCTGCTGCGGGTGGCTGATGAAGTGGTCTCTGTGATGGATGTCCTGAAATTCTACATCCCCACGCTGAAGGATGTCTCCACCGGCATGAAGCTGGCGCTGGAGCTCATCCGCAAATATCTGCCCGAGGGCGTGTTCAGCCGCATCTATCTGGACGAGCAGCCCACGGAAGCCGGCAGCTATGTGGGCGGTGCTGTGGCGCTGGAATCCGGTGATGTGAACACCGCCGGTATGGCGTTCTTCCGCATCAAGCCCAAGAGTGCAGGGGTGCGTGTCTACTGGGCACAGGAGCTCCCCGCCAGCATGACTGCGGCGGAAGCCCAGAACTACAACGTCACCGCAGTGGTCGAAAACGACGGCCAGGTGGTCGAGGGCGGCAAGGTGACCTACACCTATAAAAAGAAGAGCGGTCTCTTCGATTTCCTGGGCACGACCCAGAGCGGATTCCCCACCGAGCCCGGCGAGTATGTCCAGACGGCCAAGGCCGCCGGAAACTACTCCAGCAGCGAGATCAGCCGGACCATCGTGATCCGATAACTGAATCAGCAAAAAACCTCCCTGCCACGCCGGCAGGGAGGTTTTTTTGTTTGTTCTTACATCCTTATTGGCGCTTACATCCGGAACCGCCAGCCCCAGCCGCCGCCACAGCAGCAGTTGCACAGCAGGTTGAGCAGGATCATGCTCCAGCACCAGCGCATCAGGCCGCCGGGCTGGGCGTAGGTGGTCTGGGTGCGGTAGGTGCGGCCCGGGTCCTGCAGATTGCGCAGGTTCATCTGGTACTCGGTGTTGCCGGGCTCCATCTGGGCGGCGCGGCGGGCATCCTGCAGGGCATCGATGCTGTTGCCCAGGCCCTGATTGGCCAGCGAGGAGAGATAGTACCACCGGGCGGTGCGCACGGTGATGCCGTCCAGCACGCGGCGGGCCTCGGGGTAGCGCTGGTTGACGATGAAGTTGCGTGCGGCCTGCATCTCAGGCGTGTCTGCACCGTTGTAGCCGGGGCCGCGCTGCTGCTGATAATTGCCGCCAAAGCCAAACCCGAACCCGAAGGGGTCGTAGCCGAAGCCGAAGTCTCCGAAATCCCCGTTGGAGTAACCGTTCTGCTGGTACCCCTGCTGATAGCCGCCGTAGGAGGGGCCGCTCTGCTGGCCGTAGCCGCCGCCGTAGCCGCCGCCCATCTGGGGGCCGGTCTCGCCCTTGGTGATGGCATCGTATGCCGCCTGCACCTCCTTGAAGTGCTCTTCGGCGGTGGGGTCGTTGGGGTTCAGGTCAGGGTGCCAGCGCTTGCACTTGGCACGGTAAGCCTTTTTGATCTCGTCTTCACTGGCACCGCGCTGGATGCCCAGAACCTCATAGGGGTCTCTCATCGGTCTACTTCCTCACGTCTCTATTACCATCTGTGCGGCCATTGTGCCGCACAAGCAATCTCTAGTGTACAGGACTGGAACGGAAAAATCAAGGAAAACCGCCGGGATCAGGCGGTTTTGTCCTTCTTTTTTGCATTTTTGCAGTGATATTTGAGCCACACGCCCGAATACAGGATGTTGCGCAGAAGGTCAACGTCCTCCACACAGGGCAGGCGCTCAAAGCTGCGGGCGCAGTTGGCCAGCAGCAGCTCAAAAATCTCCCGCATCTCTTCCTCGTACCCGGGTTCTCTGCTCAGGGTACGCAGGGGATTGTATGCGCCCTTGCGCTCATCCCGGGCCAGGTCGTCATAGGCATCCAGCAGGTAGATATACTTGCCCAGGTTGAAGCCGATGCTGCGCAGTTCCGGGGACCAGTGGTCCTGCCTGTAATCGAACAGCTCGGCCATCAGTTCCCCAAAGCAGCCGGAAACGGCATCCAGATCCTCGCTGCCCTCGGCTTCGTACCGGGCCAGCCGATCCAGACAGGTGCGGATGGCGCTGCACTGGCGGGGCCAGCGGGCGGCGGCCTGCTGCGTGGGGGCAGCAAGCATCTTTTCAAAGCCCAGGCCCAGCAGGCTGTGGTCATCGTTCCACTTGTCCTGGGCGTTGTAGTAGTGCAAAGCCACGCTCAGGTCCGCGCAGTAATCGGTGGGGCCGCTGGAACGCCACTCCACCTTCCGGATGGGGTGGATGGGGCAGTGGTCACAGCCTGTCGCACAGGCGCTTTCGCCCTCGTACAGGCTGCACAGCAGCAGATCCAGAAAAGTCAGGTCATAGCTCAGGGTCAGCCGTCCCCGGGTGCCGTGCAGCGCGCCGATGCGGCGGCAGAGCCCGCAGTAGGCCGCGCGATACCGCGCCTGTGCCTCCGGGCTGAGCGCGGCCTGATTCGGGATAACATATCCGAACATGGCTCAGCTCTTCTTGATGAACTGGGTGCCGCAGCGGGGGCAGGAGATCTGGATGCGGCCGCGGCCGCGGGGCACGCGCAGCTTCTGGCGGCACTGGGGGCAGCGGTAGTAGTGATAGACCTTGCGGTTGGCCCACTGCTCCTTCCAGCCCTTGAACTTGTTGTCCACCCGGTCCTTCAGGGTGTAGAACTTGTAGTTCTCCTCGGTGCGCTTGGAGATGTTCCGGCTGAAGGTGCGATAGTAGCAGAAGATCAGCAGGGCCGCGCCCAGATAGGTGAACAGGCTGACCCGGCTGATGATGGCGATGAGGAGCAGCACCAGCGAGGCAATGCTCAGGAATTGGTTCAGGCCATCGGTGCCATAGCGGCCGATCATAAACTGACGAAGTTTCTCTCTCATAGATTTCCGGTCCTTTGTCCTCAAGAATAACCCTCTCAGCCACGCAGACGCATGGACAGAGAGGGCGTTTGATTGTTCACAACAATAGAATATCAGCCAACCATGATAAAACTTTGAACAGATTGCAAATCTACCATGAAAGGACGAAATTTAATTGGCATTCTCTGCACCGGAGCGCTTGCGCACAGTCAGCGCGGCCTCCACATCCAGCGCGCCCTCCATCCGGCAGTGCAGCACGGCACGGCCTGCTTCACCGGTGGTGGCAAGATAGGTGCCCGCCATGCCGCCCCGCAGGGGGACGATGGCCGGGCCCAGGATCTTTACCGGGCCTTCCACGCTGAGCTGAACGGCCTCGCCGCAGTAGGGCAGCAGGTTGCCGTTCTGGTCGATGGCCCGCAGGCTGACCGCCGCGCAGTCCCAGGTGGGGCCGTCGGTCAGGATGGGGTTGTGCACCACGCATTCCAGCCGGACCGACTGCACCGGCTCCTTGACCACGGTGCGGACGGTGCGCCCGTGCCAGACTGCCTCAAACCGGTAAACGCTGGACGGCCCGCCCAGCACGCCGATGTATTTGTAGTACATCCGGAGCAGATCGTTTGCGCTCAGCCGCAGGGAGAGCATCCGCGCCCGGGAGAGAGGCGAAAGGTTCAGCGCGTCCCGGCGCATCTCGTTGAGGATGGCCGCCACCTGCGGGGCCGTGCTCTGGTCAAGGCCCTCATACTTTTCCAGCAGGGAGCCGACGAAATCCTGGATCTCGATGGGCGGGTGGGGCAGGGCGGCAAAGCGGCCCCGGCGGTCGGGGGTGAACTCGGCAATGAAATCGTTGCCCCGGTAGAGGCGGACGCTTTCGGCGTTGGTGAACACCCAGCAGGCCCCGGCAAAGCCGCCGGGGTGGTCGCCCAGCGCCATGCTGGAAGAGACCTCGAACACCACGTCCGAAGGGGAGCGGGGCGTTTTCTGGCTTGCGTAGACGGCGGCAGAGAGCTTCGGGTTGCGGAACAGGTCCGTCACGCCATGGTAGCAGATGCGGTCGCCGCTGCCGAACTCGCGGTGGGTGTTGTAATCGGCCATGCACCAGCCAAGGGCACCGGCCACGCCCTGCTGGGCAATGGCATCGTTGAGGACGGCGGCGTGGCGCAGAGCCTGTGCCAGCCGGTGCGGCTCGTCGTCAAAGGCTTTGGCCGGGAACTGCTGGCCCCCGAACTCGCTGATGAGGTAACCCTTGCGGAGATCGGGCGTAACGGCAGACCGGGGCTCACAGCCCGGGCCGCGGCCGGAGTAGGAGTAATCGTTGTAGGCGTAAACATCCTCGAGCAGCTGGCTCTTGCGGGCGATCCGCACGCCGCCGGTGGGGCGGGTGGGGTCCAGCCGATGGACGGCTTCGTTGGTGCGCTTGTAAAAGGCCTCATTATCGGAACTGCCGTTCACCCGCACGCCCCACAGGAACACGCTGGGGTGATTGCGGCACTGGCAGACCATCTCGCGGCAGTTCTGCAATGCCTGGGCCTGCCAGGCTTCATCCCCGATGTGCTGCCAGCCGGGCATCTCCACGAACACCAGCAGGCCCAGCTCATCGCAGGCATCCAGAAAAGCCGGACTCTGGGGGTAGTGGCTGGTGCGCACTGCATTGCAGCCTAGCTGCTTTTTCAACAATTGGGCATCCAGCTGTTGAATGCTGTCCGGCATGGCATAGCCCTGATAGGCGTAGCTCTGATGCCGGTTCAGGCCCCGCAGCTCCACCCGCTGGCCGTTCAGATAAAAGCCCCCGGCTACGAACTGGATGGTGCGGAAGCCGAACCGGGTGCTCTTTTCGTCCAGCACCCGGTCGGGCAGGCCGCTGGTGCCGGGCCGGATGAGCCGGACGGTCAGGGTATAGAGGAAGGGGTGTTCCACGCTCCAGGGGTGCACCCCGTTCAGGGTGCCCACAATGGGCAGGCTGAGCTCACCGCTGTACAGGGCTCTGCTCCCGGCAGGGCTGCGGATCTCGGCCTGCAGGGTGCAGCCGATGGTCTCGCCCACCGTGGAGGAATAGATGCGGAAATCGCCCTCGGCCTGCGCCTCGATGAAGATGTCGCGCAGGTAGGCGGGCTCCTTCACGTCCAGACTGACGGCCCGGTAGATGCCGCCGTAGGTCAGAAAATCGATCTGCCCGCCGAAGGGAGGAATGTTCAGGTCCTCCCGGCTGTCGCACCGGACAGCCACCACATTTTTTTGGCCCAGCAGCAGCGATTCGGTCAGGTCCACAGTAAAGGCGGTGTAGCCGCACCCGTGGTGGAACACCCGCCGCCCGTTGCAGAACACGGTGGCATCGTGGGCCACGGCTCCAAAGGTCAGCAGCACCGTGCGGCCCTGCCACTCTTTGGGCGCAAAAAACTCCCGCCGGTAGCCGGACACCCGCTGGTATTCGTTCTCGTTGCAATAGTTGTAGGGCAGCGTTTTGACCGTGTGGGGCAAGCGCACCGGCTCCAGCTCCACCCCGGTGCATTCGGGGCGGACGATGGCGGGATCAAAGGTGGGGGCAAACAGCCAGCCGTCGTTCCAATCGTAGTGTTCCATAGCCTGTCTCCATCGCTCTGCACAAAATAATTCTTACCCTTATGCTACCACAAAGTTGTGAACGAAAAAAGCACTCCGTCCCTTATTTTTTCCGTTTTTGCAGAAAAAGCTGTTAAAATCAAAAAAGCCCCCGCCGGGCAGGCGGGGGCGAGGGGAAACTCAGCGGATGAAATTGGTCATGGGGCGGCGGGGGTTCTCGGGGTGGGTGATGCCGTTTGCTTTGCCCAGTTCGATGCACTTGAGCAGCCAGGCCATGTTCCGGCCCAGCTCCCGCATCACGGCGCAGCCCTCTTCATCCTCCAGCACCTGCTCGGGCTTGGAGCCGTGGACCATGGGCCAGTAGGAACCGCTGACCAGCGGCATGTGGAAGAACTCGGGGTACTTCACCAGCTGGTCCAGCGTGGTGGTGGTACCGGCGCGGCGGGCCGAAGCGCAGATGGCAGCGGGCTTGTAGGCCAGATACTTGCCGCCCGCGTAGGCCAGACGGTCCATGAAGCTGGTCATGTTGCCGGAGGCGGACGCATAGTGGACAGGTGTGCCGAACACAAAGGCATCGGCGGTCTTGGCCTTTTCGATGGCCTCGTTGACCACGCCGCCGAACACGCAGCCCTTACCGGCGGCACAACCGCCGCAGCCGATGCAGCCGCCCACCGGCTTTGTGCCGACGTTCAGGATCTCGGTCTCAATGCCGCTGGCGTTCAGCTCCCCGGCGATCAGGGACAGGGCGGTATAGGTGCAGCCCTTCTCGTGGGGGCTGCCGTTGATGAGCAGGACTTTCATAAGCAGATACTCTCCTTTTTTGGCAAAACGCGCCGCACATGGGGCGCTTTGCCCTGATTTTAGCACAATTGCACCCTGAGTGCAACGCGCGCCCTTGACAAAGAGTTGCGTTTTGACGATAATATGGAGATACGAAAACACGAAACAGCTGCTGGCCGGGCAGGGGGCCCGGACAGCGGGAGAAGGAGGCAGATACATGCGCGTTATTGCAGGAGAAGCACGGGGCCGCAGGCTGGAAGCCCTGCCCGGCACCGAGATCACCCGCCCGACGATGGATCAGGTCAAGGAGGCCATGTTCAGCATCGTCCAGTTCGACCTGCCCGGTGCCCGGGTGCTCGACCTCTACGCAGGCAGCGGCCAGCTGGGCATCGAGGCCCTGAGCCGGGGTGCGGCCCGGTGCGTGTTCCTGGACGAGAACCGGGAGGCCGTGAACATCGTGATGAAGAACTGCAAGAACTGCGGCGTGTTTGACCGCAGCCGGGTCAACATCGGCGAGGCGGCACGGTATCTCTCCGCCTGCCATGAGCAGTTCGACATCGTGCTGCTGGACCCGCCCTTCCACACCGGCACGCTGGAAAAGATCCTGCCCGGCGTGGACAAATGCCTGGCTCCGGGCGGCATCGTGATCTGCGAGAGTGAGACCGGCCTGGTGCTGCCTGCCGAGGTGGGCGGCATGACCCTGAAAAAACAGTATAAATACGGCAAAGTCCTGCTGTGGAAGTATGGTAAGCCCCGGCAGAGCGCCGGAGAGGGAGATGCGGAATGAACGTAAACGAGCTTTTGGATACCATTGAGGATACGCTGGAGGAGAGCGCCGGAATGCCCCTTTCGGGCGGCAAGCGCATCGTGGATGTGGAGCAGATCCGGGATTATCTGGACGAGATCCGCCAGAACCTGCCTGTGGAGCTGCGACAGGCCCAGTCCATTGTCAGCGACCGTGCCCAGCTCATCGAATCGGCCAACGCACAGGCGCAGGCCATTGTAAAAAAGGCCGAGGAGCGCGCCCGTGTGCTGGTGAGCGAGGCTGAGATCGTCAAGGCGGCCCAGCAGCGCGCCGGAGAGATCGTCTCCGCCGCCCAGACCGAGGCCCGCACTGTCCGCCAGACCGTGACCGACTACTGTGATAATATGCTCAAGACCACGGAAGAGACGATGGCGGAAAACGCCGCACAGGTCAAAAATGTCCGTGCAAACCTGCGCCAGAGCCCCCGGAAACAGCTCTGATGCGGGAATGTGAAATTTCCCGGTGAGAGCTTCCGGCCCCTGCAAGCAAAAACGACGGCTTGCAGGGGCTTTTTTTGGTACATTTTGAGAGAAAAAACAAAAGGGAAACTCTTGCAATCAGGGGCCTGTTTTGTTACAATAAAATTGTATCCTCAAGGCTGACCGGGCCACAAACTCCCGGCAGGCCGCAGGCCGCTTTCCCGGGCAGCAGCTCCGGGCAGAAAAGGGCGGCAGATGCAGGATCTTATCTGAGTTTTGAAAGGAGGCTGGGAACATGGACACAGAAAAAACAGCACAGCCCTTTGACCCGGCCTCGTTTGAGCATGTCCCGGTGCTGCTGAACGAGTGCCTGGACGGCCTGAAGATCGACCCGGCGGGCACCTATCTGGACGGCACGGCGGGCGGCGCGGGGCACTCCCGCCAGATCGCCCTGCGGCTGAACGGCGAGCAGGGCGGCAGGCTCATCTCGCTGGATCAGGACCCCGATGCCGTGCAGACGGCCCGGGCCCGGCTGGCGGGCCTGCCTGCCACCGTGGTGCAGATCAACTTCCGCTATGCCGGACAAGCTCTGGAGCAGCTGGGCATTGAAACGATCAACGGCGCGCTGCTGGATCTGGGCGTGTCCAGCCATCAGCTGGATGACGCGGCCCGGGGTTTTTCCTACCGGGCAGATGCCCCGCTGGACATGCGGATGAGCCAGGAGGGTGAGACTGCCGCAGATCTCGTGAACAGCGAGAGCCGGGAGGAGCTGGCCCGCATCCTGCGGGATTACGGCGAGGAGCCCTTCGCCTGGCAGATCGCGGGCAGGATCGTGGAAGCCCGGGAAACTGCCCCCATTGAAACGACATTGCAGCTGGCGGATATCGTGGCCAGCGCCATGCCCCCGGCGGAGCGCCGGAAGAACAAAAACCCCTCCCGCCGCACCTTCCAGGCACTGCGCATTGCGGTAAACCATGAGCTGGACGCACTGGAAGAGGGGCTGGATACCATTTTTGCGCATCTTGCACCGGGTGGAAGACTTTGCGTGATCACCTTCCACTCGCTGGAGGACCGGCTGGTCAAAAACAAGTTCCGCCGCTGGTCCACCGCCTGCACCTGCCCGCCGGAGTTCCCGGTGTGCGTCTGCGGCGGAAAGGCCAAGGCAAAGCTGATCACACGCAAACCCATTGAAGCCAACACGCAGGAGCTGGAAGAGAACCGGCGCAGCCGCTCGGCCCACCTGCGGGTTTTGGAAAAGATCTGAGGGCGGCACAGCCCCGGAGATGTGAGGAGGAGATCACCATGGGTCAGGCAGCATACGATATGACAGAGGTTCGGCGCAGAAGAGCGCCGCAAGCACAGCCCAAAGTCCCGCTGCGGGTAGAAAAGGGCGGCAAAAAGCGGCTGAACCCCGTGCGGGCCGCCATGCAGCACGCGCTGCAGCTGGTGGGCGCGGCTTTGCTGGTGGGCTTTGCGGTAAGCCTGCTGTGGAGCGAGGCACAGCTGGTGGAGCTGAATTCTCAGATCCAGAGCGCCAAGGCAGAGCTTGTGAGCGAGCAGAGCCAGTATACATACTACAACAGTGCCCTGAACAGCCGCACCAACATCACAAGTGTTGAGGAGACCGCCACACGCCTGGGGCTGATGAAGATCGACCAGAGCCAGATCACCTACATCCGGCTGGATGAGGGCAGCGTTCTGGTGCGCAAGGCATCCGCTGTGCGGCAGTGGTCGGATCTGCTCCACGATGGGGCAATGACCATTCTTGCCTCTGTCAGAACGGCAAAATAAACCAAACAACGAAAAGCGTGCGGCAGCGCACGCTTTTTCGGTTTTCTTCGGGAGTACGCAATGCAAACACCATCCTCCAATCCCAAAAAGAACAGCGCCAGCCGCCGCAGTGCGGACCCGCACGCACGGCTCAGTGCCCGGCTGCGTCATATCAGCTTTGGTGCCGCCGTGCTTCTTGTGGTGGTCGCCGCGCTGACCGTGATCTACAGCCTGTACAAGATCCAGATCCGCGACGGTGCCACCTACCGCCAGTACGCCGCCGAGCAGCAGCTGCTGGACAGCACCATTCAGGCCACCCGCGGTGAGATCTACGACACCAGCGGCATCACGCTGGCTTCCACCAGCGTGGTCTGGACCATCTGGGCTGACCCCTCCTACAGCACGGCCCTGTATACCACCACCACCGATCAGGACACCAAGGCGGAGACCCGCACCATCGATGAGGCCGCCATGAAGGAGGTCTGCACCCAGATCACCCTGCGCCTGCTTTCGGGCGATGGCGAGAGTCTGGACAGCGTGGACACCACTTCAGCAGAGTACCAGACCCAGTATCAGGCGGTCTGCGATGCCCTCTCCCAAAACGAAAGCTCCTATCAGGTGCTGGCCACCAAGGTCAACAACGCCATCAAGCTCTCCATTGAGGAGTACGTCAAGACCTACAACAAGGCCCACAGCAAGAGCGGAAAATCTGCCGGTGCGCTGGAAAAGATCCTGGGCAAGCTGGGCCTGGGCCAGCAGGAGAGCGACGACGGCACCCCCACTGTCCGCAAGGGACGGGTGTCGGTGTCGGCCTCCAAGGGCTTCCAGCGGGATTACCCGTACGGCCGCTTTGCCGCCGCCGTGCTGGGCTTCTGCAATGCGGATGGTCAGGGCGTGTATGGTCTGGAAAACTCCTATGAGTCCACGCTGGCTGGTGTGAATGGCCGCACCATCACCCTGCGCAACGCCTACGGCAACGCCATTGCCGATGAAAACGCCACCACCTACGCCGCCAAGGACGGTTCCAATCTGGTGCTCTCGCTGGATGTGAACATTCAGGAGGTGGTGGAGCGCTACCTGAACGAGGCCGTGGCGGCCAACACCGTTGAGAACCGCGGATGCGCCATTGTGATGAACGTCAAGACCGGTGCCATCCTTGCCATGGCCTCCAAGCCGGACTTTGACCCCAATGATCCACAGGATTTCAGCGCCAATCTGGCCTACCTGACGGAGCAGGTGCAGGCTGAGCCGGAGCTGTACACCATCTACAAAAAAGACGAGAACGGCAACTACCTGCGGGACGAGAACGGCCAGAAGATCGCGGATGAGGAGGCCGACTACACCGGTACCTACCGGGATATCCAGTGGAAGAACAAGACCATCACCGAGCTGTACTACCCCGGAAGCGTGTTCAAGGTCATCACCGCCGCCATGGGTGTGGACAGCGGCAAGGCGACCTATTACACCACCCTGAACTGCTCCGGCGCGTACAGCGTGGCAAAGCAGACCTACCACTGCGCCGGCAGAAAGGCGCACGGGGCCCAGAATCTGGCCGAGGCCCTGCGCAACAGCTGCAACATCTACTTCATCCAGCTGGGTCAGCGCGTGGGTTCCAGCCTGTTCTATGATTACTTTGATGCCTTTGGCTTTACCGAGCGCACCGGTGTGGACCTGCCCAATGAGACCAGCTTCATGCAGTACTACAGCAAGAGCCGTCTGGGCGAGGTGGAGCTGGCCTCCTCCGCCTTTGGTCAGGCCATGGCCGTGACCCCGCTGCAGGTGTGCACTGCCGTCTCGGCGGCAGTCAACGGCGGCTATCTGGTCACCCCCCATGTGGTGGATAAGATCACGGACCAGAACGGCAATGTGGTGCAGGAGATCGGCACCAACATCCGCCGTCAGGTCATCAGCGAGAGCGCCAGCGAGACCATCCGCCAGATCATGGAGTTTGAGGTGGGCGACGGCACCCAGGGCGGCGGCGGCAACGCCTACGTTGCAGGTTACCGCATCGGCGGCAAGTCCGGCACCTCCGAGCAGCTGAACATGGACCGCCGCGCCGATGGCGACTACAAGAAGGTGGCATCCTTTGCGGCTGTCCTGCCCGCCAACGACCCGGAGATCCTGGTCTATGTCATGCTGGACGACCCCAACAATGCCCGCACCGACTATTCCTCCATTCTGGCTGCCCCTGTGGTGGGCAACATCATCAGTGAGATCGCGCCCTATCTGGGCATCGCCACCGACGGCGTGGACCGCAGCGGCACCACCGTCAAGGTGCCCAACCTGACGGGCAAGGAGTGGAGCAACGCGCAGGTGCAGCTGAACATCAAGGGCTTGAAGCATCACCTGGCCGAGAGCGAATCCGACCAGACAGCCGCCCTTGTCACCTACCAGTACCCCCGCGCGGGGGCAGAGGTGCCCTACGGCACCACCGTTTATCTGTATACCGATACCTATGAGGGCAAACACGCCGAGGTGCCGGACGTGACCGGCAAGAGCGCGGACTTTGCCCGGCAGATGCTGAACGCCGCAGGGTTCAACTGCACAGTCGAAGGCTCCGGCACGGTCCAGAGCCAGAGTGAGGCACCCGGCTCCAGCGTCCAGCAGGGGACCATCGTACATCTGATCTGTGGATAAAGGGGAATGAGAGTATGGAAGCAATTGCAGCAAACATCCTATTGGAGGGCCTGGCCGTCAACGCGCTGGCCCAGTGCGAGACCCCGGTCACGCTGGTGACCACCGACAGCCGTGAGGTCTGCCCCGGGTGCATCTTTGTGGCGTTCCCGGGCGAAAAATTCGACGGCCATGATTTTGCCGCCAAGGCGCTGGAAAACGGCGCGCTCTGCGTGGTGCTGAACCACCCCGTGGAAGGCGTGCCGGAGGAGAAGAGCGTGATCTGCCCGGACAGCTACCACGCCATGATGGTGCTGGGGGCCAATTATCGCAGCCAGTTCCACCCCAAAGTGGTGGGCGTGACCGGCAGCGTGGGCAAGACCACCACCAAGCAGATGACCTACGCCGCCATTGCAGGCTTTGGCAGTACCATCAAGACCGAGGGCAACCAGAACAATGAGCTGGGCCTGCCCCGCACCATGTTCCGCATCGGCAAAGAGACCCAGTACGCCGTGGTGGAGATGGGAATGAGCCACGCCGGGGAGATCGAGCGCCTGAGCAAGTGTGCCCGCCCGGATGTGGGCATCATCACCTGCATCGGTGTGTCCCACATCGGCAACCTGGGCAGTCAGGAGAACATCTGCAAGGCAAAGCTGGAGATCTGCGCCGGTCTGCCGGAGGGTGCTCCGCTGGTGCTGAACGGGGACGACCCCTTCCTGCGCAAGGCCGTCCTGCCCGACCATGTCCGTCCGGTCTGGTTCAGCCTGGGCGATGAGAACGCTGATGTCTGTGCCCTGTCCATCCAGCAGGATGAAAAGGGCATGAGCTTTGTGCTGGAGGATCACGAGGAGGGGACTTTCCTCGTAAAGATCCCCGCCATGGGCCGGCATAATGTGGCCAATGCACTGGCTGCCTACTGCGCCGCCACCCGTCTGGGGTTGAATGCCCGCCGGGTCATTGCCGGTCTGGCCGACTTTGAGCAGACCGGAATGCGCCAGAAGGTGGTGCACATCAGAGGTGTGGATGTCATTGAGGATTGCTACAACGCCAACCCCGACAGCATGAAGGCCGCGCTGGCCATGTTCAGGGAATATCCCTGCAAGCGCCGCTTTGCTCTGCTGGGCGATATGCTGGAGCTGGGCGATATCAGCCGCGCCGCCCACGAGGAGGTGGGCCGTCAGGCTGTGGAGAACAAGGTGGACTACCTCGTCACCTATGGCGAGCAGGCCAAGCGCATTGCCGTGGTGGCTGCTGCCAAGGGGCTGCCCACCCTCCATGCCGACACCTACGCTCAGGCCGCCGAGACCCTGCTGAACAAAATGCAGCCCGGCGATGCCCTGCTGGTCAAGGCAAGCCGCGGTATGGCACTGGAAAAAGTGCTGGAGATCTTTTACAAGGAGTAACATCAAGCTATGATTCGTTTCGCCTTGATCGCCGCCTCAACGCTGGGGTTCTTCCTCACGGCGGCGCTCGGGAATCTGATGGTGCCGCTGCTGCGGGCGTTCCAGGGACGCTGGGATGAGCCCAAGGCCCGGCAGGCACCCGGGCAGGAAGCGCCGGATGCCGAGCCGG
>OMNT01001607.1_pt1 | contig 20351 bp, 14 predicted proteins | sample 1672551 | NCBI WGS metagenome assembly OMNT01 (sample SAMEA3136698, study PRJEB25190) | human gut metagenome
ATGTTTATAGACCTGTCCGATAAAAATATCGTTGTGGCAGGTGGTGGTAATATTGCTACCAGAAGAATAAAAACTCTTCTGAAATTTACAAGAAATATCACGGTAGTGGCTACAAAAGTGACCCAGGAGCTTATGGATCTCGGGAAAGCAGGAACCGTGACTCTGTATATCCGTCCCGTGAAACGTTCTGCTTTTACCAATGCATATATGGTGATCGCAGCCACCAATGACTGGAAGTTGAATGATGAGATCCACCGTGTCTGTAGGGAGGAGGGCATTTATGTAAATGTAGCCTCCGACCGTGAATCCTGTGATTTTTATTTCCCGGGTATCTATATGAGAGATGAAATGGTAGTAGGAGTTACAGCCAGCGGTCTTGACCACAAAAAGGCAAAGCGTGTCAGGGAAGAAATTCAGAAAACGCTGGAAAAGGTACTGAAGGAGCAGGATGATGAAGACGAAGAAAAGTAAGATTATAATTGGCAGCAGGGAGAGTAAACTTGCGGTACTCCAAAGTGAAATGGTTCGTGATTATATAAAAGAAAAAAATCCGGAAATGGAAGTGGAGATTCTTACCATGAAAACTACCGGGGATATCATTCTGGACCGCACCCTGGATAAGGTTGGTGGAAAGGGCCTTTTTGTGAAGGAACTGGATAAAGCACTGATGGACGGAAGGAGTATTCTTTCCGTACACAGCCTCAAAGATATGCCTATGGAAGTTCCGGAAGAACTTCCCCTTCTGGCTTTTTCCAGAAGAGAAGATCCAAGAGATGTTCTGGTACTTCCGGAGGGAGTTTCCAAACTGGATAAAAGCAAACCTCTTGGATGTTCCAGTCTGAGACGTACACTTCAGCTTAAGAAACTGTATCCGGATATGGAGGTCAAAAGTATCCGTGGAAATCTTCAGACAAGACTCCGGAAACTGGATGAGGGTCAGTACAGTGCTCTGATCCTGGCAGCGGCCGGGCTTAAGAGACTTGGACTGGAATCCAGGATCAACCGGTATTTTACAGCAGATGAGATCATTCCGGCAGCAGGTCAGGGAATCCTTGCGGTACAGGGACGAAAAGGCGAGGACTACAGTTTCCTGAACGGTTACTGTGATGAAGAAGCCTGGGCCGTGGGAAGTGCGGAGCGTGCCTTTGTAAAGCTTCTGGATGGAGGCTGTTCTTCTCCGGTAGCTGCCCACGGGGAAATTTCCGGGGATGAACTTTATCTCAGAGGACTTTATTATAATGAAAAAGACGGTTCCTATGTAACCGGAACACTGCGTGGTAATAAGGCAGATGCGGAAAGCTTAGGCAGGGAACTGGCAGAAACTCTTCGAAAAAAAGGAGAAAACAGATGAAAACAGGAAAAGTATGGCTGGTAGGAGCGGGTCCTGGCGATATCGGCCTTTTTACATTAAAAGGCCTCAAAGTGCTGGAACAGGCAGATGTGGTCGTTTATGACAGTCTGGTAGGTCAGGGAGTTCTGTCAAGAATCCCGGAAAATGCCAGGCTGATCAATGTAGGCAAACGTGCCAGTCACCATATCATGCGTCAGGAAAATATCAATCAGATACTTCTTGAGGAGGCACAGAAGGGGCTTCGTGTGGTACGCCTGAAAGGCGGAGATCCATTCCTCTTTGGAAGAGGAGGAGAGGAGCTGGAGCTTCTTCGGGAGAATGGGATCCCTTATGAGGTGGTTCCGGGAGTTACTTCTTCCATTGCAGTACCGGCATATAACGGGGTTCCGGTAACACACAGGGATTTCTGTTCCTCAGTCCACATCATCACAGGACATAAGAGAGCCGGAGAAGAATATGACATTGATTTCCGTGCACTTGTTGATACAAAGGGAACGCTGGTATTTCTGATGGGCGTTTCCGCACTTCCGGATATCTGTGCCGGTCTTATAAATGCAGGTATGGAAAAAGATATGCCTGCGGCAATCCTGCAGAAAGGAACGACAGCTGGCCAGAAGCGGATCGTGGCTACAGTTTCCACCCTGGAAGAAGAGGTAAAGCGCCAGGGAATTGAGACACCGGCGATCATAGTAGTAGGTAAGGTATGTACACTGGCAGAAAAATTTGGCTGGTATGAAGAACTGCCTCTTGCAGGCTGGAAAGTTCTTGTCACGAGGCCAAAAGAACTGGTTTCCAGAACTGCGGACAAGCTTCGTGAAAAAGGAGCGGAGGTTCTGGAACTTCCAGCGATCCGTACGGTTCCTATGGAAGACCAGAGCCGCCTTTATCAGGCAATGGATCAGCTTGAAACCTATCAGTGGCTTGTATTTACCAGCCCTACAGGAGTAAGAGTATTCTTTGAGGAACTTGTCCGTCATGGAAAAGATATCCGTGCTATGGGAAGCATCCGTCTGGCAGTGATCGGTGAGGGAACAAAAAAGGCTCTGAAAGAAAGAGGCCTTCTGGCAGATTTTGTGCCGTCTGTATATGACGGGGATACCCTTGGAAAGGAACTTTCAGAGATCCTTTCCGGCGGAGAAAAAATTCTCATCCCGCGGGCGGAAAAAGGTAACGAAAAGCTTACGGAATTTCTTGCACAGGCAGGGGCTGAGGTTGAGGATATTCCAACTTATCAGACTCTTTACGAAAAGAGCCAGCTCATTGATGAGAAAAAGGAATTTGAGACAGGACAGATCAGCTGTGCAGTATTTACAAGTGCCTCCACTGTGAAAGGTTTTGTGGAGGGAACAAAAGGACTGGATTATTCAAAGGTTAAGGCGGCCTGCATCGGCAGACAGACGAAGGCGGCAGCTGAGAGCTTTGGAATGAAAGCATATATGTCAGAAAAAGCCACCATTGACAGTCTTGTCAAGCTGGTGGAGGATATGAAAAGGAGCGAATGATCATGGAACTGACAAAAAGACCAAGAAGATTAAGAGGCAGCGAAAACCTTCGTAAGATGGTACGTGAGACAAGAATGGATAAATCTTCTCTTATGTATCCTATGTTCGTAATGGAAGGAGAAAATAAGGAAGAAGAAATTCCGTCCATGACCGGGCAGTACCGTTACAGCCTGGACCGTCTTCCCTATAAACTGGAGCAGCTTTCCAAAGCCGGTGTTGGCAGTGTAATGTTTTTTGGTATTCCTGACCATAAGGATGAAGTGGGCAGCGGTGCCTATGATCCGGAGGGGATCGTTCAGAGAGCTCTTCGCATTGCAAAAGAGAAATTTCCGGAGCTTTATTATGTAACAGATGTATGCATGTGTGAGTACACTTCCCATGGCCATTGCGGCGTTCTCTGCGGTCATGATGTGGACAATGACAAGACGCTGGAGCTTCTTGCAAAAACAGCACTTTCCCACGTAGAGGCAGGAGCGGATATGGTAGCACCTTCCGATATGATGGATGGCCGTGTTGCAGCAATCAGGGAGTGCCTGGATAAAGCCGGACATTATACAACTCCGATTATGTCCTATGCGGTAAAATATGCTTCCGCATTTTATGGCCCGTTCCGTGAAGCGGCTGATTCTGCTCCGTCTTTTGGTGACAGAAAGAGTTACCAGATGGACCCGCACAACAGCAGAGAAGGCCTGAAAGAAGCCCTTACAGATGTTGAGGAAGGCGCAGACATCATCATGGTAAAACCGGCTCTTGCATATCAGGATATGATCTGGCAGGTAAAGGAAGCCACCAATGTACCAGTTGCAGCATACAGTGTCAGTGGTGAATATGCCATGGTAAAAGCTGCAGCCGCAAATGGCTGGATTGATGAGGAAAGAATCGTAGGCGAGATGGCTACCGGAGCATTCCGTTCCGGCGCACAGATCTATCTTACCTACTATGCAGAACTTCTGGCAAGACTTATGGATGAAGGGAGAATCGGCTGATGACAAAATCAGAACAGTTATTTGAGCGTGCGGTAAAAAGAATACCGGGAGGCGTAAACAGCCCGGTAAGATCTTATGGAGCTATCGGTGAGGCACCTCGTTTTATTGAAAAAGCAGATAAATGTTACATCTATGATGTGGATGGAAACCGCTATGTGGATTATATTGATTCCTGGGGCCCGATGATCCTGGGACATAATTTCCCGGAGATCCGTGAAAGCGTGATCAAAGCCTGTGAAAATGGCCTGAGCTTTGGATGCGCTACGGAAATTGAAGTGGAGATTGCAGAATTTATCTGTGAGCATATTCCGCATGTAGATATGATTCGTATGGTAAACTCCGGAACAGAGGCTGTTATGAGTGCCATCCGTGCGGCAAGAGGTTTCACCGGAAAAGACAAGATCATCAAATTTGCAGGCTGCTACCACGGACACAGTGACTGCCTTCTGGTAAGTGCCGGTTCCGGTGTCATGGCAAGCGGTATTCCGGACAGCGCCGGTGTTCCCAAGGGCTGCACACAGGATACCATGACTGCAACCTACAATGATGCGGCCAGCGTGGAAGCGCTTCTCAAACAGGAAGAGGGAAATGTGGCAGCAGTGATCGTGGAAGCAGTAGGAGCAAACATGGGTGTGGTCCCTCCGAAGCCAGGCTTCTTAAAGCGGCTTCGTGAGCTTTGCGATGAGCACAATTGTCTGCTGATCTTTGATGAGGTAATCACAGGATTCCGTCTTGCCTTTGGCGGAGCCGCAGAGTATTTTGGCATTCGCCCGGATCTTGTCACCTATGGAAAAATCATCGGCGCAGGAATGCCGGTAGGTGCATATGGCGGCCGCAAAGAGATCATGGATCTGATCTCACCGTGTGGTCCTGTATACCAGGCAGGTACCTTAAGTGGAAATCCGGTTGCCATGGCAGCAGGATTCACACAGCTGAAATATCTCTATGAGCATCAGGAAATCTACAAAGATCTGGCTGCCAAAGGTGAGAAGCTTTACGGCGGCTTGAAGAAGATCGTGGAGGAAAAAGGTCTTCCATATCAGGTAAATTATGATTCTTCCCTGGCAAGTATCTTCTTCACAGATCAGGAAGTAAAAGATTATGTTTCCGCAAAAACCTCCAACCTGGATCTTTTTGCAAAATATTTCAAGGGAATGCTGAAACGTGGCATCCATCTTGCGCCGTCCCAGTTTGAGGCAATGTTCCTTTCCACAGCACACACAGATGAAGTGATTGATGAAACTCTGGAAGCAATGAGAGGCGCCCTGGGAGATCTGTAATTTCCGCAAAAAAATGATTTTGCACAGGAATTTACACAAAGATAGTAGGATGGTAACTTGTTCTTCAAAAAACTTTGTGATAAAATAAACACAAAAATACGTAATGAATGTGAAAGCAGGAGGCCAGAGCTTATGGGAAAAAAGAAGTACGTGGCTTACGTGGGAACATATACCCATGGAACCAGTAAGGGAATTCAGGTATACGATGTAGATGTAGAGAACGGAACACTGACAGAGCGCAGTGAGGTAGAGGTCAGCAATGCATCTCATCTGGCAGTTTCCAAAAACGGTAAATATCTGTACTCCATCGAGGATGAAGGTGTGGCTGTATTCGAGAGAGATGAAAATGGAGATCTTTCCCGTATTAACAGCGTAGATATTAACGGAATGCGAGGCTGTTATCTTGCAACAGATGTAGACGGAAGATATCTTTATGTAGCAGGTTACCATGATGGCAAGGTAACGGTTGTACATACCCATAAAGACGGACGTCTGGGAAGCGTTATGGACGGTGTTTTCCATAAAGGACTTGGAAGTGTGGCAGAACGTAACTTCCGTCCACATGTAAACTGTGTCCGCCCTACACCGGATAACAAATATCTCTGTGCGGTAGATAATGGCATTGATCAGGTGAAAATTTACAGGATCAACAAGAAGAAAGATAAGCTGGAACTTGTGGATATTCTTCGCTGCCCGAGAGAGAGCGGCCCTCGTATTATCCGTTTCAGTGATGACGGAAGATTTGCATATCTTCTTTTTGAGCTCAGCAATGAGGTTAAGGTATACAGCTATGACGGAAGCGGCAAGAACCCGGAGTTTCAGCTGCTCCAGAGTATTACCACTCTTGGAAAAGAAGATGCCAATGATGCGATTCACAACGCAGCATCAGGTATGTCTCTTTCTGCGGATGGCAAATATCTTTTCTGCACAACTGCAGGTGAGAACACAGTAACCATGTATGCGGTAGACCAGGAAACCGGCCTTCTGACCAAGAAATTTACTCTTCCGATCAGTGGTGATTATCCGAAAGATCTTATGATCTTCCCGGATAACAAACATATTGCCATTGCAAATCATGGAAGTAACAGTATTACTGTTTTTACAGTAGATTACGAAAAAAATATTATTATGATGAATGAGAAGCCAAGAAAGATCGAAACACCGAACAGCATCCATATCTGGCCGGTGCCGGGAGATGTGGATGGCATCTGCAAATGATTCTTTTCGGTAAATGACTGCAACGGCCAGATATCCGGATACAAAAACAGACTCAGGGATAAGCAATAAGATTCCCTGAGTCTGTTTTTTGCTGGAAAAGCATTTGGCATTACGGATGAATCCACGGATCTTTCAGGAATAAGGGCGGTTTTATCTGCGATAGAATTCGTGGATGCGGTCCATGCGTGCGCTCATATTGGCAAAAAGTGCATCGGTGATTGTGAGAGCTGCCATGGCTTCCACAACAACTACGGCACGTGGAACAATAACAGGATCATGGCGTCCTTTGATCTCAAGCTCCAGATTTTCGCCGGAGCTGGTTACGGTGGACTGGGGCTGGCTGATCGATGGTGTTGGTTTGATATGGGCACGGAGGATAATGTCACTGCCGTCACTCATACCGCCCATGATACCGCCTGCATGGTTGGAGGTCTTGGAAATGATGCCGTCTTTCTGGACAAAACCGTCGTTGTCTTCGGAACCGGTAAGACGTGTCACATTAATACCGTCACCGATCTCAACAGCTTTTACAGCACCGATGGACATGATCGCATGAGCAAGAGTGGCATCCAGCTTGTCAAAAACCGTATCACCCAGACCAGCAGGAACATTTTTGATCCGGCATTCAATAACACCGCCTGCACTGTCCTGGCTGTTGAGACACTGTTCGAGATAGGCGGATGCTTTTTCTGCCGCGTCGGCATCTGGCATGCAGAGGGCATTGTTTCGGATTTCTTCTTCTGAGAAAGACTGGATTTCCACAGGACCGATGGATTTTGCGTAGGTGGTAAACGTAATGCCAAGTTCATTTAAAAGCTTGATGGCAATGGCACCGGCTGCCACACGTCCGGCGGTTTCCCTTCCGGAAGAACGTCCGCCTCCACGGTAATCGCGGAAACCGTATTTCTGGTCAAAGGTAAAGTCTGCATGACCGGGGCGGTAGGAGTATGCAATATTTCCGTAATCCCGGGAACGCTGGTCGGTATTGCGGATCAGAAGAGAAATCGGTGTGCCGGTAGTTTTTCCTTCAAAAACTCCGGAAAGGATTTCAACCAGATCCCCTTCTTTACGGGCAGTTGTGTAGCGGCTCTGGCCGGGTTTCCTCCGGTCAAGAAAAACCTGGATATCTTCCTCGCAGAGAGAAAGACCTGCGGGGCAGCCGTCGAGAACTGCACCGATAGCCTTGCCATGAGATTCTCCCCAGGTAGTAACTACGAATTTTTTTCCGAATGATGACTGACTCATTTGTATAACTTCCTTTCGTTGGAATTCTGGAATCATTATATAGGAAGCCGGAAAAAATGTAAAGAACGTGGAAAACAGAATGAATTTTTATGTAAAGATCCTGTGAAATCATTTAAAAGCTTTTTTAAAAAGAAAATGTATGAATTGACAAAGCTATTTTGACTATTTATAATAAAAATGAATTTTGCCCTGGCAAAAGAAAAGCAAAAGAAGGGAAGTGGGAATCGTGGTAAGGATTTACAAGACAATAGACGGAGCCATCCACCAGATACAGGAACCGGAGGACGGCTGCTGGATTGCGCTGACGAATCCGACGGCAACAGAGATTTTTGAATTTTCCGAGAAGTTTGATATAGAGGTTGACGATTTACGATCCCCTTTGGATGAGGAAGAACGGTCACGTATCGAAGTTGAGGATAATTATACACTGATCCTGGTTGACGTTCCTATGATCGAGGAACGTAATGACAAGGACTGGTATGGAACCATACCGCTTGGTATCATTGTGACAGGGTCTATGATCTTTACCATCTGTCTGGAGGACACACCGGTTCTGACCAGATTTATGGAAGGAAGAGTCCGGAGCTTTTTTACCTATATGAAGACCCGTTTTATTTTCCAGATCCTTTACAGAAATGCAAGTATGTATCTGCGTTATCTGCGTATCATCGACAAGAAAAGTGAGCAGGTGGAAGAAAAATTGCATCTTTCCACAAGAAATGAGGAGCTGATTGAGCTTCTGGAACTGCAGAAATCCCTGACTTACTTTATCACATCCCTCCGGTCCAACGAGGTTGTGCTGGAGAAGCTTCTGAAGATAGACAGTATCAAAAAATATCCGGAAGATACGGATCTTCTGGAAGATGTCATCACTGAGAACAAACAGGCGATCGAAATGGCAAATGTGTACAGTGGAATCCTGAACGGAACCATGGATGCTTTTGCGTCTATTATCTCCAATAATATGAATATTGTCATGAAAGTACTGGCGATTATTACCATTGTTATGAGCATTCCGACTATCGTGTTCAGTGCTTACGGAATGAACGTGGCCGGTTCCGGTATGCCGTTATCACAGAGTCCATGGGGCTTTCTGATCATTATCCTGTTTTCTGTGGCAATCAGTGTTGTGGCAGCGATCATTCTTTCCAAGAAGCGGTTTTTCTGATTTTCAAAAGTTTTCTGAAAGGAGATTTTAATGAAATTTATCGACAAACTAGAACGTAAGTTTGGAAGATTCGGAATACCCAATCTGACCGTTTACATCATCGGATGTTATGTGCTGGGATATTTTCTGGCCATGTTTGCTCCGGGAGTTTTGGATATGCTGAGTCTTGATATGTCCATGGTCATGAAAGGACAGATCTGGAGACTGGTGACATGGGTGATTTATCCGCCGTCCAGTGTGGGAGGAACCGGTAATCTTGTGATGTTCCTTCTCGCAATCTTTTTCTTCTATTATCCGATTGGTACTTCTCTGGAACGTACCTGGGGGACTTTCCGGTATACATTGTATATTTTTTCAGGACTTTTATTTACTGTGATCGCGGCAGTGCTTCTGTATGTATTTACAGGTGGCTATGTGATGATGAATGGGATTACCTATTCTCTTGGCGGTGGCATTTTTACCACATATTATATCAGTCTTTCCATTTTCCTTGCCTATGCAGTCACATATCCGGATCTTCAGCTGCTGCTTATGTTTGTGATCCCCATCAAGATGAAATGGATGGCATTTGTATATGGACTGTTTATTGCGTGGGATATCGTATCATATCTTAGAGTTGGACTTTGGGTAGGCGTTGTGCCGATTGTAGCATCACTTTTGAATTTTGTGATCTTTTATTTCAGTACGCGGGATATGAACCGTTACAATCCGAAGGAGATTCACAGGAGACAGCAGTTTAAGAAGGCCATGGCTCCGACCAGAACGGGCTATGGACCAGATGGAATTGCCAAGCATAAATGCGCGATCTGCGGACGTACCGAAAAGGATGATCCAAATCTGGAGTTCCGCTTCTGCTCAAAGTGCAAGGGAAATTATGAATATTGCCAGGATCATTTATTTACGCACAAACACGTACAGTAAAACGTAAAAAAAGAGGGAGGATATTCAATTATGAAAAGAACAAAGATCATCTGTACACTTGGACCTGCCAGCAACAACAGAGAAACTCTGAAGTCTCTTATGGAGAATGGAATGGATATTGCCAGATTCAACTTTTCTCACGGAGACCACGAGGAGCAGAAGGGCCGTGTGGACATGATCAAAGAGCTTCGTGAGGAGCTGGATATGCCGATCGCGATGCTTCTTGATACAAAGGGACCGGAAATCCGTACCAGACTTTTAAAGGACGGACAGAAGGTAAAACTGGAGTCAGGAAACCAGTTTGTACTTGGAATCGGTGATTTTGAAGGTGATGACAAAAAAGTTGCCATCACATATGAGACACTTTATAAAGACGTGAAACCGGGAAACAAGATTCTTATTGATGATGGTCTGATCGAGCTGGAAGTTAAGGCGATCAAAGGAACCGATATCATCTGTGATATCTTAAACGGTGGTGAGCTGGGAGAGAAAAAAGGCGTAAATGTTCCTTACGTAAAAGTAAATCTTCCGGGTATCACAGAGCAGGATAAGAACGATATCCTTTTTGGTATCGAGCAGAAATTTGATTTCATTGCGGCATCTTTCGTCCGTTCCGCAGAGGTGATCCGTGAGATCCGTAAACTTCTGAATGATAACGGTGGAAAGGACATCGGTATTATTGCGAAGATTGAGAATGCAGAAGGTGTTGAGAACATTGATTCCATCATTGAAGCATCGGATGGTATCATGGTTGCCAGAGGAGATCTTGGCGTGGAGATTCCTGCAAGCCAGGTGCCGCACATCCAGAAAGAGATCATCCGTAAATGTAATGAACATTATACACCGGTTATCACAGCAACACAGATGCTGGATTCCATGATCCGTAATCCCCGCCCGACACGTGCGGAGGTAGCGGACGTTGCCAATGCGATCTACGATGGAACCGATGCGATCATGCTTTCCGGTGAGACAGCAGCTGGTAAATATCCGGTTGATGCTCTTCAGATGATGGCGGAGATCGCAGAGATGACAGAACCGCATCTGGATTATAAGGTATTTATTGAACATCGTTCCATGGATGGAAGAGAGAAGATCTCCAGTGCAGTTGCACTTGCAACAGTCCGCACTGCGAAGAATCTGAAGGCAAATGCCATCGTGACACCGACCATGAGTGGAAATACAGCCAGACTGATTTCCAATTTCCGCCCGAAGGTTCCGATCTATGCCATTACACCGAACTCAACCATCCAGCACAAACTTCAGCTGATCTGGGGTGTAACACCTCTGAAAGGATATCAGAGAGATACCACGGACCATATCATGTCTCAGGCTATGAATGTTGTCCGCAGCCGTCATCTGATCCATAAAGGAGACCTTGTTGTATTTACAGCAGGAGACCCTGCGACCAACATGACAAACGGTCATGGTGCAGTGACAAATATGATGCACGTGATCGAGGCAGAATAAGACCGGGGGTTCATATGGAACCGCGGTCGGAAAACAGGAGATGCAGTTATTATGAAAAAAGTACCATTTGTGACACTTGAAAAACTCAACGAGATTACCGAGAAATACCCGACCCCTTTCCATCTCTATGATGAGAAGGGAATCCGTGAGAATGCAAAAGCCCTGAAAGAAGCTTTCGCATGGAATAAAGGATTCAAGGAGTTTTTTGCGGTAAAAGCAACCCCGAACCCGTATCTGATCAACATTCTGCAGGAGTATGGCTGTGGCTGTGACTGCTCTTCTGCAACAGAGCTTATGATGGCAAAGGCAGTAGGCTGCAAAAAAGGCGATATCATGTTCTCTTCCAACGATACACCGGAGAAAGAGTTCAAATATGCAGATGAGATTGGTGGAATCATCAACCTTGATGATATCACACATATTGAGAGCGTAGAGAGAGCTCTCGGAAAAATTCCGGAAGTGATCAGCTGCCGTTACAATCCAGGCGGAGTATTCAAGATCAGCAACGGTATCATGGATAATCCTGGAGATGCCAAATACGGAATGACTACCGAGCAGATCTTTGATGCATTCCGCATCCTGAAATCCAAAGGTGCCAAAGAATTCGGAATTCATGCATTCCTTGCCAGCAATACAGTAACCAACGATTACTATCCAATGCTTGCGAAGGTTATGTTCGAGCTTGCTGTAAAACTTCAGAAAGAGACAGGCGCACACATTAAATTTATCAACCTTTCCGGTGGAATCGGAATTCCTTACAAACCGGATCAGGAGCCGAACGATATCCGTGTGATCGGTGAGGGTGTCCGCAAGGTTTACGAAGAAGTTCTTGTTCCGGAAGGAATGGGCGATGTTGCAATCTACACAGAACTTGGACGTTTCATGATGGGACCGTATGGCTGCCTTGTTACAAAAGCCATCCACGAGAAACATACACACAAAGAGTACATCGGTGTAGATGCCTGCGCGGTAAACCTGATGCGTCCGGCGATGTATGGTGCTTACCATCATATTACCGTTATGGGTAAGGAGAACGAGCCATGTGACCATAAATATGATGTGACAGGTTCCCTCTGCGAAAACAATGATAAATTTGCCATTGACCGTATGCTTCCGAAGATCGACATGGGAGATCTCCTTGTGATCCACGATGCAGGCGCTCATGGTTTTGCAATGGGCTATAACTACAATGGTAAACTGAAATCTGCAGAGATCCTTCTTCATGAGGATGGCAGCTTTGAGATGATCCGCCGTGCCGAGACACCAAGAGATTATTTTGCAACATTTGACTGCTTCCCTGTTTTTGAAAAACTTCTTCAGGATGAAGACGAACTGAAATAAAATAGCAGAAAGATATAGAAATAGCCTTCCATGCATCTTGGTAATGATGCAGGAAGGCTGTTTTATATTTAAGCGTCTGGTAAGAACTGTAAGATCGCTGGCAGGGTCAAATGCAGGGTTACTGCGTCTTGCTGCCGGAGATTTCTGCCATGGCTTTTTTAAACTCAAAGAAAAACAGGATGGCAGTGAAGGTAACAGCCAGGATATCTGCAACCGGCTCAGCCATATAAACTGCATTTGTTTGATCAGCACGGAAAATATTGGGCAGGATATAGATCAGCGGGATGACCAGCACAAATTTCCGGACAATAGCCACAATGATGGAATCCTTGGCTCTGCCAAGGGAGATAAAGGTCATCTGGCAGGCAATCTGGATACCAAAGATAAACACAACTGCCATATAGATCCGGAGAGCTGTCTTTGTGAAAGCAAGTAATGTACTGTCCGAAGTAAACATTCCGGCAAAGATCTGCGGGAAGATCATAATGATCAGCCACAGGATCACGGAATAAGAAACACTTGTTTTTACAAGAAGCTTAAATGTAGAACGTACACGCTTTTCGTTACGTGCACCATAGTTGTAGCTGATGATAGGCTGTGCACCCTGACCAAGTCCCTGAAGAGGAAGCATGGCAAACTGCATGACGCTGGTGAGGATGGTCATGGCTCCTACGGCAACATCCCCGCCGTATTTTAAGAGTGAGGAGTTGTAGCAGACAGAGATAATGCTTTCACTGAGCTGCATGACAAAGAGAGAAGAGCCAAGGGCCATACAGGGCAGAAGAATTTCGGCTTTCAGTTTCATGGTGCTTTTTCGAAGCCGCAGGAAGGTCTTTTTTCCAAAGAGGAAAGCGAGCACCCAGATACAGGAAAATGCCTGGGAGATTACTGTTGCCAGAGCAGCGCCCCGGACACCCATGTGGAACCCGAAAATAAAAACCGGGTCCAGGATAATATTGGAAACCGCACCGATTAGTACGGAGAGCATTCCTGTTTTTGCGAAGCCCTGGGCAGTGATGAAATTATTCATACCAAGGGTCAGCTGTACAAAGATGGTTCCTGTTGCATAGATATTCATGTAGCCTACCGCATAGTCAATGGTGTTTGCGCTGGCGCCGAAGGCAAGAAGAAAACTGCGGTTTCCGAGAAGCAGGATAGTAGTCAGGATCAGGGAGATGATGATCTGCATGGAAAAACAGTTTCCAAGGGTCTGTTCGGCTTTTTCTGTTTCATTTTTTCCCATAAAGATGCTGGCTCTGGGAGCGCCGCCATTTCCAACAAGGGCGGCAAACGCGGATACTACCATAATAAGTGGCATACAGACGCCTACACCGGTAAGAGCAAGAGCACCATTTCCGGGAATGTGGCCAATGTAGATACGGTCTACAATGTTGTAGAGCATGTTAATGAGCTGTGCGGCTACTGTGGGAAGTGCGAGACGCAGAAGCAGCTTTCCCACAGGTTCTGTACCTAAAAAGCTTTTGTCTTTTTCCATTGTTTTTGTTCCTTTCGTGATTTTTTGTATTATATGACAAAGACCTGACAGATCTCTCCGTCAGGTCTTATACGATAGTGCCGCTGGCCGGACTCGAACCGGCACGGATCGCTCCGCTTGATTTTGAGTCAAGTGCGTCTGCCAATTCCGCCACAGCGGCATAACCATTTATTATAATAGCACAGTATCAGGTGGCTTGCAAGGATTTTTTCAGAATAAAGGTATTATTTGGAAATATTTTTAATTCTAAAAAGTTTATGAAATCGGATGAGGCATCCTTGAAATTGACTGAAAAAAGTGGTAGAGTGTACTACAAGGCTGTACCACTTGATATAGCACTGTGGATATAGCAATATACTATAAGATAACGGAGGAGACTGCATGAATCTGAATTCAAAAAAACCAGAGAAGCGGCCGCTGTATGTATATTACATTATTGCGGTCGTAATTATTGTTCTGCTGAATGTTTTTGCTCTTCCTGCTCTTTCTGAGAGAAGTGTAAAAGAGACCGATTACACCACCTTCCTGAAAGCTGTAGACAGAGGAAAAGTATATGAAGCAACTATTAATTCTGATTATATCTATTATACGATGAAGGTAGATGGAAATGATGTCTATTGTAAGACGGTATCTGTAGAGGATCAGGATCTTGTATCCCATCTTTACGATGCGGGCGTAAGTATAGAGGGTACTGCACCTCAGAGACAGTCCCTGCTTTTATCTCTGATCCTGGGATATGTACTCCCGATCGCAATTTTTATTCTCCTGGGACGCTGGCTCAGCAAGAAGATGATGAGTTCCATGGGAAACGGAGGACCGGGAGGAATGATGTCCTTTGGCAAAAGCAATGCCAAGGTTTATGTGAAATCCTCTACGGGAATCAAATTTTCAGATGTTGCCGGTGAGGATGAAGCCAAGGAGCTTTTGACGGAAATTGTAGATTTCCTTCATAATCCGGAGAAATACAGAGAAATCGGTGCTTCCATGCCGAAGGGTGCCCTTCTTGTAGGCCCTCCCGGAACCGGTAAAACTCTTCTTGCCAAGGCAGTTGCCGGTGAGGCGGAGGTTCCGTTTTTCTCAATTTCCGGTTCGGAATTTGTGGAGATGTTTGTGGGTATGGGTGCTGCCAAGGTCCGTGATCTTTTTAAACAGGCCAATGAGAAGGCACCATGTATCGTATTTATTGATGAGATCGATACCATCGGCAAGAAACGTGACGGCTCCGGAATGGGCGGCGGAAACGATGAGCGTGAGCAGACACTGAACCAGCTTTTGACGGAGATGGACGGTTTTGACGGCTCCAAGGGTGTTGTGATCCTGGCGGCTACCAACAGACCGGATTCCCTTGATCCGGCACTTCTTCGTCCGGGACGTTTTGACAGAAGGATCCCGGTTGAGCTTCCGGATCTGCAGGGACGTGAGGAGATCCTGAAAGTCCATGCCAAGAAGATCAAGATTGCAGACAGTGTCCGTTTTGACGAGATCGCCAAGGCTGCAGTTGGGGCTTCCGGTGCAGAACTTGCCAACATTGTCAATGAGGCGGCTCTCCGTGCAGTCCGTGACGGACGGAAATTTGCCACACAGGCGGATTTTGAAGAAAGTATTGAAGTTGTTATTGCCGGATATCAGAAGAAGAACCGTGTGCTTTCCAACAAGGAGAAACTGATCGTTTCCTATCATGAGGTTGGACATGCACTGGTTGCTGCCAAGCAGACAGATTCTGCACCGGTCCATAAGATTACGATCATTCCGCGTACTTCCGGTGCGCTGGGTTATACCATGCAGGTAGATGAGCAGGAACATTTCCTGATGTCCAAGGAAGAACTTGAGAATAAGATCGCTACTTTTACAGGTGGCCGTGCAGCAGAGGAGTTGATTTTCCATTCCATTACCACTGGTGCATCCAATGATATTGAGCAGGCGACCAAGATTGCCAGGGCGATGATCAGTCGGTATGGTATGAGTGATGATTTTGATATGGTTGCCATGGAAAATGTAAGCAACCAGTATCTTGGAGGAGATGCCAGCCTGACTTGTTCTTTTGAGACGCAGACGCTTCTGGATAAGAAGGTTGTGGAGCTTGTGAGACGGGAGCATGAGAAGGCTACGAAGATCCTGACGGATAATATCGGAAAGCTTCATGAGATTGCCAAGTATCTGTATGAGCATGAAACAATTACTGGTGAGGAGTTTATGAAGATTCTGAATGAAAAACCGGATGAGATTGAAGAAATTCAGGAAAATGAAACAAGGCAGTAAGAAGAAAGCGGGGCCCTGGGGCTCCGCTTTTGTTGTAAAAATATAAATTGTTCAGATTGTTTACCAGATTTCCGGATGTACCTTAGAACAGGTGAGAGCCAGGCTTCCCGGGCCGATGTGGCAGGAGACGCTTAATGACAGTGGAAAGATATTGACTTCACCGATGCTCGGGAAGCTGGTGAGGACTTCTTTTCGGAATTCCTCAGCTGCTTCCAGATTGTGGGAGTGGATGATATCCAGGTTGATCTTTTCTCCGAAGCGGTTTGCAATATCATCTTTGATGGCTTTGGTCATGGTGTTTTTGGCCTGGGTCATGGTGCGGGCTTTGGAGAAGGCGTCCAGTTTTTCGCCCTGAATCTGCAGAACCGGTTTCAGGCGAAGCATGGTTCCGATGGCTGCAGCTGCAGGGGTGATGCGTCCACCCTGTTTCAGGTATTTCAGGGTTGCCACGGTGATGTAGATGCTGGAGTCGAAACGGGTTTCTTCCAGCCAGGTTCCGATCTCATCGGCGGAGAGGCCGTTTTTGGCCTGCTGGATGGCTTCGATGGCAGAGTAGCGTAAAGTTCCGGAGATTCTCTGGTTGTTTACCACACGTACATGGCCGTCGTAATCTTCTGCAAGCATGTGGGCAGTCTGCATGGAACTGGAAAGGCCGCTGGACATGGGAATATGTACGATCTCGTCATAGTCTTTGAGAAGTTTGTCCCAGAGGGTAGTGACCGATTCCGGTGTGGGCTGTGAGGTGGAAACCCTGCAACTGGGATTCTGTTCGAGGTGCTGGAAAAACTGTGCCTGGTTCATGTCAATGTCTTCCAGATATTCTTTATCATCTATAAAAAATGGCATTGGGAGCATGTAGATGCCAAGTTCGTTTGCCTGGGCAGGTGACATGCCGCAGTTACTGTCTGTAACAATTGCGATAGATTTCATAATATGGATCCTCCCTGTTCGGATTTTTGACCCGGGCAGATGCTTTGTAAGGGAACTGCCCGGGATACTTCAAGTATACCACAGGAAACCGCCCTTGTCATTCACCGTTTAATTCGCTATAATGATAGCATTAACGTTACGAAGCAGCAAAGAGAGGGAAAAATATGAATTGTCGTATTGCAGAGGGAATGGTTAACAAGTATATCAATCATACGCTGCCGTTAAATGATCTGGAGGATTTTCTGGAACATATAGAGAACTGTTCCTCCTGCTACGATGAGCTTGCCACATATTTCATTGTGCATAAAGCCATGCAGCAGCTGGATGAGAAACAGGAGGATTCCGTTCTGGACTTTAAGGAACTTCTGGAGGAGGATATCCGGAAATCCAGGAGATATATCCGCAGAAGAAAAATCCGCAGAGCAATTGCGGCAGCAGCTTTCTGCGTTCTGATCGCAGCACTGGTGATCTTTCTCATTTTCGTGATTCTGGAACTGAAGGAGGGAATTTGATTTTGAGTGAAAAAATATTACTGATCGATGGTCACAGCATCCTGAACCGTGCGTTTTATGGTCTGCCGGATCTTACCAATGCAGAAGGACGCCATACAGGAGCGGTATATGGATTTCTGAACATTATGTTCAGGATCATGGAGGAAGAGAAACCGGAGTACCTTACCGTTGCTTTTGACCTGAGTGCACCGACATTCCGACATAAGCGCTATGAAGCTTATAAAGGCACCCGGAAACCTATGCCGGAGGAGCTTCGGGAACAGGTTCCGCTGATCAAGGAGATGCTTTCTGCCATGGGGATCAACATGATGTTTATGGAAGGCTATGAGGCAGACGATCTTCTTGGAACGGTTGCCAGAAGAAGTGAAGCGAAAGGCATGGATGTGACCATTCTTTCCGGAGACCGGGATCTTCTTCAGCTTGCCACAGATAAGGTACTGATCCGGCTGCCGAAGACTGTCCGGGGGAAGACCACCATTGAGGATTATCATACCGCGGAAGTGATTGAGAAATATCAGGTAACGCCGCCACAGATCATAGAACTGAAAGCTCTGATGGGGGACAGTTCCGATAATATCCCGGGAATTCCGGGCGTTGGAGAAAAAACCGCAACCAAGATGATCGTGCAGTTCGGTTCCATTGAGAATGCCCATGAACATCTGGAAGAAGTAAAGCCCAATAAGGCAAAAGAATCTCTCCGTGAACATTATGATATGGCACAGCTTTCCAAAGAACTCGCAACTATCAACACAGACAGTCCCCTGGAATTCTCCTACGAAAAAGCGAAAGTGGAGAATCCCTATACTCCGGAAGCTTATGAACTGTGCAAACGACTGGAATTTAAGAATATGTTGAACCGTTTTGACCCGGTTACGGCAGCGGATTCCTCCATGGAACTGGAATTTTTTACCTGCAATGATCTTTCCGGCGTGGAGGCCCTGTTTGAGAAAGCAGCCAGGAAGGAGCAGGTGGGTATTTCTGTTCTTGCAGACCCGGATCAGGTGTATACCGTGGGACTGGTCCTAGATGAAAAAGAAATCTATCAGATTCCGGTGGGAGGACTTCTTACCGGAGACTACCTTTGCGGAAAGCTGAAAACCCTGGCGGACAGAACGCTGCTCTGTGCCATGGACATCAAAGCAGTACTTAAACATGTTCCTCTGGAAAATCCGGAGAAAGTTTTTGACGCAGGGGTTGCGGCGTATCTTCTGAATCCTCTGAAGTCTGCCTATACCCATGACGATATCGCCAGAGAATATCTGGACGGCATGATGCTCCCGGCAAAAGAAGACCTTCTTGGGAAAACTTCCCTGAAAAAAGCCTGGGAAGAAGAGATGGAGGGTCTTGGAAACTATGCCTGCTATCAGGCGTTTGTGCCATGCATGGCCCGGGGTGTTCTCCTTGAAAAACTGGACGAAACAGGCATGCGTAAGGTTTATGATGAGATCGAACTTCCTCTTGTCTTTACTCTGGATTCCATGGAAAAATGGGGAATTTCCGTTAAAGGGGAAGAACTTAAAAGTTACGGCGAAAAACTCAAAGTCCGTATCCAGGAGCTGGAAAAAACCATCTGGCAGGAAGCAGGGGAGGAATTTAATATCAATTCCCCGAAACAGCTGGGCGTGATTCTTTTTGAAAAAATGGGACTTCCCGGCGGAAAGAAGACCAAGACCGGTTACTCCACAGCAGCGGATATCCTGGATAAACTGGCGCCGGATCATGCCATTGTAAAAGATATTCTGGAGTATCGTCAGTTGACCAAACTGAAATCCACTTATGCAGACGGGCTTGGAAATGTGATCAGAAAAGATGGACGAATTCACTCCACTTTTAACCAGACCATCACTGCAACCGGACGTATCAGCAGCACAGATCCGAATCTTCAGAATATTCCGGTACGTATGGAGCTGGGAAGACTGATTCGTAAGGTTTTTGTGCCGGAGGAGGGATTTGTATTTCTGGATGCAGATTATTCCCAGATCGAGCTTCGTGTGCTGGCTCATATGTCCGGGGATGAAAAACTGATCCAGGCTTACCGGGAAGCAGAGGATATTCACCGCCTTACCGCATCTCAGGTATTCCATGTGCCCCTTGATGAGGTGACACCGCTTCAGAGACGAAATGCCAAGGCTGTAAACTTCGGAATCGTGTATGGAATCAGTTCTTTCGGACTGAGCCAGGATTTAAGTATTACCAGAAAAGAGGCAGCAGCCTACATCGAAAAATATTTCGAAACTTACCCGAAGATCAAGGGATTTCTGGATGGTCTGGTAAAAGACGGAAAAGAACACGGTTACGTAACGACTATGTTTGGCAGAAGAAGACCGGTGCCGGAACTGAAATCCAGCAATTTCATGCAGCGTTCTTTCGGCGAGCGTGTGGCTATGAATTCCCCGATCCAGGGAACAGCGGCGGACATCATCAAGATCGCCATGAACCATGTTTATGAACGAATGAAAAAAGAAGGCCTGTGCTCAAGACTGGTGCTTCAGGTACACGATGAGCTTCTGATCGAGACAAAGAAGGAAGAAATCGAGATCGTTTCCCGCATTCTGGAAGAAGAGATGAAGGGAGCCGCAGATCTTGCAGTGGAACTTGACGTGGATATGCATCAGGGCGACAGCTGGTATGAGGCGAAATAAATGAGAGTGATCGGAGTAACCGGCGGAGTAGGCG
>OMNT01001612.1_pt1 | contig 20306 bp, 20 predicted proteins | sample 1672551 | NCBI WGS metagenome assembly OMNT01 (sample SAMEA3136698, study PRJEB25190) | human gut metagenome
AACTTCCTTGCTGATTTTCCGATAGTGTAATGGACGTCTTTTATGTCCGTCCATTCTTTAACACCATTTTCACCACACCCAGCAATGCTGCAAACAAAACACCAGCAACCGGCCATACAATCCATGTAATATCCCAGCTCATCGTCCAGAAGCTCCATGCAAGGTAAATCGCTGTAGTCAAGCACCAATATACACCAGAAAACGTGTCAGTCTTTTTCTTAAACAGTTTTTCTTCTTTTGTATATTCTCCTTCCTGAAGAAGGGTATCGTAACTGCTTTTTACCATCCCAACACGAACCAACAGATTCACTCCTATTGCAAGTATGAATAGCAGTAATCCAACGGAAAGACCACAGTAATAGTCGGACGCTTCCATAGATTCGGCAATAATTGTCGGAATCACTGCCAGTATACAAAGCACTACCCCAACAGCTGTTCCTCTGATAAAAATTGGTTCATAGGAATCTTTTTTTTCTCGTACCATTCCAGATACACCATACTCTGTTTCAAAGCATTCTTTTTCAAAATGTTCCATATGTGATTCACTCATTCCATATGTAATAAACAAAAAGACGGCTGCCGCAACCATTCCAAGCAAAAAAACACATCCAAATACTGTTGCCAGAGATTCCGAAACATGAAATACGCTATCTTCTGCCATTGTCACAAGAACAATCAATAATATTGGACTTAAGATACACATACTTGTTGCGTTTGCCACTACTTTGGATCCATTTCTTTTCATGTCAAGAAATTCATTTGCATTCTCCATAGTTACTTTTTTCAACGGTTCTGCATAGCTTTCAGTACTTTCGTGATAGGTGATATTTTCTGCTTTCATTTCATCTTTTAATAGGTAATCTGTACTAACACCAAAAAGCTCCGACATCTGTAAAATTCTTTGCAAATCTGGAACAGTTCCTGCACTTTCCCACTTAGATACTGCCTGTCTGGATACGCCCAACTGATTGGCTAGTTCTTCCTGTGACCATCCATTCTTTTTTCTTTCCTCTGTAATCTTATCAGCTAAAATCATTTTTTCCTCCTTTTGCAGATTTTATGAGCTAAATATAACAGTTTTGCTGTTTGCATTCCACCATTTCAGGCTGTAAATCTGTCAACCAGAAGTTGCAAATCACAAAAGGATTCTATGAATCCCGATTTTTCAACAATACAAGCAGGAAATTATTTATCATCTGTATTTGTTTTATTGTTTTCCTTTTTCTTATAAGTCGAACCTAAGCAAAGAAATGCGGAACCAAGACTTAACCATATTATAGCCATAGTATTTTCATTTCCAGTCGTTAAGCCAATAGCTGAGGCTATCAAAAACAGAGCTGATACAACATAAAATAAGATTGATTTGTTTATTCCTTTTTTCATAAATAAGCATCTCCTGCAAACAATAATTTATTTTAATAAATATTTTTTAAATGCTTTATGATTATCAAAGTGGACTTCTCTAAAAAACAGAACTAACCAAATAATATAGGTTGGTATAGCCATATATGGGGTTAAAAAGCAGGATAATGTCGCTCCTGCTAACATTATAACAGTCCATATGAAGCACTGATTTCTTATATCACGAGAGATCTGAGCTTTATCATATATTGCCTGTTCTTCTTTAGAAAATGAATTAAATCCTGAAACAAATTTAGTTGCTTTTTCCTTAAAAATCGCAAATAACACACCTATAATTACAAATGGTATAACCAAAATTATACATGACCAAAATCCTATATTCATAATACATACCTCCTCTTAAAATACCAATTTCTCAGTTTCAAAAACTTGAATTTATTTGGAAGATTTTATTATCCATTCATCAAGAAATTTCATTTGTTCATCCGTATGAAACCAATGCTCTCCATTTTTCATAATAGAAAGTGTTGAATTAGTCCTCTGTACAAATTCAAATATCGTTCCATAAGCGGTAAGATTATCTTTTTCACCATACAAAATGTGCGTTGGAATTTCCCATATAATAGGATTTTCTCTTGCATAGCAAAGATAATCCCATGAAAGAGTCTCTCCAAAGGTTGTCTGAATTTCTTTTTTCTCTTTGAGTTCATCCTCTGTAACATTTGTCCAAATCATCATATCAGCAATAAGCCTTTCCATATCTACAACGGGCGAAATAAAATATGCTTTCTCTATTTGCTGATTTGATAAGGCATTGATAGCAAAATACGCTCCAATGCTATTGGCAATTACTTCAACAGTCTTGTAGTTTCTATAAATTGAATTAAAAAGTAATGGAAATTCTTCTTTTGCTTCCCATGGAAACTGTGCAGTATAGTCGAGACCAATCACATCACAATTACTAAAGAGCGGTTTGTAATGAATAGCTTCTTCAGCATTACCACCTTTTCCATGTATATAAATAACTGCTTTATCCACAATAGTTATCCTCCACAAATTTGTTCCAGTATACCATACAAAAATCCCCCTGTCCAACACCGTTTGTGGTGCGGGCGGGAGGATTGCGGCCTTGTATTTATGTGTTGAGATTGCTGTAAAGCAGCCCTGCTTTACAGCGTAACCTTGTGGTAAACCTTCTTGCCCTTCTTGATGACGACGCCCTTATTCAGCGCGTCAACGGTCAGAACAGCCTTCGGGTCGGTGACCTTCTCGCCGTCGACGAGGACGCCGCCCTGCTGAACCAGCTGGCGGGCCTCGCGGTTGGAGCCGCACAGACCGGCAGCTACCATGGCAGCCAGCAGGCCGACAGCGCCGTCCTTGACAAGCGCTGCATCCAGCGCCGTGCTGGGCATATGCTCATGATCGGCGGCACCGCTGAAGAGGCCGCGGGCGGTGGCCTGGGCTTTCTCGGCCTCTTCCTCGCCGTGGATGAGCTTGGTGACCTCAAAGGCCAGCACGCGCTTGGCCTCGTTGATCTGCTCGCCGGGCAGCGCGCCCAGGCGGCGCACCTCGTCCATGGGCAGAAGCGTGAGCAGGCTCAGGAAGCGCTCCACGTCCTGATCGCCCACGTTGCGCCAGTACTGGTAGAATTCAAAGGGGGTGGTACGGGCGGGGTCCAGCCACAGGGCGCCCTTTTCGGTCTTGCCCATCTTCTTGCCGTCGTGCGTCATGATGAGCTTGCAGGTGAGGGCAAAGGCATCCTCGTGCTCCTTGCGGCGGATGAGGTCCGCGCCGGAGAGCATGTTGCTCCACTGGTCGTCGCCGCCGATTTGCAGGCGGCAGCCGTAGTTTTTGAACAGCTGGAGGAAGTCATAGCTCTGCATGAGCATATAGTTGAATTCCAGGAACGTAAGGCCCGTTTCCATGCGGCGCTTGTAGCATTCGGCGGTCAGCATGCGGTTGACGCTGAACAGGGCGCCGATCTCGCGCAGAAAGTCAATGTAGTTGAGATTCAGCAGCCAGTCGCCGTTGTTGGCCATGATGGCCTTGCCGTCGCTGAAATCCAGGAAGCGCGAAAGCTGCGCTTGAATGCCGGTGACGTTTTCGCAGATGGTTTCGCGGCTCATCATCTTGCGCAGGTCGCTCTTGCCGCTGGGGTCACCGATCATGGCGGTGCCGCCGCCGCAGAGGATGATGGGCCGGTGGCCGGCCCGCTGGAGGTATCCGGCCACGATGATGGGCATGAAGTGCCCCACATGCAGGCTGTCCGCCGTGGGGTCGATGCCGAGGTAGAAGGTCATGGGCTCGCGCTCCAGCGCCTTGTAGAGGTCGTCCTCAAAGGTGACTTGCGCGATGAAACCGCGCTCCTTGAGCATGTCCAGTACGTGCATAAATCATCGTTCCTTTCTTTGTGGTGCCCCAATGGAGCCGTCAGCCCAGATGGGCGGCGAAGAGCTCGCGCAGCTTGCCCATGCCCTCGTGAATCTGCTGGGGGGTGGAGTTGCTGAAGTTCAGGCGCAGCGTGTTGTGATGCCCGCCGTCGGGGTAGAAATGCGTGCCGGGCACATAGGCCACGCCGCGTTCGACGGCCTCGCCAAACAGGGCCGTGGCGTCAAAGCCTTCGGGCATCTCCACGAAGATGAACAGCCCGCCCTCCGGTGCGGTGTAGCGCGTGCCTTCGGGGAAGGAGGAAAGCTCCTCAAGCATGAGTTCCAGCTTTTCGCGGTAGCCGGGGATGATGCTCTGGACGTGGGAGTCCAGCAGGTCCCGGCGCAGAAACTGGTCGATGATGGCCTGGTTGAGGTTGGGGGTATGCAAATCGGTGCCCTGCTTGCCGATGGTGCATTTGCGCAGCAGCTGCTCATGGGCGAGCAGGTAGCCCACGCGCAGGCCGGGGCTGACCAGCTTGGAAAAGCTGCCCAGATAGACCACGTTGCCCGTCGTATCGTAGCTTTTGATGGGCGGCAGCGCCTCGCCCTGATAGCGCAGGTCGCGGTAGGGGTCGTCCTCGGCCACGATGAAGCCGTACTTGGCGGCCAGCTCCGCGATGGGCCCCCGCCGGTCGGCGGCCAGCGTGCGGCCGGAGGGGTTCTGGAACGTGGGGATCACGTAAAACAGCTTGGGATGATACCTGCGCGCCGCTTCCTCCAGCACATCCAGCCGCACGCCACCCTCGTCGCTTTCGATGGGGATGAGGTTGGCCTCATAGAGGTGCATGGTTTGCATGTTGCCAAGGAAGGTGGGGCTTTCCACCAGCACGGCGTCACCGGGGTTCACCAGCGCCTTGAGCAGCAGGTCCATGCCGCTGGTGCTGCCGGTGGTGGGAAGCACGCCGTCGCCCTCCATGGAGAAGCCGAAGTGCGACTTGAGATAGGCCGTAAGGCTCTCCAAAAAGGGCGGGTAGCCCTCGGTTGCGCCATACTGCAAGATGCGTTTTCCGTCGGCCAGCAGCACGTCGCGCGCGAGATCAGCGCAGAGCCTGTCGGGCAGGGCATCCAGAGACGGGTTGCCCCCGGCGAAGCTGATCATGCCGGGCCGGCCCAGCACCTTGAAGATCTCACGGATGGCGCTGCCGGTCACCTTGTCAAACCGGCGGGCGTAGGTAACAGAGTCCACCAAAATCCCTCCTTTTGCATTGCCGGACCCCTCCGGCCGGAAAAAAGAAAGCCGCCTGCCTCCCGCAAGGGGAGGAAGGCGACGGAAAATCGCGGTACCACTTCCACTTTGGCGCGCGGACGCGCCCTCTGCGGGCCTTGCAGGCCCCGCGCTGTAAACGGCGCACCGTCGATCCGCTACTGATGAAAAACAGGTTCACGGCCGGGCTCAGGGAGGTATTCACCTGAACTGCCGCCGCCTTCTTCCACCTGCCGAAGGCTCTCTTGAGGCGCACAGGTCCGGGTTACTTGGTCCCGTCATTGCCGATGGTGGTATTATAGGGGAACGGGGCGGGAAAGTCAAGCAAGCCCGTCACTCGTCCTTGCCGTCATCCTCCGCATCCACGAAGAAGGGCTTGCCGCAGAATTCGCACACGGGGCTTTCATCATAGTCGATGTCGGCAGCCTTGACCAAAACGGTTTTGCCGCAGTGCGGGCAGTCGAAGGACAGTTCTTCCTCCTCGTCGCAGGAACAGCCGTCCTCCTCGTCGCAGTCGCACTCATCCTCATCATCGCCAAAGAGAACCTCTTCCATATCGCTCAGATCGGAATCCAGATCCTCCACGTACTCTTCCAGCTCGCCCACATCGGCGTCCAGCTCGCTGACCTTCTGGGCCATTTCGTCCATCAGTCCCAGCATCTCCAGAAGCAGCTTGTGCTCTTTCTTTTCCTTGTCCAGGCCCATGCCCTCGGCCAGACCGCGCAGATACGCGGCACGATCAGTCAGATTGCCCATATACGCTCCTTTTTCGCCTCAGCAGCGCTCCATATATTCGCCCGTGCGGGTGTCCACACGAATATGATCGCCCGTGTTGATAAACAGCGGCACCTGCAGGGTATAGCCGGTTTCCAGGGTGGCGGGCTTATAGGTATTGCTGGCCGTATCACCCTTGAAGCCGGGCTCGGTATCGGTGACCTCCAGCTCCACAAAGTTGGGTGCGGCCACGCTGAACGCGTTGCCCTTGAAGAACTTCACGGTCACGTTGGTCCCTTCCTTGACGAAGGGGATGGCCTCCTCCACCTGATCCTGATTGAGGGGCAGCTGCTCGTAGGTATCCATATCCATGAAGTAGTACAGGCCGCCGTCGTTATAAACATACTGCATTTCCTTGGTTTCCACGATGGCGCGGGGCATTTTATCGGTGGGGTTGAAGCTGCGCTCGATCACAGCGCCGGTCATGACGTTTTTGAGCTTCGTGCGCACAAAGGCCGCGCCCTTGCCGGGCTTGACGTGCTGGAAGTCCACGATGTTCCACACGCCGCCGTCCCATTCGATGGTAATGCCCTTTTTGAAATCGCCTGCCGTAATCATAGTGATGGTTCCTCCTCGTTTCTGTATAGATGGTGATGGAATGGTCCCGGCTTACAGGATGATGAGCTCACGGTCAGGGAACGTGAGCACCTCGCAGCCGCCCTCGCGTACCACGACGGAGTTTTCGATGCGCACGCCACCCACGCCGGGCAGGTAGATGCCCGGCTCCACGGTCATGACCTGACCGGCCTTGAGCACGGCGGTGCTGACCTGGTTAAAGCGCGGGTCCTCGTGAATGTCGATGCCCACGGAATGACCCAGCCCGTGGCCGAAACGGCCCTCGTAGCCGTGGCTGTAGATGTAATTGCGGGCAATGGCGTCGATATCGCGGCACAGTTTGCCGGCAGCCACGGCGTCCTGCGCCATCTTCTGGGCGTCCAGCACGATGCCGTAGACCTTCTTCATCTCATCCGAGGGCTGGCCCAGGGCCACGGTGCGGGTCATGTCGGCGCAGTAGTTGCCGTAGCGCGCGCCAAAATCCATGGTAATCATGTCCCCGCGGCGCAGGCGGTATTCGCCAGGCACCGCATGCGGCAGCGATCCGTTGGCACCCGCCGCCACAATGGTGGAAAACGACGGCTTGCTGGCCCCATGGCTCATCATGTCAAAATCCAGCCTGAGGGCAAGTTCCTTTTCGGTGACGCCCTCCTTGATATGGGGCAGGATGCGCTCGAAGGCTTCGCCCGTGATGCGGCAGGCCTGACGGATGAGGGCGAGCTCGTCCTCGTCCTTGATTTCACGCAGGCGGGCAATCTCGCTGCCCACGACCTTCCACTCCACGCCGCGCACACTCTCCCGCAGGGCGTTGAAGGTGTGAACGGTGACGAAGTCATCCTCATAGTAGAGGGTGTCAATACCGCCGGAGGCGCACAGGGCACCGGCAATATCCTCGTGGGATTTGCCCTTTTCGGTCATCAGCACCTCAAAGCCGGGGGCCTGCGCCTGCGCCTGCTCGGTGTATCGGAAATCCGTGATGATGGCGGAAATCCCGCGCGCGACCAGCACCAGACCTTCGCCCGTGTAGCCGGAAAGGTAGAACATATTGCTGGGGTCGTAGACCACCACGCCCTCATGTTCGCCAAGACGCATGGAATCAAGAAGCCGTTTTACACGTTCAGTCAATGTAGATCCCTCACATACGGTCTTTTTGGCACATAGCCATTTTTTATTTTACCATAAACAAAACAACCGCGCTACAGTTTTTTGCATTTTGATTGGGAAAATGCTTGTGTTGTGAAACTGCGATGCCGATTGGAGGGCGACGAAAAAAAGAGGAGACCTGAGGGCCCCGCTGGCATCGTTGCGTTGCGGAACCGATGCGAAAGGAGCCAATGCCTCATGTGACGGGAATTCGGGACATGAAGCGCCGTCAGTTCCCGATGGCGTATGCGAGGAAACCGGGACCGCTGATAGGGTGCGCTGTGCAGGGGTCTCCATCATTTGGGCTTTCCAGAAGGCCGGAAAGGACGGGGCTGCCGGACTTTTTTGGACAAGCGGAAAGCCGGATGCCCATGGCACCCGGCTCGTGTTGCCGCCTCGGAAGAGGCCCAGGGAAGGAGGTCAGCCAAGACCCGCTTCATGCCCGGCTCTCCCGTTTCGTTCCTCCAGAGGAAGGCCTACAGATTTTTAAAGAAATCGATGGTCCTCCTATAGTCCCTGGGCTCATGATGAAACAGCCCTGAGGAGCCCATCACCAGCACGTTTGCGCCGGCAGCCACCATTTTGGGCGCCGTTTCCGTTTCCACGTGCCCATCCACCATGATGTCCACCTTTCTGCCTGCCTGGCTGAAAAGCGAACGGACTTTTGCGATCTTGTCAATGGCGGAAGGAATCATCTGCTGACCGGCAAAGCCTGGATCGACCGTCATTACGCAAACCAGGTCCACAAAATCCGTCATATAGGCGAGCGGCGCAATGTCTGTGGCGGGATTTATGGCGATTCCCGCCTTCTTGCCTAGGGAACGGATCAGTTTCAGCGTTCGAATCGGATGAGTCAGGGTTTCCAGGTGCGGGGTAATAATGGAAGCACCGGCATCGGCAAAGGCGGATATGTAGCTGTCCGGATTATCCACCATGAGATGCACGTCCATGGCAGTTGAAGAAACTTTGGCGATATCACGCATCGTGCAGGGACTCAGCGCATAGTTAGGTACAAAATGCCCGTCCATTACGTCGATATGATACAGGTCTATTCCCGCATCATCCAGCGCCCTCAGCTGATCGCGAAAGTTCAGCATGTCAATGCACATGACGGAAGCAGAAATGATATTCAAATCGGATTTCCCCTTTTCTGAGTTGGTTAAAGGCGGCACAGGCGCTTTGCCTACTGCTCACAGGTACACATGAGGGTCATTTGACCCGTGAACGTCGTCTCCGAACCGGCGGTAATCAGCACGCTTTTTCCCACGGAAAGAGCCTGACCGTCTGCCGTACCTTTGCCCGCGACGCAGGTCATAAGCTGGTAGCCGGCAAAATGGAAGGTTTCGGTTCCAAACACCTCGTAGCGGCGAACACAGAAGCTGTCATTTGCCACAAAGGTGGTTACGGAGGCATGGGGGAACGTGTGGGTGATTCCCGGACGTTTCGCGCCGGACTGGGTGAGGGTATAGTCCACGCAGCCGATAGCCTCTTCAAGCTGCAAAGGACGTTCGTGACCCTGGGCGTCTACTCGGTGATAATCAAAAAAGCGATAGGTGATATCCGTTGCCTGCTGAATTTCATAAACGATGCTCCCCTTTTTCAGCGCGTGAACCACACCGGCAGGCAGGTAGACGAAGTCCCCTTTCTGCACGGGCAGGTACCGCATAATTTCATCCCATCGGTCGGCGGCAATCATTTCGCGCAGCTGAGCTTCATCATGCGCATTTTGGCCATAGACGATCTGGGCGTTGCACGTGGTTTCCAGAAAGTACCACGCTTCGTTTTTCCCCGTGGGATACCCCAGCCGGGCGGATATCCGGGCGTTTGGGTGGATCTGGAGGCTGAGATCGTCCTCGGGTGCAACGAGGGAAATGATGACAGGAAAACGCTTGTGACGGCTGCAGAAGAGTTCGGGACGCTTCTCCCACAGATTCAAAAGCGTCATCCCTTCCATGCCGGAGATACGGTTGCTCAGCCCTTCGCCCTTCTGGGCGCTGAAAGACCAGCTTTGCCCAATGTCGTCAGGAAACTGGGGGTAATGGAAATAGTCCCGCAGGAGCGTGCCGCCCCACAGCGCGGGGCGGGGAACCGGCTCAGTAAACAGCAGCATGGGGTACCGTCCTTTCTTCATCCGGAATGTCAACCTGATCGGGGGTCAGGAACGCAGCGCCAACCATGGGCGCATCGGCTCCCAATTCGGCAGGCATGATCTGAATGGTTCGCGTTTCGGTCCAGGCGGGATAACCGTAGCCGAGAATTTTCTCCTTGAGCGGATCAATGATAAGATCATGGTGAACGCTGACACCGCCGGAGATGATGACCGTATCCACGGCAAGCAGGTTCATGCCCAGCGCGATGCCGTAGGCGAGTTTATCCACGCACTCTTCCACAAGCCGCCGCGCGTCTGCATCGCCGGCATACACGAGATCAAAAATGGTTTCCGCACGCTGTGGCAGTCCCCGGAGCTTTTCGGGAAAGCGCTCGATGGCCTGCGACCAGATGGCGTTGCCGCTGGTGTAGGCTTCCAGGCAGCCTCTGCGGCCGCAGCTGCAGGGCCTGCCCTGCCAGATGATGGGGGTGTGTCCCAGCTCGCCGGCGGTATGCATGGCTCCGCCGAACACGCGGCCGCCCAGCACTACGCCGCAGCCGATGCCGGTTCCGATGGTGACGCACATCATGTCGTCATGGCCGCGGCCGGCTCCGAAAAGGTGCTCGGCGAATGCGCCGGCCCAGCTGTCCTGAACCACAACGACCCGACGGCCAAGCGCGTGTTCAAAATAGTCTCCAAGCGGAACATTCCTTCCAAAGAGATTGCAGCTGTACTCCACGACGCCACGGGCCGAGTCCGCCGTACCCGGAATGCCCACGCCGATGTGCTCCACAAGCGAGAGGGGAATGTTCAATTCGTCAAGCATGGCGCGCAGCGAAGAACAGATTTCATTGACAAAGGCACGCGGGTTGCCCGCGCCGCCGGATGAGAGCAGGCATTTCTTCAAAATGCTTCCGTCCGGACGAAGAATGCCGGCGTTGACCTTTGTTCCGCCGATATCGACGCCGATTCGGTAAGACGTGTTCATTGTGCTACCTCCGTATCCCGCGCCGGCCACAGGCGCAGGATCTTGATTTCAAACGGGTGGAAGGAAAGGCTGACCGACTTTCCGTCCGTGGCGGCGGGAGCGGTTTCCTCTTCCATCAGTGTGCACAGCGCGCATTTTTCCACTGGGAAACCGAGCTGCAGCCTGGTATTCGCATGGGTATTCCCCAGTTCATGCAGGTGAACGATGATCGAATGGTCGCCTGCCTCGCTGCGTTTGACCGCGTCGATGGTCACATTGGGGTTGTCGCAGGACATCAGACTGTATGCTTCCTGCGGGGCTGCAACGCAGGTCAGACGCAGCGGATGGTTCAACCGGGCGGCCATACGGTCGGTCTGTGCGCCGCAGGGACCCTCGTGCAGGTAAAGCGCGTAGGTGAAGCGATGCTCTCCGCGATCCACCTTCTCATCCGGGGCCATACCTGCTTTCAGCAGGGTCAGGCGCAGCACGCTCCCCTGTGCGTCATGGCCATACTTGCAGTCGTTGAGTAGTGATACGCCGCAGTCGCCTTCGGACAGGTCGGCCCAACGCTGTGCACAGACCTCGTATTTCGCCGCATCCCAGGAGGTGTTGCGGTGCGTCGGACGGCGCAGCGAGCCACACTGGATATCAAAAGTGGCGAAATCCGTATTGATCGCAAGGGGGAAAGCCGTCTTGAGCACCGTGGCATCCTCCCGCCAGTCCACATGGGTGATGAAGTCCACGCGCGGCTCGGCGTGCCAGGCCCGGATCTTCTGGGTAAACACCGAGCGTCCAAAGCGCTTGACGACCGTCACGCTTTCATACAGCGCGCCGCCGGTGACCGGGAAGACGGTGGTATCGCCATCCACGTCATAGGCGTGTTCCTCGTAATACATATCGATGTTCCAGCTGTCCCAGGATGCGGGCCGGTCCTCGAAAGCCATAAGCCGGTTGCCGCGGGCGCCGGGCAGAAGCAGCTCGCGCTTTAAGCGCTTATCGTAGAGCCGCGTGAAGGCCCCCGTGCCGTCCAGCTCGATTCGCACAAAGCTGGTCTCAAGCGCCTGGTCCGCCCGCGCCTCAGCAGGCGCGTCGGGCGCGTCGCACGTCTCGATCGTGCGCCAGCCCAGCGCGGGAACGTCCGAAACAAGGCACAGATTTCCCTCCTGCGTCGTCTGCCACGGCTGACCGGCCACGGCTTTTCCGTGTGGCAGGAGCACCGTGTCCGAACGGGCAAACGGAAGATCGTTATACACCAGCTCCTGTGTGCCCCTGCCCCAGAGATAGTCTCCGGCCTGAGCAATCAGGCGGTCCGTAGCGGCATAGATGGAGGAAAACTGCTCTTTGGCATCCTCGTAGACCTTGCCGATACAGGAGCCGGGCAGCGTATCATGGAACTGATTGAGCAAAAGCGTCTCCCAGGCCTGGGAGAGCGTCTGCGCGTCGTAGGCCATGCCGCGGAGCATGGCGGCGGTTTGCAGCCATTCGGCTGCGCCCAGCTCCCGCTCGGCGATTCGGTTGTTCCTTTTGATCCATGCACAGGAGGTATAGGCTCCCTGATGGAGCTCCAGATACAATTCGCCGTTCCACACAGGCAAATAGGGCGTGCCCTGAAGACGCTGCGCGAGCTTCTCAAAGAAGGGCCGCACATGGCCCAGCGTGACCTTCGGGAACCCGGGAATGCCGCGCTGCATGCGCAGCCCCATCTCCAGCATCTCCTCGTCCGGACCGCCGCCGCCGTCGCCGTAACCGTAAGCCATCAGGATGGTGCGATTGATCTCCTTGGGCTCGTAACGCTTCCAGCCGCCCATAACTGACGAGGGACAGAGCACGCCGTTATAGGTGGTCCCAAATCCTCCATCTTCCTGCTTGGGCTCGGTGGTGGTGATAAAATAGGCCAGAACGCTGCTGCCGTCGATTCCCTGCCAGCGGAAGGTATCGTAGGGCATGCGGTTGAGCATGTTCCAGCTGATCTTGGTGGTGACAAAGGTGTTGATACCGGCCAGCTTCAGAATTTGCGGCAGGGCCGCGCTGTATCCAAAGACGTCAGGCAGCCACAGCACCTCGCAGTCGGTGCCGAAACGTTCTTTGAAATAGCGCTTGCCGTAGAGCACCTGGCGCATGAGAGACTCTCCGGAGGGAATGTTGCAGTCTGCCTCCAGCCACAGCCCCCCGTCCACCTCCATGCGTCCCTGCGCGATGCGTTGGCTCAGGGCCTCAAGCAGGGACGGATCATCCTTTTCCAGCCATCGGAACAGCTGCGGAGTAGACTGGAAAAACGTAAACGCGTCATAGCGTTCAAACAGACGCAGCATCCCGGAAAAGGAGCGGCGCACTTTCTGCCTTGTCTGGCAGTGGTCCCACAGCCAGGCGACGTCAATGTGGGTATGGCCCACGGCCACGACCTCAACCGGGCTGTCGGTGCCACAGTATACGCGTGAGGCAAGCTGCGCCCTGGCCTGCGCAACCCCTTCCCTGAAGACGGCGCTGTAGGGATGACGCAGGTCCAGCAGATTGGCCGCGTCATTGAGCGCGGCCAGAATCGCCGGACGGTGCGGGTCGCTGGCCTCCAGCGTCTGCGCCGCTTCCAGCGCCGTGCGCAGGTCATAATATACTGCCTGAACATCCTCGTGGCAGATGGCGGTGTACACATGCAGGGAAAACCGTCGGTCCGTCATTCCGGCATACCCCTGCAAATCGACCTTTGCCGCGCCTGTTGGAAGGGATGCACAGCGGTGATGCACATCCAGGCCTTGGACGAGACTGCCGTTAAGAAACAGCATAAACTGCGGATTCATCAAGTCCCAGCGGCTTTCCGTCCCCGTGACATAGGATTGCATGCGCGCCGTTTCCATACCCTCGGCGTCCACGGTGTCCACGAGCAGCACGGGACGCTCGTCCTGTCCGCAGACAGGCGCTGCCGTAAGCCCCCGAAACCAGGTATAGGAATTTCTCCCGCCCCAGGTCTCCTGAACGCCAAAGGGAGCAAAGACCGCGCCATCCGCCTCTGAGGGCGAAGCGTAAAAGCCCGGAGCGGCATCGAGGGCAACCGGTTGGAGATTTGAATAGATCAGGGCGCTGAGGTCCGCAATGATGCGGCCCAGCCGCTGCTCACGAAACAAGGTATTCATGCCTCTTCCTCCATCAGCGCTTCAAATCCGGGGTCTTCGGCAAGGATTCTGCGCAGGCCGCCCAGCACGTTGGTGGCGCTCACCACAAAACTGCCCAGCTTTTGATAACCCGTGTTGACGCACTCAAAGGAACCTTCCTGACGGAAATAATGGAGCACGTCTCGGAGAACGCGCGCCGCCGCCGCAGGGTCTGTACGATGAAGGCACCAGGCGATCCACCCCGTGGCAGTGGCCCAGTACGCGCCGTTCTGATACGTTTCCCCGGGCACGTCGATCAAAAGGCGCTGCCAGTATATCGCTTCGCTGCAAAGCGTATCCGAAGATCTGACCGAAGCCGCCCGCATCGACGGCGCCAACGGCTGGCAGGTGCTTACCCGCATCAAGCTGCCTCTGATTTCTCCAACCATCGTCACCTGTATCATCCTCTGTGTCGCCAGCGCCATGAAGACCTTTGAGCTGCCCTGGACCATGACCTCCGGTGGTCCGGCCGGCGCCTCCACGACAATGGTGCTGAAAATCTACAATGCCGCCTTCAATGCCAACCGGACCGGTTATGCTACAGCGCAGTCAACGATTCTGTTTGTGCTGATCGCCAGCATTTCCTTTGTTCTCAATATCATCATGCGCAGAAGGGAGGCCAAGCTCCAATGAAGCGTTCCGTTTCCGCCCGGGTATCCAAATGGGCACAGATCATCTTCATTTGGGCCATTGCGGTGGTTTTCTTTGCACCGCTATGCTTGGCTGTGACCAACTCTTTCAAACCCCGCAGTGAAATCATGGCCTCGGCGCTATCGCTCCCCACGAGCCTTTATCTTGACAATTATCGCACTGTGATGGAGGATGACTACTTCCTGTCTTCCTTCATCACCAGCGTTCTGATGGTGGCGGCTACTACTTCGTTGACCTGCCTGATCGCAGCGATGGCCGGCTACGCGCTTGCACGCTGGAAATGCCGCTTTTCAAACGGGTTGACGCTGGTCATCATGTCCACCCTGTTCGTGCCCTTTCAGGTCTATATGGTTGCGCTTATTGTGATCGTCCGTCAAATCGGCCTGACCGGCAACCTCATCGGCCTGTTGCTGGTGTATATCGCGTTGGGTATGCCGGTTCCCATCTTTCTGGTGCGCAGCTATGCCACGGGAATGTCCCTTGAAATTGAGGAGGCCGCGACCATCGACGGATGTGGGCGCCTGCGGATGCTGGGGGCCATCGTGTTGCCCCTGATGAAACCCGTGCTTGCGACCGTTGCCGTCCTGAATGCGCTATGGGTTTGGGGCGAATTCCTCGTCGCATTTTTGGTCTACGGGACGAAGAAGCCCATGACGCTCCCTGTTTCCCAGCAGTACTTCTATGGCACTTACAGCAACCAGTGGAACCTGATTCTCGCGGGCTTCGTTATCTCAACGATTCCCATCGTGATCTTCTATCTCGTCATGCAGCGCCATATTGTCAAGGGAATTGCGGCAGGCGCCGTAAAGGGATGACATTCTGATGCCATAACTCCTCTTGGAGGGAAAATGCCTCCGAGAGGAGTTTTTGTGTTGCCATATAGGATTCATGAAGGATGGGGAAAGAGAAAGGCGCGCATGAAGCCCCTTGCTTATCCTCGTTGCGCTCGGCGCAATGGAAGATTAAGAGGCATTCTGCTATAGTGGCAAGAATACCTCTCTGTATAGACAGGATGCAGGTTTCCTTGACGGAATGTCGGTGGAGGATTACGGGCAGGCGCGCGCCAGGCGGCTAGGGGAGAGTTCAGCCCAATGACCCGTCTCAATGAGGGCGCTTCCCTGGCCCTGGAACACATTGTTTTGGACGGCGGCAAGCAGCCCCGAATTTTGGGCAAAGGGTGAAGGGCTGAACGTTTCGGACGAAGAATGCACCCTGATTCTGTGAGAGGGGGGCGATATGCAAAACAACAGAAAATGAAATCTCCGAAAGGCAAAAAAAGACCTGCCGGTGGGTGAACCGCCGCCATTGCCGCTCGGGCTGTGGCGCATGGTCTGGCGGTTTCCCTGCTGGCAGGCACAGTCTTTCTCGCATTTCCTCGATTTTAAACATGACCCGTATGCGGCAGGCGTTTCACCTGAGCCTGCTCTTGCTCTTCGGCAGCGCCAAACCGCTTTGTTTCCCAAGTGGTTTGCGATTTACCAGCTTTGCGTCAGTGAACGACAGGACAAGGGCAGTGGGGGAAAGCACCCTGCCGACTTCCGCATGGCAGTGCTGCAAAAAGGCAAAAGAACACCCCGCCGGTTTTGCCCGGCGGGGCTTGGGTTTAGCCCTCGATCAGAATGGTCTTCTTCTCGTGGGCCTTCGGCGCATCCTTCTTGGGAATACTTACGTGCAGAACACCGCTCTCGTAAGAGGCCTTGATGTCCTCCTCCGTAAGGTTCTTACCCACATAGAAGCTGCGCTGCATCACGCCCGCATAGCGCTCCTGACGGAGCATCTTGCCTTTCTTGTTTTCTTCGTCCTTCTCCAGAGATTTCTCGGTGGAGATGGTCAGATAACCGTCATTGAGTTCAAGGTGAATTTCGTCCTTCTTGAAGCCCGGCAGATCAACGTCCACCTCATAGCCCTGATCCGTTTCCTTGACATCGGTCTTCATGACGTGCTGTGCGTGTTTGCCGTACAGCGTGCGGTCAATATTACCGAAGCCACGGAAGAAATCACGGTCGAAATCATCAAAAACATCCATCAGGTTCTCGCCGAAAACAGTAGGAAGATACTTGCTCATAATGCAAACCTCCATTCCTTTGGCCTTGCACCGCTGGTAACATTGCCAGTCATGTAGGGTCGCATTCTGGCCTTTTGCAGGTCGTGCATGTTGCGGTCATTAGCCGCCTCGCTCATCTCTGAACGATGATTCTATTATAGTCATTAATCAAAGAAAGTCAATAGTGTTTGAAAAATTTTTTTTAGATTTTTCTACCGAAGCCCAGTTTCAGATAACCTGTCCTCAAGAGGACCAACAGTGTCCTGAAATCACAGTTGCAGATCTTCTACAAGCACAGCGGATTCATCTGCATTGGCGACGCCCGAAAAGAGAAACCCGTGGGCGGGGGAAGAAGGCCGGGAAGCGGAATCTCGAAGACCGAAACAGGCTGGCGCCGTCCGGAACGGTTCCTCCTGCCATGCCGCGACTCTACAAAATACGGGATGCTTCCCCCTGCATGCCGTCACCGCGCCTGCCCCCTTTTGCACGAAGCAGCAGCCCTATCAAGGCACATCTTGGGAAAAGAAATGACCACTTGAGTAAAATCGGAATAGAAATTGAGGATTTAGATATATTTCCACAGGGGTTGATTCTCGCTATACTAAATACAGCAAAAGGGCGCAGGATGCGGCCCGCAGAATTACACAATATCTAAAAGGAGGGTTCAAACATGAAGAAGACCTTGGCGATTCTCCTGGTTGTCACTATGATGCTGGCCGGTGCCAGTATTGGCGTGGCGGAGGAAACCATCAACATCACGGTGTTCCACTACATGGCACAGGCTACCAAGCAGGCCGGTCTGGAAGCGATCGAAAGCTCTTACAGCGAACTGCATCCCAACGTTACCTTCACCAACGTATACTATAATCAGGGCACAGACTACTTCCCGCAGCTTTCCACGGCGCTGTCCTCGGGCGACCAGCCCAACATCATCATGGGCAACCCCGGCCTGTATCCCGATCTTGTCAGCGAAGGCTTCGTTATGGACCTGACCGATAACGAAACGATCAAGGCCATGAACCTTCCCTCGGGCGACCTGGGAGACGTAAGCGCCAATGGCAAGATTTACGGCTTCCCCATTGACTTCAAGAGCTGGGGCGTCTTCTACAACAAGACCATTTTCGAAGAGCAGGGCCTTGAGGTTCCCACGACGCTGACCGAGCTCAATGCCGTGCAGGATGCGCTGATTGCCGCCGGCATCGATCCCTACGTGCGCAGCTATGCCGATGCCGTGTACGGCGACATCGAGTGCCGCAACACGGTCTGGACCCGTGCGCTGGATGCGGGCGATAACGATGTGTTTGAAAAGCTGATGAGCGGCGAAAAGAAGTTTGCCGATTATCCCTACTTCGCCGAAGCGCTGGAAAACTGGAAGATGCGCATGAGCAAACCCCGCACGGACGACATGAGCAATACGCAGGACATGGGCCTGGAGGTCTTTGCAGCCGGCGGCGCCGCGATGCGCTTTGACGGAACCTGGGCCTATGGCGACATGCTTGCCAAGGACCCCGATTTTGAAATCGGCTTCTTCGTAGCCCCCATTGATGACGAGGGCTCGGCAAAGATGAACGTGCAGGTCGATCAGTCCTTCATGGTTAACCCCCAGGCCGAGAATGCCGACGTGGCGGTGGACTTCATGGAGTACTGGCTCACCCAGGGCATCGCCTGGTCCGAAATTTCCCAGATGCCGCTGAATACCGGCGTTGTGTCTGACAAGCTCGATCCCCTGGTAAGGACGCTGGCTGAGCTCAAGGCTTCCGGCAACATTGCCCACTATGGTGACTTCACCATGCCGCTGAGCACCGCCTTCACCACGGCGTGGCGCGCCGAGCTGACCCGCTTTGCCGAGAGCGTGCTGACCGGTGGCGATATGACGGTTGAACAGTGCATTGAAAACCTGCAGGCCGCCTTCGATGAGGTTATCGAACTGAACTAAGGCAAGTGAATCACCGGTTACTTGGGGCCGCCCGCTTCCGCTGAGGGGCTGGCGGCCCTGCTTGACCCATCATCAAGTAAGGCAGGAGCTGATTTGTTGTGACGGCCATAAATTCTATCCGTCTGGATCGCAAGCGCAAGCTGACCAGATATGCCATTCGAGAACACGGGGGCAATATCCTGTTCATGCTGCCTGCCTTTGCGCTGTTCGCGTTTGTGGTACTGGTTCCCTTTATCCAAAGCATCCCGGTTTCTTTCACCGATAAAAAGGCCATCTTTGCAAAGAGCTGGAATTTCGTCGGCCTGGAAAACTACATCAAACTTTTGAAAAGCTCGTCTTTTCAGGACAGTTTCCTGCATACGGCGCATTTTACCGTCGTCTATATCCTTGGCGCAAACGTCCTCGGGCTGGCTTTGGCGCTGATGATCTGGAAAAGCAGCCGCTTTAACAACGTGATCCGCACGCTGCTTTTCATGCCTTTTACGGTGTCCCTGGTTGCCGCCACAAAGGTATGGAGCTATGTGTACACCGATGTGCTCATGCCGCTTACCGGCATGCCCAGTCCGCTGGGAATTTCCTCTCAGGTAATTTATGGCCTTGCGGCCATAGCCATATGGCGTGATATGGGCTATTGCATGCTGATTTATATTGCGGCACTTCAATCCATACCCGGAGAGTATTACGAGGCTGCGCGCGTGGAAGGCGCAAACTTCTGGCATGAGTTCAGGTCCATCACGCTTCCCATGATCGTGCCCGCTATTACGGCAAACGTTACGCTGGTGCTGTCGTGGGGCCTGCGCTGCTTCGACTACTCCCAGATGGTTCTTAACATGAAAGCTGCCAAAACGACCGCCGTGTTCGTATACGAATACATCTTCGGCAACTCGCGGGCGGGACTCGGCCAGGCGGGCGCCATCATCCTTACACTCGTGCTGGTGGTTCTCTCCAACATCGTTACGACCGTGCTTCGCAAAAGGGAGGTTGAGGTGTAATGGCACAGAGCGCCAGAAGCGCATCCGTTTATTTTGGGAAAAACGTCAACCGCACCCGCAGGCGTGGCATGATTCGAGGCGCGGTGCGTGTGATTGTGCTGTTGGTTATTGTCGGCATTGTGCTCACGCCTTTTTATATCAGTCTCCTCTATTCCATCAAAAGCCATTCCGACATCAGCCTCAATCGCCTGGCGTGGCCTGAGGAGCCTACGCTGGATAACTATTCCCGCGTTATTCAGGAAAACAAGTATGTGGCAATCGGCTTTAAAAACAGCATCCTGACCACCATCCCAACCACCCTCATCCTGCTGTTTACCACCTCCATGGCCTCCTATGTGCTGGCACGCTATAACAGCCGGTTCTATAAGGTCATGTATTCCCTGTTTATCAGCGGCGTGCTGGTGCCCTTTCAGTGCATCATGCTGCCTCTGTATGTCAACATCTACAACATGGGACTGGACAGCACAAATCTAGGCTTCATTTTGGCCAGGTCGGGGTTTCAGGTGTCCATCAGCGTGCTGTCGGTCACGGGATTTGTCAAGGGCATCCCACGTGACCTGGAGCAGGCAGCCAATATTGATGGCTGCGGGCGCTTCCGCACCTTCTGGCAGATTGTCTTCCCGCTGATGACCCCCATCAACGTAACCCAGCTGGTGCTCAACACGCTGTTTGTCTGGAATGATTACAGCACCGCCGTTGTTCTTCTGCGAGACGATACCAGCCGAACGCTGCCATTGGCACAGATTATCTACTTTGGTGAGAATATGACAGAATTGAATCTGGCATTTGCATTTTTCATGCTGTCGATGCTTCCCATCCTGATCCTGTATCTGTGCACACAACGGTTTATCGTGGCCGGGATCATGTCCGGTGCAGTAAAGGGATAAGCGAGTTGCAAAAAAGCAGATTGTCTTCGATCTGCTTTTTTGTATAACGAAAACCACTCGCTAGGCGAGAGGTCAGGCTGCTGACAAAGTGCGGGGTGCAGGGGGATCATCCCCCTGCCGGGGTTTG
>OMNT01001615.1_pt1 | contig 20265 bp, 19 predicted proteins | sample 1672551 | NCBI WGS metagenome assembly OMNT01 (sample SAMEA3136698, study PRJEB25190) | human gut metagenome
CTCCGCATGGTCTAAGCCATACGGAGGATTAACTGTTTTACGGACACCCGTCTATTGGGCGGTCTTTTTTTTATCCACAGGCGTGCAAGAAATTGACATAGACAAGCGGGCGAAAGCCGCTATTATAAAACCAAACCGACAAAGTGAGGTGATGTGTTTGGCAGAACGCCGCATGTTTGCACGAAAAATTATGAACGGCGGGCCGTTTTTGAGGCTGCCGACATCGGTACAGGCACTGTATGTACAGCTGTGTCTGTGGGCGGATGACGACGGATTTTTGGACAATGTTGATGTCATTCTCCGGCTGTGCGACTGGAAGCAGCAGGATATACAGCTGCTGATTGACAAAGGCTTCGTGCTTTCGTTTGATTCGGAGGTTATGTGCATCACGCACTGGCGAACCCATAATCTGATTCGAAAGGATCGCTATCATCCGTCTATTTTTTTAGAAAAAGAGCAGGTGTACTTGGATGAAGTGAGAGGAAATTACATGAAAAAATGCGATGGACAGCCAAGCGGCAACCAGCGGTTGCCTCAGTCTAGTCTAGGCAAGGCTAGTTTAGAGCAGGCCAGCTCAGATAAGTCCAGCTTAGACGAGTGCAGCTTAGACAAATGCAGGCAAGAAAAGCCGAATCAAGACCAGACAAGTTTTGTACAGGCAAGGCAAGACCAGCCCAAGCGGCCAGCCTGCGAACAGCCTGAGACGAAACCGACAAAAAAATATGACTCCCGCAACGGAGTCATGGATTATTCAGAAAGTGAGTGGTCATTATGAATTTAGATGGTGTTATGGAACGAGCAGCACACAGCAATGCACCCAATACAGGAGATTACACAGGACAAGACGGCTTGTTGTACTGTGGGAAGTGTCATACACCCAAGCAGTGCCGCATTGAATTTGATGGCAAACCACGCGTTGTATTTTGCATGTGTGCTTGTAAAAAGCAGCGGCAGGAACAGGAGCAGCAGGACATGGAGCAGCGGGAACGACAAGGAAAAATTGAGCAGCTGCGTGTACAAGGCATTCAGGACAAACAGCTTTTGGCACATACCTTTGGCAATTCTCAACAGACACCATTTTTGACCCAGTGTTGGAAGTATGTCAATCATTGGAGACAAATGCGTGACAACAATACCGGTTTGCTGCTGTGGGGTGATGTCGGCTGCGGAAAATCTCATGCAGCGGCATGTATTGCCAATGCCTTAATTGACCATGGCATTCCCGTCTTGGTCACATCCTTCCCCAAAATTATTGCAGAGCTGCAAGGAAATTATCAAATCAACCGCAATGAATATCTGCGTTCTTTCCAGCGGTTTTCCTTATTGGTACTGGATGATTTCGGTGTGGAGCGCAATTCAGATTATGTATTTGAGACGATATTTTCCATCATTGACGAGCGGTATAAATCGGGAAAACCGCTGATTATCACGACCAATTTGACACCGGACGCCATGCGCCGCACCAATGACATTGTCAGACAGCGCATTTATGACCGTATCCAAGAGATGTGCATTCCGGTGCGGTGCAGCACACAGCCGTGGCGCCGGCACGCCGCCGCACAAAAGATAGAACAGGCAAAAAGCGTGCTGCTGTGAGGGATTTTGCCTTGCGCACAAACCAAACCTGTCTCTCCCCTCTCGGTCAGACAAAAAAACAGCTCCCCGAAAAGGGAGCTGTTTTTGCGAAGCCCGCAAGCTCTTTGCGCCTGTTTACTGATTGTGATACATAAAGGTCACAATCTGTGCACGGGTGCATGCCTTGGTCGGGCTGAATGTCGTCTTGGATGTGCCGCTGGTCACGCCCTTCTTGACTGCCCACTGAACAGCCTTATAATACCAATCCGAGCTCTTGACATCCTTGAACGGATTGCTGGCGGATACAGACGGCTTGCCTGCCTGATTCCACAGGAACGTAACGATTTCTGCACGGTTGCATGTCTTGCTCGGGCTGAATGTCGTCTTGGATGTACCGTTGGTAATGCCTTTGGATACCGCCCACTGAACGGCATTGTAATACCAATCCGAGCTCTTGACATCCTTGAAGCTATTCTTTCTCGAAACAACCGGCTTGCCTGCCTGATTCCACAGGAACATCACTGCCTGTGCACGGGTGCAGGTCTGGTTCGGTGCAAACTTGGTTTCGCTGACACCGGCAGTAATGTTGTTGGATACTGCCCACATAACCGGCTCATAGAACCAATCATTCTCGGAAACATCCGTGAATTTGACGGTTGTGCTTGGCTTTTCCGTTGTGGTATATGCCTTGCTGATATAGCCGTCCTGATTGTTGTACTTGATAAGATACCAGCCGTTGATCTCATCCAGTGTTTCTACTGCTGTGCCCTTTTTGAGCACACCCAGTACAGTCGAGGTGTTGTCCGGCTTTGCACGAACGCGCAAATCTTCCTTGGTGTACACAGTCAGTACCGGTGACGGAGACGGCTGCGGTGTAGACGGGTCGGTTTCTGTCGTATACTTTGCGCTGATGTAGCCGGTCTTGCCCTCATACTTGATTTCATACCAGCCGTCTTTCAGACCATACGTCTCTACCTTGGTGCCCTTTTTGAGCGTACCAAGTACCTCTGCACTGGTGTTCGGCTGTGCGCGAACCTTCAAATTCTCCGTGGTATACACGGTCTTGGTCTCCGGTGTCGGCGTCGGGGTCGGCGTGGACGGGTCGGTTTCTGTCGTATACTTTGCGCTGATGTAACCGGTCTGTCCGTTAAATGTGATGGTGTACCAGCCATACTTTTCCTCGGTGACAACAACAGCGGTATCCTTTTTCAGCGTGCCCAGCACCTTGGACGAAGCATCCGGCTGTTCATGCACATTGAGGTCGGTTTTGACATATACGGTCTTGGAAGCCGCCACATTTTGGCTCTGTGCACCGGCAACTGCCGCCGGCGCAGCTGTATCCGGATTCTGTGCCGGTTCTGCGGCAAATGCTCCGCCGGAGCACAGCAGGCAGGCGGATGCGCCAAGTGCCAGCACTCTTTTTTTTATATTTCTATCCATATCAATCGCTCCTTCAAAACGAATTTGTCTATTTTCTTTGCCTAGAATCATAGCACCATCGGGTGACAAATGCAAGAGATTTCGATAGATTTTTATATCTTCTTAAGAACTGTCATTGTTCTGTTATTTCTGTCATCATTCTGTCATTTTTACAAAAGCTGGCAGACAAAAAAGCGAGCCGTCTGCTGCAACAGATGGCTCACAGTTGAGAGCTGGTAACTCTCGACATTCAGTGACAATATGTGCTGTGGCAACCGTCTGGTTTCCATAGTTTTATTATATTAGCCTTTAAACAAATGTCAACGGTATTGTTTGTTCCCTTTCTTGACACAAGACAGGAAAACATTTACAATATTTCTGTGGAAACCACCGACTGTGACTGCTTTTTGCAGGTCGGGACGATAAAAAGACGGTTGCCTGTCATCCCGCGCGAGCGGAATGGAGGCTTGTATGCAGCTCTCGCGGGAAATCTCTCGTCAGGGGGTGATACATACGACACTTCAGGATATGTACTTCGTTGTTTCTATCGCTTGGATTTTTATTCAGGCTTGGAAAATCTTTGAAGACAATAAAAAGAAGTGAGCCGTCTGCTGGCACAGATGGCTCACTATGAGAGTGCCTAAACTCTCAACACTAAGAGCTATTTGTATAGTGGCAACCGTCTGGTTTCCACACTTTTATTATAGAGTGATTTTTGTAAAAAGTCAACAGCCGTTCTGTCTCCAGAGCGGCTGTTGTTTTATTCCGATTTAATCCTCTTTGTAGCTCCACTGGGTGCCCTGACGGGTATCCTTGATGACAATGCCCTTCTCGTTGAGCAGGTAATCGCGGATGCGGTCAGCCTCTGCGAAGTTCTTTGCCTTCTTGGCAGCGGCGCGCTGTGCAATCAGCTGCTCTACCTCGCTGTCAATGTCCTTCTTCTCCAGATGGTCAACCAGACCGAGCACGCCGCACAGCTCCATCATCAGATCGAAGCAGGCCTGTACAAACGCGTGGGTGCAAGCCGGATCCTTGACCTCGGTGTTGATTTCACGAACCAGCTCGAAAATCGCAGCGAGTGCGTCTGCGGTGTTCAGGTCGTCGTCCATCGCATCCATGAACTTCTGGCGGTACTGCTGCAAATGCTGTACCTTTGCCTGCTCGTCAGCGGTCATCGTGTCGCCGGTCTGATGGTCAAGCAGGAACTGCAGGTTCTCCGCTGCGGTGTACAGACGGGTCAGTGCGTTCTTTGCCATAATCAGCGACTCCTCGGAGTAGTTGATCGGGCTGCGGTAGTGACCGGACAGCATGAACATGCGGATGGTCTCATAGCCGTATACCTTTGCGGCATCACGAACCATGAAGAAGTTGCCCTTAGACTTGGACATCTTCTCGTTGTCAATGGTCAGGAAGCCGTTGTGCAGCCAATAATTGGCAAACGTGCAGCCGTTTGCGCACTCAGACTGTGCAATCTCGTTTTCATGATGCGGGAAAATCAGGTCTTTGCCGCCGGAATGAATGTCAATGGTCTTGCCCAGATACTTGTTGACCATTGCGGAGCACTCGATGTGCCAGCCCGGACGTCCCTTGCTGCCCCACGGGGTCTCCCAGCTCGGCTCGCCCGGCTTGGCAGCCTTCCAGATGGCAAAGTCCATCGGGTCTTCCTTCTGCTCGCCGACGCTGATGCGGGCACCTGCCTGCAGCTCGTCCAGCGGCTGATGCGACAGCTTGCCGTATTCCGGAAAGCTCTTGGTGCGGAAGTATACGTCACCGTTTTCAGCGACATAGGCATGGCCGTTGTCAATCAGCGTCTTGACGATGTCAATAATCGCGTCCATGGTCTCGGTTGCGCGCGGATGCACGGTAGCCGGATGAATGCCCAGACCCTTGGCATCGACAAAGTATTCCTTGATGTAGCGGTCAGCGATGACGTCATAGGTCACGCCTTCCTCATTTGCCTTCTTGATTACCTTGTCGTCAATATCCGTAAAGTTCTGCACGAACTTGACGTCATAGCCGCGGTACTCAAAATAGCGGCGCAGCGTATCAAAAATAATGAACGGGCGCGCGTTGCCGATGTGGAAATAGTTGTACACAGTCGGGCCGCAGGAATACATCTTGACCTTGCCCGGCTCCAGCGGGACAAACTCCTCCTTTTTGCGCGTCATCGAGTTATACAGTTTCATAATAGCATCCTTCCCCTTTAATTTTTTGGTTTGGTTGCACCCTCCGCAACCAGATTCCAGTTGCGGTGCAGATAATCATAGCCGGAATACAGCGTGACCGCCATCATGACCCAGCCGCACAGCGGAATCAGGAATCCGTCATGCAGGCTCTGTGCGCCCGTGACAATGGTGCACAGGAAAATGAGAATCACGCCTGCAATCTGTACGCAGGTCTTTACCTTGCCCGACCATGCGGCAGCCATTGCGGTGCCCTTCATCGCGGCAATCGTGCGCAGCGAGGTGATGATAAATTCGCGGGCGAGAATGATAAATACCATCCAGCCGTACATCAAACCGCGGTCAATGAACACGACCATTGCCGCACAAATGAGCAGCTTATCCGCGAGCGGATCGACGAATTTGCCAAAGTCCGTCACCTGATGATATTTGCGTGCCACATAGCCGTCAAGAAAGTCGGTAAAGCTGCACACGCAGAACAGCACCAGCGCGATGACATCACAGGTCATTCCGCCAATCGTCGCAAAGATGACGAAAAACGGAATCAGCGCAATGCGCGCCAACGTAATCTTATTCGCAAGTGTCATAACTTGTCCCATCCTTATTTCAATTTGCGGAAAGTGTCCGCAAAAATTATTATACGGTCTCTGTGAGAGCGTGTCAACCGTTATTGTGCGCGCTCCGTGCTGCCGGTGAGGTCTGCGCCCTGCGCACCGGTGATGCGAACCGGCACAAAATCACCCTCCTCAACGGAGAACGCGCTGTCAAACAGCACACGGGCATCAATGTCCTGCGAATCGGCATAGCTTCTGCCGTAGTACAGACCGGTCTCCCCGTCCCAGCCCTCGCACAGCACATCGAGCAGCTGTCCCTGCATGCGTGCGGCAAACTGATCGAGCACATCCGACTGCAGCTCCTCGATAATCATGCGGCGCTCGTTTTTCAGCTCCTCATCAATCTGATCCGGCATCTCGGCGGCCTCGCTGCCCTCCTCCGGCGAATAGCAGAACACGCCTGCGCGCTCAATCTGCATCTCGCGCAGGAAGTCGCACAGCTCCTCAAATTCCTCGTCGGTTTCACCCGGCAGGCCGACAATCAGGCTGGTGCGCAGCACAAGCCCCGGAATTTCGCGGCGCAGCTTGTGAAACAGCTCACGCAGGAACTGGGCATCGCCGCGGCGGTGCATGGCGCGCAGAATGCGGTTGTTGACGTGCTGAATCGGAATGTCCAGATACTTGACGATTTTCGGCTCCTGCGCAATCGTCTCAATCATATCATCCGTGATTTCATCCGGATACAGATAGTGCAGGCGCACCCAAGTGAAATCCATCTTACATAGCTCATGCAGCAGCTCAGACAGCTTGTGTTCATGATACAAGTCCATGCCGTAGCGCGTGATATCCTGTGCGACAATAATCAGCTCGCGCACACCGGCATCCGCCAGCGCCTGTGCCTCCTTGAGCACGTCCTCCATCGCGCGGGAGCGGAACTTGCCGCGCAGCGACGGAATCACGCAGTAGGCACAGTGATTGTCGCAGCCCTCCGCGATTTTCAGATACGCGGAATAGCCCGGCGTCAGCAAAATGCGGCCGCCCTCCATCTCCGCCTCGTTGATTTGACCAAAGTTCTGATATACCGTACCCGGCGCCTGCATGACGGCGCGCACGGCATCGACAATGTTGGTATAGCTGCCTGTGCCGAGCACGGCATCAATTTCCGGCAGCTCCTCGACAATTTCCTTCGGATAGCGCTGCACCAGACATCCGGTCACAATCAGAGCTTTCAGCGAACCGGTCTGCTTGAGCTGCGCCGTCTCCAAAATCGTATTGATGGCCTCCTGCTTGGCGGACTCGATAAAGCCGCAGGTGTTGACAACGGCGACATCCGCCTCCGCCACATCGTCCACAATGGTCACACCGGCATCCGCCAGCTGTGCCAGCATGTGCTCGCCGTCCACGAGATTTTTCGCACAGCCCAGCGAGATCATACCCAATTTAATCGACATAAAATTCTTCTTCCTCCTGCTGTTGTTGCAATTCGGCGCGGTAGTTGTCCATGGCGATTTTGATTTCGGAAAACGTAAATCCGCGGCGCTGCAATGCCGCCATCGCCTTTTCGCGCTGCTTTCTGTCCGAGACATCGCCGCGCAGCTTTTTTTCCAGCAGCGCGTGCATTTTTTCCCAATTCGGCTCCATGTGCCGGAGCTGCTGCGCCGCCGTGTCCTTGGGCACGCCGCGCTGATACAGCTCCTGTCGGATGCGCAGGGCGCCGTAGCCCTTGTTTCGATACGAACGAATGAGCATTTCGGCATATGCCTCGTCGTCAATCGCGCGCAGCAGGCGCATGCGCTGCACCGCATAGTCTGCGGCCTCCGGTGCGAAGCCCTTGTCCAATAGCTTTTGTTCCAGCATCGCCGCAGACAGCGGGCGGCGGCTGAGCATCCCAGCCGCCGCGACCTCTGCATCCCGATACTGTTGTTCGTCACACATCGCCGGCATCCTTAAATATCGTCGTCGCCGAAGTCATCCGCGTCAATGGAAACCGCGGCAGACCGTCTCTGCGGTGCTTCCTCCGGTGTCTGCTGCTCGTCCTCGCCGGCGCTCGGCTTGACGGTGCGGCGCTGCGCCGCATGTGCCTGCCGCTCCTGCTTGGCTTTTTCGCGGTTTTCCTGAATCGCCTCGCGAATCTGTGCCTCCAGCGCGTCTGCAACCTCCGGATGCTCTGCCAGATACTTCTTGGCGTTGTCTCTGCCCTGGAAGCGCTCCTCATTGATGGTGAACCACGCGCCGCCCTTTTTAATCAGCTCATAATCCACGCCCAAATCCAGCAGCTCGCCGGTGCGCGAGATGCCCTCGCCGTACATAATGTCAAAATACGCCTCGCGGAACGGCGGTGCCATCTTGTTCTTGACAATTTTTGCGCGCGTGTGGCTGCCAATCGCGCGGTCTCCGTCCTTGAGATACTCGACGCGACGCACGTCAATGCGCACGGACGAATAGAACTTGAGCGCGCGGCCGCCAGTGGTTACCTCCGGATTGCCGTACATGACGCCGACCTTTTCGCGCAGCTGGTTGATGAAGATTGCCACGCACTTAGACTTGGCGATGACACCCGCCAGCTTGCGCAGCGCCTGACTCATCAGACGGGCGTGCAGACCGACGAACGAATCGCCCATCTCGCCCTCGATTTCCGCACGCGGAACCAGTGCCGCTACCGAGTCAATGACGATGATATCCAGCGCGCCCGAGCGCACCAGCTGCTCGGCGATTTCCAAGCCCTGATCGCCGCTGTCCGGCTGCGATACCAGCAGGCTGTCCACATCAACGCCGAGCGCCGCCGCATACGACGGATCCAGCGCGTGTTCGGCGTCGATAAACGCCGCAATGCCGCCGTCCGCCTGTGCCGATGCAATCGCGTGCAGGGCGAGGGTGGTTTTACCGGACGATTCCGGTCCGTAAATCTCGATGATTCTGCCGCGCGGCAGGCCGCCGATGCCCAGTGCCATGTCCAGACCGATGGAGCCGGTCGAGATGACGTCCTTGTCCTCCTGCTCGACCTCCTGACCGAGGAACATGACGGCGTTTTTGCCGTGCTGCTTTTCAATCTGTGCCAGCGCCTGATCCAGCGCCTTCTTTTTATCGGTTGCTACCGTAACGGTAGGCAATGCTTTTTTCTTCGCCATGATTTGCCTCCTGCTGTCGTTAAAGTTTCTCCGCGCAGATAATCCGCGGGATGCCCGCGAGATCCTCACGCAGACGGACGTTTTTCCATCCCGCCTGCCGGAACAGCTGCGCCGCCTGTTCACCCTGCTTCCAGCCGCATTCCGCAAACAGCAGACCGCCGGACGCCAGCGCAAACGCCGGACGCTGCGCCATCGCGCGATAGAAATCCAGTCCGTCCGCGCCGCCGTACAGCGCCAGATGCGGTTCATACGCATCCACGCTGCGGTCGAGCGCGGTCATTTCCTGCGCCGTGATGTACGGCGGATTGGAAACGATGATAGTAAATATATCATGAATGCTGTTCGGACGCAAGGCATCTCCCGCGGTGATTGTCACGCGCGGCTGAGATAAGCCGTGCAAGGCGGCGTTGCGCCGCGCGACGGCGAGTGCCTGCTCCGAGCAGTCCACCAGCGTCACCTGTGCCTGCGGCACAGCGAGTGCAATCGACAGACCGATACAGCCGCTGCCGCAGCACAAATCCAGAATTTTGGGCTGATTTTGCCGCTTTGCCGCCTGTACCGCCGCATCACACAGCCATTCGGTGTCGCCGCGCGGAATGAGCACATCCGGCGTCACGACAAACCGATTGCCGTAAAAATCCCACTCGCCCAGAATATACGCGAGCGGCTCGTCCTGCTTTCTGCGCTCGAACAGCGCGTGCAGCTGTTCTCTCGTCTCCGCGTCCAGCGGCAGCTCTCGCCAAGCGCGCGCGTGCTTCGCCTGCCCGTGCAGGGCAAACGCGACCAGCTCGCGCGCCTCCAGCTCGGCTTCCTCCACGCCGATGTCGGTCAGCGCCTGCCGCAGGGACACATACGCATCCCAAATACTCACCATGCGTCCTCCTGTTTGTCGTCCGGAATGACGCGCTTGAGAGCCTCGATTGCCACTTCAATCATGCTGTCATCCGGTTCCAAAACCGTGATGTGCTGCAGCATCATGCCCGGCCAGCGCAAAATGCTCGACAGCACACCGTCATGTCTGCCCGCGAATCGGTTGACCTCATAGCTCAGACCGATGACAACGGGCAGCAGCACAAGGCGCAGCACCAGCTGCATGATTCTGCTCTCCGCCGTCACGACGGAGAACACCAAAATGCTGATAATCATAATCACGAACAAAAAGCTCGTGCCGCAGCGCGGGTGTTCGCGCGGCTGGACGCGGACGTTTTCCACCGTGAGTTCCAGCTGCTTTTCATAGCAGTAAATCGTCTTGTGCTCCGCGCCGTGATAGCGAAATGTCCGCTTCATGTCGGGAATCAGGCTCATGAGCGCCATATACGCGATGAAAATGACAATGCGCAGCACGCCCTCCAGCAGATTTCTGCCCCAGTGCGCCGTGCTGTCCGGCAGAAAGCCGGTCACGAGCGCCGGAAGCAGGATAAACAGCCCGACTGCGAGACCCACGCCGATGAGAATGGACAGGAAATACAGCACGGATTCCACCAGCCCGTCACCGAAGCGGTCTTTGAACCACTGCTCCAGCTTGGACGGCTGCTCGTCCTCCTCGTCCTCCAGCAGAATTTTAGACGAATAATCAATCGCCTGAAAGCCCTCAATCAGCGACTGCACCATGAGGACAAAGCCGCGGATGACCGGCACACCGGCAATTTTATGCGTTTCCTTGAGCGGCGTATAGGGCTTTTCCTCTATGGCAAGTCCGCCGTCCGGCTTGCGCACGACCGTGCACGTCTTGCGCGGCCCCTTCATCATGATGCCCTCTAAAATCGACTGGCCGCCGATGGTTGTTTTGTGCACAACCCGTTGTGATGCTTTGCTCAACTAAGACTCCTTCTCTTCCTGCTCCTGCGCCTCGGGTTCCGGCTGCGCAGGGCGCGTTTCGGTGTTGGCGAGCGGCAGCGTAATCGTCACCGTCGTGCCCTCGCCGTAAATGCTGGCGACGTTCAGCGTGCCGCCGTGCATACGGACAATCTCGTCCGTGACGGCGAGGCCGATGCCGCTGCCGCGCTGCTTGGAGCTGCCCTTGTAGAACTTCTCCTTGACGAACGGCAGCTCATCCTCCTTGATGCCGACGCCCCAGTCGCGCACCTCAATCATCACGGTGTAGCTGTCACGCGACAGCGTGATGCGGATGCGTCCGCCGCTCTTGCCGTACTTCGCCGCGTTGTCGATGATGTTGAGGAACACCTGCTTCATGCGGTGGCGGTCGCCGTTGACCGGACACATCTGATCCGGAATGTCGTATTCCAGCTGAATGTTTTCTTTTTCCAGCATGTTTTCGTACATGTACACCGCTTCGTACAGCTCTGCACCGACGTCAAACAGCTCCATGTTCAGCTTCATGCGGCCGGATTCCAGACGCGTAAAGTCGAGCAGTTCCTCGACCATCTGGGTCAGGCGGCGGCTCTCCTTCTGGATGATGCCGAGACCCATGATGACCTCCTCCGGATCCGTCGCGCCGCCCGCGATCAGCGTGTCGCTCCAGCCGCCGATGGCGGTGAGCGGCGTGCGCAGCTCGTGCGAAACCGACGAGATAAAGTCATTTTTCATGCGCTCCGCCTTGCCGATTTCCTCGGACATATGATTGATGGTGTCGCACAAATCGCCGATTTCATCGTCATACACCTTGTGCAGGCGCATGCCGTAGCGACCCGCCGCGATTTCCTTGGCGATGATATTGATTTTCATAACCGGCTCGACAATCGACTTGATAAAGTACCGGTTGGACAGCTCGACAGCCAGCGCAAAAAACGCGCCGAGCAGCAGACAAGCCAGCACAATGACGATAATCTGCCGCTGCACCAGTGCCATCGAGGAGATGCAGCGCACGCAGCCAATCAGATTGTTGTTGGTGTCAACCAGCGGCGCAGACGCCGAGATGACGCGCTCGCCGGACACGCTGTCCCTGCCCATCCACACGATGGTCGCGTTTTGCTCCAGACACTGCGCGGTGTCCTTGGTGCCCGGTGCCGAGCCGATGGTTGTGAACGAGGACGAGGACGACAGAATGTTTCCCGCGCTGGAGATAATCTGAATTTCCAGCTTGTCCTTGTCCTCCATATTCGCCACGAACGACTCGCTCGCAGACAAAAACTGGTCGTAGCTGGAGTTGAGAAACCGGTTGATAAAGCTCGCGGACTGCGTGACGCGCGTGTACAGATTCTGCCGGATGTTATTATAGTAATAGCTGGCGGAAAGCGTCGTCACGAAGATGGTCACAATCGCGAGCGCCGCCATGATGATGGTCATGGAGTTCATCGTCCAGCGCCCCTTCAGGCCGCCGTGCGCGTGCTGCACGCGTATCTCGCGCGGGCCGCCGTCCCCGTCTTTTTTTGCCTTAAACTCCTGCGAAATATCAGGCAGCTCTCTGGTATCCGCAGTTACTTTTTTATCCATAGAGCCTTAATCCTTCCACATGTAGCCAAAGCCGCGCACGGTCGTGATGTGGCGCGGAGATGCCGGATCGTCCTCTACCTTGATGCGCAGACGGCGGATGTTGACGTCGACAATCTTGAGCTCACCGGAATAGTGCTTGCCCCAGACCGCGCCGAGCAGCTCTTCTCTGTCCATCGCTCTGCCGCGGTTTTCCAAAAAGGTTTTCATGAGAGAAAATTCCACCTGCGTCAGATCCACGCGCTTGCCGTTCTTTTTCAGCTCTCTCGCGCGCATGTCCAGACAAAATTCACCGCTCTGGATGGTCTCCGCGGTAAACGAGTGCAGACCCAGACGGCGCACCAGCGCATCGACGCGGGCGGTCAGCTCCAAGACCGAAAACGGCTTGGTCACATAGTCGTCCGCGCCGGTCATCAGACCGGTGACCTTGTCGGATTCCTGCGTGCGGGCGGTCAGCATGATGATGCCGCCCTCGTACCCCTCGCTGCGCAGCGTGCGGCACACCTCATAGCCGTCAATGCCCGGCAGCATGACATCCAAAATGCACACCGCGACATCGGTGTTTTCTTGATATTTTTCCAGTGCTTCCTCGCCGCTGCCCGCCTGCACGACCTCGTAGCCTGCGCGCTTGAGATTGATTACCACAAAGGCGCGGATATTTTCTTCATCCTCCAGCACCAAAACTTTTCGCGTCATCATAGTCGTTTGATTCTCCTTTTTTCCTCACCAATCCGTGTACGTTATGACCATTCGCTCATAATCACACCGAATGCATCTTCCAACTGTTTTTTGGACAGCGCCAGCTCGCTGTCCGCGCTGCCCAGCTTGGCAGCGTAGCTGATATCCGACGTCGAGCCGAGGTCAATCAGACCCTGCTGCTTCGCCTTGTTCTCCCGCCCGTCGCCGGTAAAGACATAAATGGTCAGCAGCGGCGCGGTTTTCCCCTTCGGCGTGAATACGGTCTGGTTGACGCCGGTTCCGCTGTTTGTGCTGATGGTTACGTTCCCGCGCCATGCCGACGGGAGCTTGAACATCCAGCCCTCTGTCGGGCTTTTATAGGTGGTCAGCGCCAGCTGCGCCTGTCCGCTGCTGTCAAACTGATACCAGTCCATCAGGCTGTTGATGTCCGAGCTGCTCGCCTCGCCGAGCACGTTGTCGGTCACATGCACCGCGTCCGGCGCATCCGGCGATGGCTGCGGCACCTCAATCGCGGCGTCGCCGTTGATGTCCTCGCAGAAATACAGCGTGGTGGCGCGGTACGTCGATGTGCCGGAGTTCTGCGACAAATTGCGCAGCGTGGTGTTTTTCTGGTCGAGCACGTAAATATCCGTCTGCATACCGTTGTCATTTTCGATTTTGTTGTCGACAAAGACCGCCTGTGTGCCGTCCGGACTCAGCTGTCCTGCCTGCAAATTGGCGACGGTCTGGACGTCCTGCGACGCATACGCCTGCGACAGCAGGCTCATCTGCTTGTCGGCATACGAATACACCTGTGCAATCTTGCGTCCCGCGCCCTCATACGACAGCGTGAACAGCTCCTCCGTGCCGTCCTGATCCAGATCGGCGATGGTGTAGTCGGTGCACGTCGTGTCGAGCAGTTCCTGGAGCTTGCCGTCCTGAATGCTGTACACGGTCAAACCCTTGCCGACGCCGCTCGCCAGCGTCCACGTCAGCGTGAACAGCCGCTGGTCTCCGTCCTTGATGCGGATAAAGTCCATCGCGCCGATTGCCGTGCCGGGGCCTTCTACGCTTCCCAGCTCCTGATACGAATCGCCGTCCTTGGTAAACGCATAGACGTAGATTTTGCCGCCGGACTCGTCGCGCAGGAAGGCGATGGCCTCCTTGCCGTCCTCGCCGTCAATGTCGGCAAAGGTCACGGCGTTGCGGTACGAGCCGCTCTGCGGCGCGGCGTAGGTCATCGTGGTGCCCATGATTTGTTCCAGCTGATTTTGCAGCAGCGTGTACTCCTGCGACGGCTTGGGCGTCTGCAGCAGGTCATCTCCGGCGGAGATGATCTGGCAGCCGCTGAGAAGCACCGTGCACAGCAGCAGCGCAATCGCGTTTTTGAGTCGTTTCATCATTCTGTTTCCTTTATCTCGCGGGCGCCTGATTCCGCCCATCGTTCGTGTACTCACAAGTACTGTTATTGTAGCATATTTTCCGGTATTTGAACACACCTGCCCCGACAAATTTCCTCTTTCCGCCATACCCGCGGGCAGGTTTTTCTTGACAACACGGAGCGGCGTGTGCTACGATAAGTACGCTATGCGGATATGGCGGAATTGGCAGACGCACTAGATTTAGGTTCTAGCGGGTTTCCCGTGCAGGTTCAAGTCCTGTTATCCGCACCAAAACAGCAAATACTCCCTATGCCACCGGCACAGGGAGTATTTTTTTTCGCGTTTACAGCTCGCGCCCGCCCTCGATTTGCCCGCGGATGTTCTCCATCAACCGGTCGAGCATGGCGCTGATTTCCGCGCAGTTTTTGAGCTGACGGGAAATCTCCTGATAGTCCTCGCTGTCCTCCAAGCCCTTTTTATAGCGCAGCTTGTGCTCCAGACTCGCCCAAAAGTCCATCGCAATCGTGCGCAGCTGGACTTCCACGCGCATCCTTTTCGTCTCGTTGCGCAGGAAAATCGGCACCTCCACAATGAGGTGCAGGCTGCGGTAGCCGTTCGGCTTCGGGTTCTGGATGTAGTCCTTCCGCTCAATCAGCGTGATGTCATCCTGCCGCAGCAGCGCATCCGCGAGCAGATAAATGTCCTCCGGAAACGAGCAGATGACGCGCACACCGGCGATGTCATTGAGGTTTTCCTCGATGGCGCTCAGCGTCATCGGCAAATCGCGCCGCTTGAGCTTTTCAAAAATGCTCTCCGGACTTTTCAGCCGCGTCTTGATGGACTCAATCGGGTTGTTTTCGCGGTTGAGCGACATCTGCACGTCGAGCACGCGGAACTTGGTCTCGACCTCCATCGCCGCACAGCGGTAATACGACATCATTTGCTTAAACGGGTCCAGCGCCGGATCCGCCCGCTTGGGCGCCGCCGGTATCAGCTGGGTGCTCCATTCCGATTTATTCTCAGACATATCTATCCTTCCAATCCTGTGTTTTTTGTCATATGCTGTAGGTTTTTCAGTATAGTTAGTATACTATCCCCGCCCGCGGGCGTCAACGACCAGTGCATGACCAAACTGTAACGAGACTGTAAATGTTTTCCTTATCCCAGAATTCCGAGATGCTCGAACAGAATCTTACATCCGAGGACAATCAGCACGATGCCGCCGGCAAGCTCCGCGCGCGATTGATAACGCGTGCCGAACACATGCCCGATTTTGATGCCGACCGCGGACAGCACAAACGTCGTACATCCGATGGCCGTCACGGCAGGCAAGATGGAAACCTGCAAAAAAGCAAACGTGATGCCGACCGCCAGCGCGTCGATGCTCGTCGCAACGGCGAGCGGGAGCATCGTCCAAAACGAGAACGAATCGTTGAGCTGCTCCGCCTCCCCGCGCGATTCCCTGATCATGTTCGCGCCGATGAGGGCGAGCAGCACAAAGGCAATCCAGTGGTCAATACTCGTGATGTACTGCTGGAACCGGACGCCGAGCGCATAGCCGAGCAGCGGCATCAGAAACTGAAAGCCGCCGAAGTACACACCGGCGGTACAGGCGTGCGAAAATTTTAGCTGCCGCACGGACAGCCCCTTACAGACAGACACGGCGAAGGCGTCCATGGACAGACCCACGGCGATGACAAACAAATCCAAAAAACTCATATGCAGCGCTCCTTTTGCTGGAAAAAATAAAAAATTACGGGTTTTTGTCGCGAAAAAAGGGCATACAAAAAGACGAGCCCCTATCTGCGTCAAAAACAGATAAGTCTCGTCATTTAAAACAAAGCCAGAAGCCCGCGCTTCAGTATGTTGACTTGGTTACGCAGTGCGCCGACTACTCCCTTATATGCATGGTACGATACCATACATTCCGTCCCGTGTCAAGCGCACAAAAGCCAAAAACGCGCCTTCTAAAAAATGGCAGTTTTTTCCGTGTTCTTGTGCAGTTAGATATTGTCAGCGGAAAATTTTGATGGTATACTAAAGATAGTATAGAGTGTATCTGCCGCGCCGTCCGCGCGGCAGCCAAGCAATTTTTTTCGATTCTTTATGATGACGGGAGCAAAGATGAAATACCGGAAAGAGAAATTAGAACGGCTTGCCAGAGTTGCCCACCTTTATTATGAGGAAAACAAGACGCAGGGAGAAATCGCGGACATGCTGCGCGTCTCCCGCCCGCTGGTCAGCCGCATGCTCAATGAAGCGCGAAGCATCGGCATTGTCGAGATTCGCGTGCATTCGTTCACGTCCGCGCCGGAATCTCTGCCGGAGCTGCTGTGCCAAACCTACGGCCTGCGCAGCAGCATTGTCGTGCCGGACGAGGAATCCGACGACGTCACCCATTACGCGATGGCGCTGCGCCTGCTGACGTATATAACCGAACAAAATCCCGCCGTGGTCGGCGTCGGCTGGGGCACGGTCATCGGTCTGGCGGCACGGCAGCTGGAGAGCATACAGGTGCCGCCCACCTCCATCCAGACCGTTTGTCCGCTGCTCGGCAACAGCAACGCGCTGTCGCGCCAGTACCATCCGGATGAACACGTCCGCATGTTCGCGGAGGCGTGCGGCGCGCAGCCGGTCTTTCTGCACGCCCCTGCGTACACCTCCAGCGAGGAAGACGCGAACATATTCCGCGAAACCGCGCAGTATCAGGCAGTGGTCAGCCAGTGGAAAAAGCTGGATTTGGCAGTGGTGGAAATTCACGACGACTCGATTGTGCAGCGCACCGCCTACTGCGGACAGGCAACCGCCGTCGGCTATGCCGCGGGCTACGGCATGGATACCGCGGGAAAAATGGTTTCCCTGCCGTACACCATCATGCGCATTCCGCTGGACATGCTGAAGCGGTGCCGCCGCATCATCGGCATCTGCACGGCGGACACGCGCATCCAGGCGCTGCAAAGCGTGCTGCGCGCGGGACTCATCACGGATGTGCTGGCGCCGGAATCCGTCGCGCGGCAGCTTGTAAGCAAAACGCAATAACACGCAGCGGTTCCCGTCTTTGGCAAAGACAGGAATCGCTTTTTTCTTGCCGCCGCATGCAAAAAAATAGTAAACTGATGGTAAGATGCTGTGGAAGGTTTGGGCGAGTTTGTGCCGGAAACTCCGTCAAATCCCTGTTTTTTCTGCCTGAAACGCGGAAAAAGTACAGGGACAACGTTCCTAATAGTTGACAAATTTTTTGGTGCATGGTAAACTTATTGACAGATGAAACGAAATTTTTCTGCGGCCTTCGGAACGAGCAGAACGGCTGCGCCGGCTGATGACTTGGTTCGTGCGGGTTATCGGCTTTTTTTCTCAGAAAAGGAAAGGTTTTGGTTCAATTGAAGCGTTTTCTTCCAATTCGGGAAGAAAATAATCTGTTTCAGGAAAGGATAAAAATTATGCTTTATTCCGCAGAAGTGGAAAACATGTGTCCGGTCGCTAAGGGCGCATACCATGGTCCGGCTCCGATCCCGCAGGAGGGCAAGTGGACGCAGGCAATGGAAATCAAGGACATCAGCGGTCTGACCCACGGTGTCGGCTGGTGTGCTCCGGAGCAGGGCGCCTGTAAGCTGACCCTGAACGTCAAGGAAGGCATCATCGAGGAAGCTCTCGTTGAGACCATCGGATGTTCCGGCATGACCCATTCCGCAGCTATGGCATCCGAGATCCTGCCGGGCAAGACCCTGCTGGAAGCTCTGAACACCGACCTGGTATGTGATGCCATCAACGTGGCAATGCGCGAGCTGTTCCTTCAGATCGTATACGGCCGCACCCAGACCGCATTCTCCGAAAACGGTCTGCCGATCGGCGCAGGTCTGGAAGATCTGGGCAAGGGTCTGAGAAGCCAGGTAGGCACCATGTACGGCACCAAGGCTAAGGGCACCCGTTACCTGGAGATGGCAGAGGGCTATGTTACCCGTCTGGCTCTGGACAAGGACAATCTGGTCATCGGCTATGAGTTCATTCATCTGGGCAAGATGATGGAACAGATCCGCAAGGGCGTTGAGCCGGCGGAGGCTATGGCTAAGAACACCAGCACCTACGGCCGCTTTGCTGAAGGTGTGAAGTTCATCGACCCGCGTGCAGAGTAAGGAGGACAGTGTATCATGGCTTTGTTTGAAAGTTACGAAAGAAGAATTGACAAGATCAATGGCGTCCTCGCTGAGTACGGCATTTCCAGCGTAGAGGAATGTGCTGAAATCTGCAAGGAAAAGGGCATTGATCCGGCTGCAACCGTTCGTTCCGTACAGCCGATCGCATTTGAGAACGCTTGCTGGGCTTACACCGTAGGCGCTGCAATCGCAATCAAGAAGGGCGTAAAGTCCGCACCGGAGGCTGCTGAGGCAATCGGCATCGGCCTGCAGGCATTCTGCATTCCGGGCTCTGTTGCTGAGGACCGCAAGGTAGGTCTGGGTCACGGCAATCTGGCAGCTATGCTGCTGCGCGAGGAGACCAAGTGCTTCGCATTCCTGGCTGGCCACGAGTCCTTCGCTGCTGCTGAGGGCGCTATCGGTCTGGCTCGCTCCGCGAACAAGGCACGCAAGGAGCCGCTGCGCGTTATCCTGAACGGTCTGGGCAAGGACGCTGCACAGATCATCTCCCGTATCAACGGCTTTACCTACGTACAGACCAAGTTTGATTACTACACCGGCGAGCTGAACATCGTCAAGGAAATCGCTTACTCTGACGGCGAGCGCTCCAAGGTTCGCTGCTTCGGCGCTGACGACGTTCGTGAGGGCGTTGCCATCATGCATCACGAGAGCGTTGACGTTTCCATCACCGGCAACTCCACCAACCCGACTCGTTTCCAGCATCCGGTTGCAGGCACCTACAAGAAGGAATGCATCCAGCTGGGCAAGAAGTACTTCTCCGTTGCATCCGGCGGCGGCACGGGCCGTACCCTGCATCCGGACAACATGGCAGCAGGTCCGGCTTCCTACGGCATGACCGACACCATGGGCCGTATGCATTCCGATGCACAGTTCGCAGGTTCTTCCTCCGTACCGGCTCACGTAGAGATGATGGGCTTCCTGGGCATGGGCAACAACCCGATGGTTGGCGCTTCCGTTGCTGTCGCAGTAGACGTAAACGCTGCACTGAACGGCTAATTATTTGGCTGTTTCCGTGGAAAATCATCCATAACTGAAACGTTAAAAGGCTTTCCGAGCATTTTCGGAAAGCCTTTTTTGTGTGGAATTTAAGCTGTGCCCAGCACATGCTCCAGCACGCTCTGCCAGTCGGTATGCAGCAGCCATGCGCACACGTCCGCGCCGGTGACCAGCAGAACGGCGAAGATTATCACGGCGCACACCGGCAAGCCCTTCGCTGCGACGCGCACATCCTGCCGGCTCATGGTCGACTGGATAAAAATCGAAAGCATCACATAGCCGAGCAAAAGCATCTGCCACACGCGTGTGCACAGCGGAAAGACATTGTTCCACAGCAAGTAGACATTGCAGCAGCCAAACACGACCGGCGCAATCGAGACCAGTGTATACTGTATGGCGCAGGCGCCGGGATACAGGCGGCGCGGACGCCAAATCACACAGCCCAATTGATCGCCCTGCGGGTGAAACAGCTGCATTTGCTCTACTTTTCCGCCGGTGAGAACCGCCGCCAGTGCATGTGCGCATTCATGATGCACAACGCCCAAAAATGTCGCGCGGTTGGCGATAAACCACGCGGTCTCCCCGCCTACTGCCTGCCCAATCACGCGAAGAATCGCCGTGCGAATCAGGTGAATCAAACAGCCAACCGCCGGAATCACAAGCAAAATACAAATTGTGCCCATGAACGCCGTCAGTAATCGTTGTTCCATTTAACATTCCTCCTAGAAGCCGGTGCGAATTTCTTGCCCTTACGCACAATCCAAACTTGTCTCTCCCTCTGGGAGAGATGTCGCGCAGCGACAGAG
>OMNT01001627.1_pt1 | contig 20141 bp, 17 predicted proteins | sample 1672551 | NCBI WGS metagenome assembly OMNT01 (sample SAMEA3136698, study PRJEB25190) | human gut metagenome
GGGTTTGCGGCATGTGTCGTCATAGCTCAGCTGGATAGAGCACTCGCCTCCTAAGAAAGTGTTATAACATACACCTAAGCAAAAAAGGCGATTGACAAGAGTTCAGATTACAAGTACAATTTAATAGATTTTTCAGATGTCGCTATAGCTCAGCTGGATAGAGCGACCGCCTCCTAAGCGGTAGGTCGGAGGTTCAAATCCTCTTAGCGACGCCAAAAACTCCGCCGAAAACGTTGATTTTTCAAGGTTTTCGGCGTTTCTTATTTTCCGAGAGGATTTGAACTCGTAGCAAAGTGCGATTAGCAAGACCGATTTCTGCTAATTGGATTTGGCTGTAAAAGAATCGGACTGTTAATTGATGTCACCTATTAGCCTGCTAATGATTAGCAAGAAATTTTCGGATTTTGCTAATTAAAACGGGCTTCCTGCTAATTTTCCGAAAAATCCTGCTAAAAACCGTGCTAATTTAAAAGGCGATAGTTACCCGTTCAAAGAGAGTTTTTCTGCGATTATTTAATCTTGTTTGGTTACACATTTGAGTGTCATACCACTTCCTTATATAATAGAGCCAAAGACAAGGAGGTGGCGTTTATGAGAGAAAAGACCAATCATCTATATGTGGATAGCCAAGAAAGAAACCTGTTATTACATAGCCTTGTGGAGCTGAAAAATCAGCTTATACAACAGGGCAGATATACGGATTGTGTTGACGAGCTTATTTTTAAGGTCATAAATGCACCGACCAAGAGAATGAAAATTGAATATATCTAAGGCAGATTACGAAGCCGCTTATTCTTATTGATTGTTAAGAGTAAGCGGCTTTTTTGCGTTCTCTGGTACTGTTACATAGCCACCTTGACAAAGTGGCTAAATCTATGCGAAAGGAGGACGCACCTATGTCAAATTGCAAAGTGATTGCTCTGACAAACCAGAAAGGCGGTGTCGGAAAAACGACCACAGCGGTCAATCTCGGTGTGGGTCTGGCAAAGCAAGGCTCTAAGGTGTTGTTGATTGATGCCGATGCACAGGCAAATCTCACAATGGCTCTGGGCTATAACCGACCAGATGATATACCCATTACAATCTCTACTGTGATGCAGGACATCATGGATGATAAATCCTTTGATGCTTCTGGTGGGATTATCCACCACAGCGAGGGCGTTGACCTGCTCCCGTCCAATATCGAGCTGTCGGGTCTTGAGGTAAGGCTTATCAATGCCATGAGCCGTGAGAGTGTTCTGAAAACCTATGTGAATGAGGTCAAAAAGAATTACGATTATGTGCTTATCGACTGTATGCCATCCCTCGGTATGATTACGATTAACGCATTGGCGGTGGCTGACAGCGTGGTTATCCCGACACAGCCCCATTATCTTTCTGCGAAAGGTCTGGAGCTTTTGCTTCGCTCCGTATCAAAGGTCAAGCGGCAAATCAATCCCAAACTGCGGATTGACGGTATCTTAATGACGATGGTAATGCCCCGCACGAACATTTCTAAGGAAATCACAGCAACGGTAAAGAGTGCATACGGACAGAAAATCAAAGTCTTTGATGCCGAGATACCCCATTCCATCCGTGCGGTGGAAGCAACCGCAGAGGGCAAGAGCATTTTTGCCTATGACAAAAGCGGAAAGGTAGCCGCAGCTTATGACCAGTTTGCAAAGGAGGTGGCAGAGATTGGCGAGAAGCAAAGGAAGCAAAATCGAGCTGACCGCATACGATGACCTCTTTGAAACGGACGAAAGCCGTGCGGAAGCAGCATTAAGCAAGCTTAGGGACATTCCCATTTCAGAGATTGACGAGTTTCCAGACCATCCATTCAAGGTTTTAATGGATGAAGATATGGAACAGCTTGTTGACAGTATCAAAAGAAACGGTGTAATGACCCCTGCGACAGTTCGGCTCAAAGAGGACGGGCGGTATGAGCTTATCAGCGGTCACAGGCGGAAAAAGGCGTGTGAGCTTGCGGGGCTTGAAACGCTGAAATGTGAGGTCAAGGAGCTGACCCGTGACGAAGCGGTTATTGTCATGGTGGAAAGCAACCTGCAACGCTCCGTTATTCTGCCGAGTGAGAAAGCCTATGCGTATAAGATGCGGCTTGAAGCTATGAAGAGGCAAGCAGGCAGACCCGTCAAAGATAATTATTCCCCAGTGGGAAATAATTTAGAGTTTGCGACTTCAAGTGACGAACTTGCCGAGAAAGTTGGAGAAAGTAAAAACCAGATTTTCCGCTATATCCGCTTAACCGAGCTTGTACCAGAAATTTTGCAGATGGTTGACGACAGGCAGATTGCTTTCCGTCCTGCGGTGGAGATTTCCTATCTCTCCGAGGAACAGCAATACACCCTGCTTGAAGCCATGAGCTACAACGATGCTACACCATCACTTGCACAGGCTATCAAAATGAAGAAGTTTATGCAGGAGGGAAAGCTGACGGACGAGGTTATCAGCTCTATCATGGAGGAGGAAAAGCCTAACCAGAGGGAAAAGCCTGCTTTCCGTGATGAACGGATAACCAAGCTCATCCCGAAGTCAATCCCCAGAGGACAGGAAACGGATTTTGTTGTAAAGGCGTTGGAGTTTTACAACCGCCATTTACAGCGGAATAAGGCTCACGAAAGGTAAGCCACACACCGAGGGAGAAGTCTGTCCTCTGGGGGATAGCCATTTTTTTCGGCTTCCCCCTCTCCACACCTCTCCCCCTTGATACTGCCAGTAACTATCCGAGAAAAGAAACACTTTAAGCTGTCCGTAAGGGGCAGCTTTTTTCGGTCAGTAAGGCAAAGCAACACAAAACAATAACAGGAGGTAACGATGAAAATTCGTAAATTATTCAAGAAAGCCGCTGCCCTTGCGTTGGCGGCGGTCACGGCATTGTCCGTAATGCCTGCGACAACAGCGTTTGCAGCAGGAGATATTGGTACGATTTCCTTTACCCACACCTATGACAGCAACGGGAACGCCATGAGGTACAATTCCAGTGCTGTCATTAACGGTTATACTTCGGGCGGCACGGGAAATTACAAGTACCGTATGTATGTGGACGGGGAAACGGCGTTCTGTATCCAGCCCGGTGTCCCCTTGAAAACAGGTGACACTCTGGCAAAGGCATCTTCCGACACATGGAACGCCCTTTCTTCTAACCAGAAAAAGGCGGTAGGGCTTGCCCTGCTCTATGGGTATCAAGGAAACAGCAGCGGCTTGTCTGGCACGGACGATGAGAAGTGGCTTGCCACACAGACCCTTGTATGGGAGTTCGTCACAGGCTGCCGTGAAGCCACAGGCTCCTATAAGCAGACAAGTACGACGGTTTACAGCCTGCATTTTGGCTCCAACTATGCGAACAGCGGCGCAAGGGCGGCTTATGACCAGATTGTTTCCCTGCTGACAGCGCATAACACCATCCCAAGTTTTATGTCGGGCAGTAAGAACGGAATTACAAAAGAGCTTGCCTATAAAGACGGGAAATACAGCATCACATTGACCGATGCAAACGGCGTGTTGTCCGACTATTCCTTTACAAGCTCTGACAGCAGCGTGACCGTATCCAAGTCTGGAAACAAGCTGACCATCACATCGGAAAAGGCGGTCAGCGGCTCTGTCCGTATCACGGCAACGAGGAACAACGTGCCGACAGTCAGCAGCAGCGCAAAGATGATTGCCTATGGCGACCCGAACCTGCAGGATGTTGTGACGGGCGTGGAAAATGCCGACACCGTGGCAGCGTATATCAACATCGAAACGCCGACAGGCACGGTTGCCCTTAAAAAGACTTCCGAGGACGGTGTGGTTGAGGGTATCCAGTTCACTATCAAAGGAGATAACTTCAATAAGACCGTGAAAACCGATGCCAATGGTAATCTGACCATGGAGGGCTTATTTCCTGGCACTTATACGGTCACAGAGCAGAGTATTGACCGCTATGAGCCGCAGCAGACCCAGACCGTGACGATTATCGGTGGAAAGACCTCTACTGTCACGTTCAGCAACACCTTGAAGCGTGGCAGCCTTGAGGTTGTGAAAACATCCGAGGACAATCTGGTGGAGGGCGTGAAGTTCCACCTTTACGGCACATCTTTAAGCGGTCTGGCGGTGGATGAGTATGCCGTGACCGATGCAAAGGGCGTGGCAAAGTTTGAGAATGTCCTTATCAGCGGCGATACCCCGTATGTGCTTGAGGAAGTGGATACGGCAGTCCGCTATGTCGTTCCCGATTCCCAGACCGCCCCGATTGAATGGAACAAGGTCACAAACCGCAGCTTCACCAACATCCTTAAAAAGTTCAACGTGACCGTGACTAAAACCGATGTGGAAACAGGCAGCACACCGCAGGGCGATGCTTCCCTTGCAGGTGCAATTTACGGCATCTACAAAGGCGAGGAACTGATTGACACCTATACCACCGATGAAAACGGTCAGTTCACGACCAAGTATTATGTATGCGGAAATGACTGGTCTGTGCGTGAAATCAGCCCGTCCGAGGGCTACCTGCTTGATGAAACCATCCACCATGTAGGGGCGGAGCCAGAGCTTTATACGATTGAGTATAATTCTGCAAAGAATGATGTGAATGAGCAGGTCATCAAAGGAAATATCGCTGTCATCAAGCATACGGACAACGGCGACACCCAGATTGAAACGCCCGAAGATGGTGCGGTGTTTGAGGTGTTTTTAAAATCCGCAGGCAGCTATGAAAACGCAAAGGAAACCGAGCGTGACATTCTGACCTGTGATGAGAACGGATTTGCCCAGACAAAGGATATGCCGTATGGCGTCTATACCGTGAAGCAGACCTCTGGATGGGAGGGGCGTGAGCTGATGAAAGCGTTTGATGTGTTCATCAATTCTGACGGTCAGACCTACCGCTATCTCATCAATAACGCCAACTTTGAGAGCTATATCAAAGTCGTGAAGAAAGATGCGGAAACGGGCAAGACCATCCCGTATGCAGGGGCAGGCTTCCAGATTTACGACCCAGACGGAAATCTTGTGACCATGACTTTCACTTATCCCGAAGTGACGACCATTGACACCTTTTATACCACCGCAGAGGGCGAGCTTATCACGCCGCAGACCCTTGAATATGGTAAGAGCTATTGGAGGTGAGCTGCTATTTTGTCCGGGAAAATCAGCAATTCCCTGTAAAAAACTCTCTCCAGCCGAAGCAAGGGTTATCCTCTGATTTCCCACTGGAGAAGAATTAGTGATTTGAGCGGGTAAGAAAAAAATAGGGCCTGCCGGACGAATCCAACAGACCCTAAAGCACCATTATAACTTTGTAGCGTAGTCGAGAGAAATCCAACCAGCACCGCTCTTCAGCTTGCCCCACTTGGAAGCGCCAGCGCCATCAGACTCCGCAATGATGGTAAATACACCAGCGCCGGTGAACTGGCCCGTCTTGCCATAGTTGGTACCGGGACCTTTGCGGATGTTCAAATTGGTGATGCGGATGCGCACACGGTAAGGCTCAAAAGCTGTCTCGGTTTCCGTTTCCACCTTGGCAGCAGAAGGAGCGTAGACCACATTGCCATCGTTATCGAAAACACTGTAGCCGGTGTTCTCATCCGCTTTGGCCTTGGCATTAGAGAGAATGCGGTAAGCGCCCACCTGCGACTTGCTGTCGGCCCATGTCTTACGGACACGGTAATAGCCGGAAGTCAGCTTCTCAGGATATTCCTTAGTTGCAGTATCGCTGGTATCAGTGGAAGCGTCCTCGCCCATAGCAGCTTTGACTGCCTTGCGGAAACCGTCCATCGTGTAGTCCATGCCCAGCTGCTTCCAGAGGTGTTCCGGGTCACCGTGATTGCTGGCGATGCCACGCTTATAACCTTCCGCATGGCTGACGATAACGCCATCAGCAAGTGGATCAAGGTCATACTCGCTGCAGAGAAATGCAAACAGCTCCACAGCCGCCTCATAGGTGCGCTTGGCCACGGCCTTTGCGGTTGCCGTATCAGAGCAGGTGAAGGTAGCACCGCCGGTATACTTGATGCAGGCAGGCTCACACATTTCTACACCAATATGCGTATTGTTGGAAGAGCCGCCACCGTGCCAGCCACGATGATTCCAAGGGAGCGTCTGGTAAACGGTACCGTCGTTTCCGTCGATGAAGCCGTGGACGCAGGCCCTGTCATAGCTTTCGCTGTTCCAGTTCTTGATGAACACAGCAGCGCTGGGCTGCGGACAGCCAACGGAATGAAGCATCAGACCTTTGACCGTGATTTTCTTTCCGGCTTTGTAGCACGGATTTTTTGTAAGAAAAGACTGTACCAACTTCATGTTATTTGCCCTCGCTTTCTGTGTTCTCAGCTCGGTCGTGGAGCTGCTCCAAGATGTCCTTCAACTTTTCCGGGATAGGCAGGCCAAGGTGGGCCGAGTTCTCCAGAAGGGAGACACCTTCATTGGAAAGGTAAAAGAAGATGACTGCCGTTCTCAGTATGGAGCCGGTGCCAATCACCTGAACATCGAGAATATTTGCGATGCCCACAAGCGTGAAAATCAGCACTTTGCGGCAGATGCCTTTGAAGCCAACGGAGCTGGATAAGTTCTTGTCCACGATGGCACACATCACGCCAGTGATATAATCCACCACCGTAAAGGCAAGCAGTGCGTAGAGCAAACCGTCACAGCCACCTAGGAAGTAGCCCAGCCAGCCTCCGACGCCAGCAAAGACGAACTGAATGGTTGTCCAAAATTCCTTCATAATGAAATCCTCCATTTCTTTTTGATATAGCAAAAGGCTGCTTACCGGTCAGGCAAACAGCCCTCTGTCTCATAGGTTATATTTGTTTTGGCAGCGCTTCCCACAGTCGCATATCTTCTTGCCCAAGGGACCAGATGGCGATGCCTCGCAGCTTCCAGCGGTAGGCTGCTTCATTGGCCCAATAGACCAGCGAGTCCACGTCCTGATAGTACAGAATGGAAAAGCCATCAGCGTCACCGAGGAACAGCCTCGACACCCAGACATTGATGTCCTTCGGTGTAACTGTCACCGTGTAGTCGTTGCCGCATTCCAGTGCAAGCAGGTCGGAATGGTAGAACTCGTAGTCGAGAGAAATATCCTCGCTGCGGATGGAGCTTTCTTCCACATCGGAGGTCAGCGTGAACACCTGAAATTCCTCGTCCCATACAGCATTGCTGCGGTCAATTCGACCGTATTCGACAACGGAGCCATCCGGGAAGGTCACGTCAAAGCGTTCGTAAGGCTCGTAGGTCCAAGCGTCGCCCAGACGGAGCAGTTCGCAAACCACATGCCCGTCAGAACGGAAGCCTGCGTAACCGCCGCTAAAGCCGCTGACCGTGGCAGTAAAGCGCAAGGTATACGAGTTGCTGGAATAAACACGGACCTTATTTCCACGAACGCGCATCTCGATGGTGTACATATTGGGATTGGTGCGAAGGTCGTCATTGCTGGTCTTGGAGAAGCTGGTCGCATAACTGCCAAGAAGCGTGGAGCCGTTATATAGCTCCACCTGCTGGGTATCGTAATTCAGACAGCAGAAAAGACTGCCGCAGAATACACCGGCACGGCCACCACCATCCGCAGGAAACGCCAGCCTTGCACGGATATGCACATCATCAAAACCGCTGTACAGCCATGCCAGTTGGCCTTCGCCTTCCAGCTGGGAATATGGTCTGCTGGTGTCGCCATAAGGTAGCGACTCTTGCCAAACGTCCCATTCACCGGAGAGCGTGGTCCAGTAGCTTTCTGGCAGGATCGTGTCATCTCGGAAGTCCTCATACCAGATCAGCGCCGAGTCAGGCTTTCTGCGGAGCATCTCGCAGGTCAGCTTGAAGCCTTTATCCGGCTGACAGGGATTTCCGTCCACATCAATGAACTGCCTTGGAGAGAGCGTGAACTGTGCAACACCGGCAGTTGGCTCTTCGGAAAAGTCGGTGCAGACACGAAAGCCATAAAACTGGACACCGTTGACACCGACATCTACGGTCAGCGTGTGGGTACCGGCAGAAAAGCTGTGGCCGGTTACCAGAGGAAACCAGCAGGTCGTTCTCCAGTACGGCCACCAGAGGCGGTTTTCGGAAAAGGTCTGCGAGATACCATCCACGGATACCGTGACGCTGTTTTTATCCCAGAACGGAAAACAGACACGCACGGCAACATCATAGGTCCCAGCTTCATCAATGGTAAACTCATAGGAAGCGGAGCCTTCATCGCCCAGCGTAATCATGTAATCGGATACGGAGACAATGCCGGAATAATCATCCACATCGCCGCCACCACGGTCTATTAGAATATCGCCAAACTCGGTATTTTGCTGCTTGGCGTAAGCGGTCAGATAGCGCCTGCGGTTATATACCTCGCCCATCAGCGGGTATTCCTTGTAAACAGCGTCTTGACCTTCCATGAAATCGTAGACCTGCGGCAGCGCCCACGGAACTTTATCGTAGTCATCCCAATAAGCCAGAATCGGGATCATTGGCTGCGGAGGTGCATCGTCGGTGAAATTGTAGCCGCCGGTCATCCACAGCTTTGCGGCATAGTAGGTGTTGGAAGTGCCTCGATAGGTTTTGCCGAGGTTTTCCGGCGTATCGTAAATCTGCCAGTTCCAACCGTAACCGGGCAGGCCCATAAAAATCTTCTGTGGGTCCATGACGGAGGAAGCGTAATCGTAGATACCTTCCAGCCAGTCACGAGGTGAAACCGGGCCGGGAGCAGAGCCTGCCCAAGCCATGCCGTAACTCATAATAGAAACAGAATCACAGTAGGCATCAAGGTCGGCATAAACGCACCAGTTCTCGCCACCAACGGAGCCGTTCACGGAAGTCATACCCGGCAGGCAGATGTTTACGAGCTTACTGGAATCGTAGGCCTTGACCGCATTGTAAATATCCCGAAACAGCGCATTTGCCGCATCCCGGTTTTCAATTTCGCCGCCACGCTCAAGGTCAATGTCCACACCGGCGCACCACGGATATTTTTCCATGATGCGCACAAGCTCTGTCAGGAAGGTATCCTTTGCACCGTCCGTGTTATTTCGCAGTGCAGTAAAAATGGATGCCGTACCGTGATTCATAACGGTTAACATCCACTTGATGTGCGGCCATTTGTTGATGTAGGTCAGCATGGTAGATATGCTGGTGCCGGTTTCGGAGATAGTGCCGGTGGCGTCCACCTCGAAGGTGAAGATGCCCACCGTATCCAGCCTGTCACCGTAATCACGCAGCGCCTGATACATTCTGGTGTTACCCATGAAGGACCAGACCATACAGCGCTTACCTTGCAAATAATCTCTCACAGCACATCACCTCCGTCCTGCATTTCCTGAAACTTGATATATAGCTTGGCAGATTTCCCTTTTTCCAGAGTAATCGGATGTTTGCTGTCACCGGCAGCAGAATACTGATAAAAGCCATCCTTGCCTGTAGCAGCACCGTTTTTCAGGCACTCCCTTGTAGAACCAAGGAGCGAGAAAATATCACCGGCACTGGCTACATCAAGGAAGGTGGCCTTGTGGGAGCCAGCGCCCTGAGAAATGACAATGGAGCCTGCGGCCATATCTTGAATCGGCTCCAGCTCAATATCAAGGCCAGCAGTCGTGCTGCCAAGATTAAAGATAACCACGGTGCCGCTGGAACGAACGATGCCGTTATAAAACCTCGGTGCTACAATCGCATCGTCCTCACGATACTTTTGCAGCAGCGTTTCCGTGTTGATCACAAAGCCGGTCAATCGGTCGCCTTCTTGCAGCATAAGGTCAGTAAACCAGATGCGGCCTGTGCAGTCGCTGACAATAGGCTGCACCGTGATACTGACCACACGCATGTCCTCTTTGACGGTAATTGTTTCTGCAAATCTTGTAAATTCAGCCATCACAACACCTACCCATCCAGCGTCCAGAGAATTTCGCTGACGTGTCCTACCCAGCCGGTAGCAATGGAGCCACCTTGGAGCAGCATATCAGTGATATATACTGCTCCGGTGCAGTCGGTCACGCAGACCCTTACCGTAATGGACTTAATTCTGCCGTAGCCTTTTGGAGAGAGGTCGTGGGCTGTCTGTGTAAAATAAGCCATAGCGCCTCCTTAAAACAAATCAATAAACCTCGTTTCTGTGGTCCCGTCCTCGTATTCAAAGACCACCTCAATGCCGACCTGACCGGCAGCACCTTTTTCCAGATTTTCAGATGCAATCTGGGCCGAGAAGGTATAGCTGCTTCGGTTTGCCGGATAGACGGTCTGCATCATGCTTTTGGTCATGCCAGCTTCGCCCTCGGCCTTAAAGGAAGCCGTGCCGGATACACCGTTTGTGGCATCCACTTCAAAGCCGGAGTTGACCCAATAGGACAGGCCGCTGTCGCCTCTGGAATTGCGCAGATGATTAAAAGGAACGAGGTCTTTTACTTCCTGCCTGTCAATAACATCCGTAGAGGCCAGCACATCCGCTGCCTTGTCCCACTGTGCAGAAGAATCGCCCAGCTCACGGAGCGTGGTGGAAAGCTCCAGCACCGTGTTCCAAGGCTCCTGCAGGTTGTACTGCCTGCGGACTACACGGGTTTTGACCGACAGATTCAGATCTTTATCATCAACAGTTACAATATCGCCCAGCGCCCATGCTTCATGCTCATAGCCGGTCAGGACGGAAAGGTCCATAGCGGACAGCACATAAGAGATACGAGGATGGGCATATTCCTCCAGCTTATTCTGCGTGTACTCCAGCATCTGATAGGGATTGGTGAAGTTGGAGCAGTCCAGTGTGGAGATACGGATTTCGTCGGTATAGGAAGTATCCTGCACATATTCCTTGCCGCCGTTGATGGAGGCAAAGGTCATACCGTCCTTGCCGTAGGCATACAGCCTTGTAACGAGGCTTCGGGTATCCACCACTCGCTGGATGGATTTCATGTTCTTGCGGTAGCAGAACAGCACACCGTTGTCGTTGCCGCTGAAGGTCAAAAGATGGACCAGACGGTTGGCGCAGTCAAAAATCAGGTCGCCGCCGTGGATCACTTGCGTCTGGCGAAGGACGGCCAGCGCATTTTTCTCGCTGCATTCCCATGTACGCTTGCTGGTGACATTCACGGTGCCTACGGCCCAATCGGTACCGGCTAAGGCGTGAGCCATCGGAGCATCAGCAGTATCTGCGTTGAAGCTGACTGTTTCCTTGACCTCCGAAAAAGCCAAATCATAAAATGCCGCCTCCGCATAGACCGTTGTAACCACATGGCCATCTGCGGTTTTATCATCGGTCACAGTACGAATGCGGTACACATCATTTACGATCTGCACCTGCTTTTCATTATCAAGGGAGAGCCTTTTGGCATCTTGAAACGGGAGCTTAAACTCCAAAGTGTCAGCGCCGTTGACCTCACTGGTAACGATGATATCAAAGGCGTTCTCAAGAACAGCCTCCCATGCGTTATTGGCATCCAAGATAACCGGCCTTGCAAAGCCAAGTCGGTCATACGGTGCCTTTGGAATATCATGGAGCTGAATATCTGTAACCTTCGGTGTCTTGCTTGTGTCAGTGGTAGTCAGCGTAATGCGGAAGCGGATGTATTTCTGGTTGGGCGATTGCAATTCTCCGCTGGTGCCAATGGACTGCCATGCGGACCATTCCACCAAATCCTGCGAGGTTGCTGTTTCCACCAGCGATACGGCATTGACACCAGCAGTGTATTCGCTGGTCACAGAAACTCTGCCGCTGCCGGAGAGAGCGCAGGAGGTCGGGATAGTGGTAAGCTGACCGCTTTCCGGGTAAACTCCGTCCGTTGCACGAAGGGTTACGCTACCCGGCTCGGTCAAGCCATCGACATTTTCAGACAAATCTCCCGCATTGGCGCAGAGCGAAGATAGGAAGTAATTTTTCAGATCCTCTGCGGTCATATCCGAATCGCAATCCAAAAACCAGTCATCAAAACCGCCTGCGTAGTAGTAGGTGTCTGCATGCATACCCATGACAAGGTCCGCAGTACAGGAAGGATTCAAATCGCCGGTAAAGGTCAGCACCTCAGAGGTCCAGACCTCGCCGCTGTCACGGTCACCAAGCACATAGGTGAACTGCTTGTTATTCGGCTCGATGACACCGGCTATAAAGTACCAGCCGCCATTGACCAGTGAAAAGCTCGGTGTCACCGTCTTATCCAAAATCAATGAGCCGGAAGAATTGTACAGCATAATTCTCGGCTTGCCGGAATAGAGCGACAAATAGAAAATCGGCTGTCCGGGACCGTAGCGGGTATTGAAGATGGGACAGAAGGTGTTACCAACAGAATAGGTCGTCGGATTCATCCAGCCACCCACCACAATACGCTCACCGAGATTTGCGAAGATGCTGCCATCATTGGTGACCTGCAGATGAGTTTTCTCTGTGGTCGGATTGTTGATGTTCATACGGAACTGGCGACCTTTCTGGCTGCTCTTTAAGCTGGCCGTAGTGCCACTCCAGTTGATGATGGTCATCTTTCGGTCGTTGCCGGAGGAATCGATGAGCTTGTCGTCGGCATCCGGCGCAGACTCATTAAATCGCCACAAGCCACTCATTCCCTCGATATATGGGAACTCACCAGTAAAATCCGTTTGGCTCGTCAGGATACTTTTTACAGCCACATCATCACCTCCATCTGCTGTTTGCCTGAATATTTAATTCCGTGAAGGTCGCATTGGAAGTAGCGACCACCACGGTGTTGGAGCCTGTTTCCAGCATCGGGAAATTCAGCTCATACAAAAGCGGCAGACCGTTTCGGAGCGTATTGCCCACGGAGTCCACCACCTTTGCGGTTACAAGGGACGAGTCTACAATCAGGGTTTCGCCTTCGGAGAGAGCGCCGCTGACACGAAGCTCTTCGCCGCCGGTGATAATGGAAATGTAGCTATCCGTTTCCGAAGTGACCACGCCCTGAATGGAATACACCGGCTCAGATACCGTTGTTCCAATGGTGCGCAGCACTTCATGTTCGCCTTCAGCGGAAATAACAAAAGTCTCGTCTTCCAGTGCATAAGCGTGGGGATCGGGACAGATAAATTTGAGTGTGAAAGTACCAGAAGAGCGCAGCAGCCTTTCACAATCTACAGCCTCCGACAGACGGGCCAGAAAATAGCGGTCAGGCACTTCATCCAACACCAGCTGCTTTAAGCCTGCGGTTGGGTCAAGCCACTGCGACATCTCTGTTGTATTTGGCAAACGGTGACAATTTGGAGCGCTTTATGCCGAGTGTCACACCGGAGGAACTTGAGCGCAGGGCCACACAGAAGGCTGGTGTAATCAATTATCTCAATCAGAAAATTAGTGACCTGACTAAGAAAAAAGAAGAACTGGAAGAGTCCCTCGGAGCAGATACGGATATCGATATTGACCGTAGGATAGAAGAAATTGTTGAGGAAATTGAATCGATAGAAGCAGAGATTTTGTCTGCTACAGAAAAGAGCAAAAAGCTGCTGGAGCAAATTTATTCGATTTCTGCCAAGCTCCAAGAAGCTCGATATCTGCAGGATCGTTATAAAGAACTTCGCTCTCAATATATGGCTGACACCAAGCGTCTGCAGTTTGTTGTAGACGGCAACGTAAAAGGTTCCAATATCAAGCATAAAGTAAACTGTCCATTCTGCGGGCACGGGATGGAACAGCAGGATATTGATAAGACGGATTATATCGAGTCAGCTCGTGCAGAGCTTGTGAGAATCAGACTGCAGTTAGAAGACTTGGATGTAACCGAAGCAGAAACAAAAGAAGAAGTTATTTCGTTTGAAAACCAGCTTCGAGTATTGAATGCCCAAAACAATGATATTACGGCAGTACTCAATCATCAGTTAAAGCCAAAGGCTGCCGAACTTAAGGCGACGGTCGCAGAATATAAGAGAATCCTGCATTTGCGTCAGCAACTTCAGTCTATTACTTATATGTCGACAGAACTTGGAGTTGATGTATTTGCAAAGGAAAACGAGGACGACGAAACGGCAATCAAATTTGATGCAAAGAAGCAGTTTGACAAAGACGTGTGGGCTGATATAAGTGCTGCTTTCGATGAAATGGTTAAAGATTGCCAATACCCCGGCCAGCCGGATTCTTATATTTCTGTGAAAACTGCGGACGCTGTTGTTGGTGGGAAACACAAGAAAAATCAAGGAAAAGGATACAGGGCCTACCTAAATACTATAATGCTGTTTAATCTCATGAAGTATTTGGAGGAGCATGGAGAACACGCATTGCATTTGCTGGTTTTGGATTCGCCTATCCTTTCCCTTAAAGAAAAGAAACACAATATAACAGAAAACGAAAAAGCGACAGCTGGCATGAAAACGGCCTTGTTCCGACATATGATTGAGCATTGTGGTAATAACCAGATCATCATTGCCGAGAATGAGTTACCGGCGGATGTCGATTATAGTAGCGTGAACATGCTGACCTTCACGCAGGAAGAAAATGATGGAGAGCGCTATGGATTTTTGCATAGCGTTAGAAACTAATAACTATTTACTAAGAACTGTGAGTTGATAAAGGAGCAACAGCAATGGCAAAAACAATTAGCTATGATAAGCTATGGAAACTTTTGATTGACAAGAAATGGAATCGTACAGATTTGAAAGAGAAAAGCGGCATCAGCACTGCTTCTCTTGCCAAACTTGGGAAAGGTGAGAATCTTACAACAGCAGTACTGCTAAAAATCTGTACGGCGTTAGATTGCAACATTAGCGATATTATGGATGTTGTTGAAGATGATAGTCCAGAAAATGGGACAGCGGAAGGAATAGAATAACGATGGGAACAATTATACCCGCTCAGAAATTTTCAAAAGATAATGTTTCTGGGCTGCTAAAACCAATCATCTATTGCTGTCCATTTGAAGGAATTACGGACACAGCCGTTTCTATTAATCTGCTTTTGGCAGAGAAATTATCCGGCTGCAGATCCAGTCGAAGGACGATGCGAATAGAGACCTTTTTTAATCAAATATTGAGCCAGTTCCCGGATGGCGTTGTAATCAAAGATTTTGATGTAATGTTCAATCCAGAATACAAGGTGGATGTGCTGAAGATAATGGTAGATGCATGTAAGAGAAAACCGTTCAGTATTATCTGGCCCGGTAAATGTGAGGATGGAAAGCTGTTCTACGCTGAAGACGGCTACCCTGATTTCAAAAGTTTCAGCGTAGAAGATTATGATGTGACATGCATCATCCAAGGAGGAAGAAAACCATGAAATATTCTCAATTGATAAGCTTCAATCCAATTGAAGATGTTATCCAACTTGTTACGGCGGGAAATAAGGACAAGGCCCGTGAATATGTTAAAACCTATGTAATCATATGATAAATATTCTGTAACTCAGTATTCCGTAAGTTCTATTCTTGGTTATATTGAGGCCGGGGATATTGCAATCCCGGAAATTCAGCGTCCGTTCGTATGGAAGGGCCGTCAGGTCCGGGACCTTATTGATTCTCTTTATAATGGTTATCCAACTGGATACCTGATTATTTGGCAGAATCCGGATGTAAAACTGAAAGATGGTGGAAGTGCTGTAGGAAAGAAAGTCTTGATTGATGGTCAGCAACGTATTACGGCTTTAATGACAGCAATTGCTGGTTACAGCATCCTGACCGAAAGCTACGAAGAGAAAACAATCCGAATTGCATTTAATCCATTGGCAAAAGATGATGAGGAACGTTTTGCTGTAACAACACCTGCCCACATAAACAGCCCTATCTGGATTTCGGATATTTCCGAGCTGTTTAAACCGAATTTTTCCACCAGAAAATTTATTAACAAGTATCTGGACGACAATCCGGAAGCAGATGAAGATTTAGTGGATAAGGCGATTTCGCAGCTTCTTTCTATAAAGAGTTGTCAGCTGGGTGCTATTATCCTTGTACCACAGTTGGATATTAGCGAAGTTACTGAAATCTTTGTGCGCATTAATTCGCAGGGAAAGCGTCTGAATGAGGCGGATTTTGCAATGTCCAAGATTGCAGCTGATGAACGCTACGGTGGCAACGAGTTGCGTAAGGCGATAGATTATTTTTGTCATTTGGCTGTGGATTCAGCATTCTTTAATCAACTGACCAATGGTGACGTGGAGTTTATGAATTCCAAGTATGCTCCAAAATTAAAGTGGTTAAAGGATGATCGTGAAAACATATATGACCCTGATTATAATGACATGCTTCGTGTTTCCTTTATGCATATGTTTGGTAGAGCAAAATTAGGCGACCTCGTCAGTTTGCTTTCAGGGCGTGATTTCGAGGAGCGTACATTCAAGGAAGAAATTGCAAAGGACAGTTTTGAAAAGTTGAGTGACGGTGTTTTGAATTTCATGAACCAATATAGCTTTGAACAATTTGTCTTAGCGATTAAGGCAGCGGGGTTTATTTCGGCTAAACTACTCAACTCTCAGATGACCTTGGATTTTGCTTATACACTTTATTTGATTTTGCAAAAAACTAATGAAATTCCAAAGATTGAGATTAAACGTTGCATTCAGAAATGGTTTGTCCTTTCTACCCTCACGAGTAGATATATCGGCTCACCAGAATCCCAGATGGATAGAGATCTGAGAACGATTGCGGCAAAGGGATTTAGAGCATTTCTCGAAGAAAACGAACAGGCCATGTTGTCGGACGCTTTTTGGAATGTTCGTTTGCCGCAAAATCTTGAAACCTCATCCATTTCCAGTCCGTTTTTCAATACTTTTGTTGCGGCACAGATATTTATGGGTGACAGGTCACTGTTGTCGAACAGCTCCAAGGTTACCGACTTGATTTCTGTTGCTGGTGATGTGCATCATATTTTCCCGAAGGAATTTTTGAAGCAGAGTGGAATAACAGATAAATCTCAGTATAATCAAGTGGCAAACTACGCCTATCTTGATACCGGTGTAAACATTTCTATCGGCAAGAAGGCACCAAACGACTATTTTACAACAGCGCTTGAGCAATGTAAGACTGGAGATATTGTGGTGGGAACCATCACTAACGAAGCCTCTTTCTGGAACAATCTCGAATTAAACTGTATCCCGGCAGAAGTGGTTAATATGACCGCTACTGACTACCCAGAATTTTTGCGTAAGCGCCGTGTATTGATGGCAAAGAAAATCAAAGAATATTACTATAGCTTGTGATGGGTGACACATTTTAATTTTGGCATACTTTTTAATTTTATCTATTCCGGGCCTGTCGGGATGACTTCCGGCACCGTCTGTGGCAGGTAAAATCACAAACAATAAAATAAAAAGCTGGGCTTCCATGGACGGCAAACGGTCGTGAAAGCCCAAAAATCAAGCCTTTTTCGGTGTTTGTGCACCGGAGAGGGCTTTTTCTTTTGTATCAAAGATAAGGTCTTGATAGAGCCGTCCTGCGGCACGGGCAATTTCTTAGGATTATTGCCCGACAGTATGGAAAAATCAAAGCTGCACGGCATTGAAATCGACCCCTTATCGGGCAGGATTGCAAAGCAGCTCTACCAGAAAGCCAGTATCTCCATTGAGGGATTTGAGGACACGAAGCTCCCAGATGACCACTTTGATGTGGTACTCGGCAATGTGCCGTTTGGGGAATTTAAGGTTAATGACAGCCGCTACAATTCCCAGAAGTTCCTCATTCACGATTACTTTTTCGCAAAGGCTCTGGATAAAGCCCGTGCCGGTGGCGTTGTCATGTTCATAACCTCAAAAGGGACAATGGATAAGGCAAGCCCAGAGGTGCGGAAGTATATTGCCCAGAGAGCCGAGCTGTTGGGGGCAATCCGCCTGCCAGACAATACCTTTAAGGCAAACGCAGGCACGGAGGTCACAAGTGACATTCTCATTTTGCAGAAGCGTGACCAGATTATCGACACCGAGCCAGAGTGGGTACATCTTGACACGGACGAAAACGGCATCACGATGAACCGCTATTTTGTCACCCACCCAGAAATGGTTTTGGGCGAGATGAAAATGGAAAGTACCCGTTTCGGCATGGATAGTGCCTGCAAAGCCTATGAGGATGTGACCCTTGCCGAGCTTCTTTCGGAAGCTGTGCAGCAGATAAACGGGGAAATTCCAGAGTATGAAAACGAGATTGACCAAATTTCCGATGAACAGGACGAGCCTATCCCTGCCGACCCGAATGTGCGGAACTTCTCTTTTGCCCTTGTGGATGGAAAAATCTACTTCCGAGAGAATAACCAGATGACGCCCGCAAAGGTGTCAATGACCGCCGAAAACCGTATCCGAGGGCTTGTGGAAATCCGTGATTGTGTCCGCAGGCTCATCCAGTATCAGACCGATGATTACCCAGAGGAAATGATACAGACCGAGCAGAAAAACCTAAACCGCCTGTATGATGCCTATACAGCGAAGTACGGGCTTATCAACAGCCGAGGGAACTATCTTGCTTTCGCATCGGATGAGAGCTACTTCCTGTTATGCTCCCTTGAAGTGCTTGACGATGACGGGAAATTCAAACGCAAGGCGGATATGTTCACAAAACGGACGATTAAGCCCCACCGTGAAGTGACCTTTGTGGAAACAGCAAGTGAAGCCCTTGCCCTCTCCATCGGGGAAAAAGCCCGTGTTGACCTTGACTATATGGCACAGCTTGTGGGCAGACCGCAGGAGGAAATCATTAAGGATTTGCGGGGCGTTATCTTTAAAGTGCCATTGTCCGAGCCTGCAAAATATGTGACCGCAGATGAATATTTATCGGGCAATGTGCGGGCAAAGCTCATCACGGCGAAAGCCGCAGCGCAGGATAACCCAGAGTATGCCGTCAATGTATCTGCTCTGGAGCGTGTCATCCCGAAAGACCTGCCCGCAAGTGAAATCTCTGTCCGTCTGGGTACGACATGGATACCGCAGGAGGATATTCAGCGGTTTATGGTGGAGCTTTTAACCCCATATCCTTTACGGCGGCAATACGCTCCTTGCCCACAAGGTAGGGGCAGGCAAGACCTTTGAGATGGTTGCCGCCGCACAGGAGAGCAAGCGTCTGGGATTATGCCAGAAATCCATGTTTGTTGTGCCAAACCATCTTGTCGGTCAGTGGGCGTCCGAGTACCTGCGGCTTTATCCAAGTGCAAATATCCTTGTGACAACCAAGCAGGATTTTGAAACAGGAAACCGCAAAAAGTTCTGCGGCAGGATTGCCACAGGCGATTATGATGCGGTCATCATCGGGCATTCACAATTCGAGAAAATCCCTATCAGCGAGGAACGCCAGAGGGAGCAGCTCATGCGTCAGCTTGACGATATTGAGCGTGGCATTGATGACGTACAGGCAAACAAAGGCGAACAGTTCACGGTCAAGCAGCTTATGAAAACCCGAAAGGCAATCAAGGCAAAGCTCGACAAGCTGAACGATACGAAGCGGAAAGACAATGTGATTAACTTTGAGGAATTGGGCGTTGACCGTCTGTTTATTGATGAGAGCCATTTTTACAAGAACCTCTACCTCTATACCAAGATGCGGAACGTGGGCGGCATCGCCCAGACCGAAGCCCAGAAAAGCTCCGACCTCTTTATGAAGTGCCGTTATCTGGACGAAATCACAGGCAACCGTGGCACGATTTTCGCAACGGGTACGCCTATCAGCAATTCGATGGTTGAGATGTATTCTGTGCAGCGGTACTTGCAGTATGACACCCTTGCAGGGAACGGATTGCAGCATTTTGACAGTTGGGCTTCCACCTTTGGCGAAACGGTCACGGCTCTGGAATTAGCCCCAGAGGGTACGAACTACCGAGCCAAGACACGGTTTGCGAAGTTCTATAACCTGCCAGAGCTTATGCAGATGTTCCGTGAGATTGCGGATATTCAGACCGCCGATATGCTAAAGCTCCCCGTACCAGAGGTCAGATACCACAATATCAAGACGAAGTCGAGTGGGATACAGAAAGAAATGGTGGCGGGGCTTGCGGGGAGAGCAGAGAAAGTCCGTGCAAGGCTTGTGAAGCCGAACATTGACAATATGCTCAAAATCACGAATGACGGGCGGAAACTGGCACTCGACCAGAGGATGATTGACCCGATGCTGCCCGATGACCCAGACAGTAAGGTAAATACCTGCGTGGACAATGTGTACCGTATCTGGGAGGAACACGCCGACACAAAGGCGGCACAGCTTGTATTCTGCGACCTTTCCACCCCGAAAAATGACGGTAAGGGAATGTGTGCTGATTGGAGTATCCACGACAAAGGGGATGGCAATCCTCAT
>OMNT01001648.1_pt1 | contig 19978 bp, 18 predicted proteins | sample 1672551 | NCBI WGS metagenome assembly OMNT01 (sample SAMEA3136698, study PRJEB25190) | human gut metagenome
AAAAATATTGCGGCCAGTTGGCCGGGCCGATTTGTTTTTTTATGGAAAGCTGTACTATGTTTGAAAATGATGTTTTGTAATAATTTGGAATTTTCTGAGAAATAGATTGACAAAAATGGATGAATAATATATATTATAAACATAATATACATTTTACATCATAAGTTCAAATAACGATTTATCGAACACGTCATTGAAGAAATGACCCACAGTGTGTGGAATCAGAGCTATCGGTTTTCCGATAGCTCTTTTGTTTTACGAAAATGGAAGAAATAAACAGAAAATACTCAGAAATAATATTCGGAAACAATAACAGTATGATACAATTAAACAAAATACTTGTTAAGGAGGCTGCGATGGAGAAGGACTATTATTTAGGATTGGATATGGGAAGCGGATCTGCTGGTTGGGCGGTTACAGATGATCAATACCATGTTTTGCGAGCGCATGGAAAAGCTATGTGGGGAACTAGATTATTTGAATCGGCAAATACAGCTGAAGAACGAAGAATCAATCGTACGGCGAGAAGAAGACTGAAGAGGAGAAATCAGAGAATTGAATGGCTTCAGGAAATTTTTGCAGAGGAAATCAATACGAAGGATTCAGGATTTTTCCGGCGTATGAAAGAAAGTCGGTATTGGGCAGAAGATAAAAGAGATGAAAATGGAAGTTGTCCGGAAATGCCGTATTCATTATTTATAGATGAGGATTTTACGGATAAAGAATATCATGAAAAATTCCCGACAATCTATCATTTGAGAAAATATCTGATGACAACGGAAGAAACACCGGATATTCGACTGGTTTATCTTGCATTTCATCATATGATGAAACATAGAGGACATTTTCTTTTAAATGGAAATATTGAAGAAATAAGAAAATTTCGAAAGACATTTGATCAGTTTCTTGAAGTAGTAAGAAACGAAGAAATGGGATTTGCTGGAGAAATCGAGGAAGAAACTTATAAAAAAATAGAAATGACATTAAAAGATGTTAATTTAACAAGATCAGCTAAAAAAACAACACTCATCAAATCACTTAAGGTTACACGTGTAGAAGAAAAAGAACTTCTTGCACTGATATCGGGCTGTACTGTAAAGTTAAGTAATATCTTTAATGATAAATCTCTGGATGAAACAGAAAGACCGAAGATTTCTTTTGCAGACGCTGGATTTGATGATTATGAGGCTGAAATCCAGAGTAATCTGAATGAGAAATATTATATTATTGAGAGCGCAAAAGCTGTGTATGACTGGGCTGCGCTTGCAGACATTCTGGGTGAATATTCTTGTATTTCAGAAGCAAAAGTTGCTTTATATGAAAAGCATCATAAAGATCTGAAACGTTTGAAAGATTTAGTGAGAAATAATATTTCATCAGAAGTATATAAGGAAATATTTGTAGATGTAAGTGGAAAATACAAAAATTATTGTGCTTACATAGGAACCACAAATATAAATGGAAAAAAGAAAGACTTTGAAGGAAAGAAATGTACAAAGGAAGATTTTTATGCATACCTGAAAAAAAGTGTAATTGAGTGCATAAATGATTCTGAAAAGACAGATTGGTTAAAGCTGGAACTGGAAAAAGGAAATTTTTTGCCGAAACAATTGACAGGGGAAAACAGTGTCATTCCGTATCAGGTACATTTATATGAACTAAATGCAATCATAACGAATTTGCAGGAACGGATTCCTTTGCTGAAAAGAGACGGTGAAAAAATCCGTCAGATATTTACATTCAGAGTTCCTTATTATGTAGGACCTTTAAATGGAATTTCAATAGATGGAAAAAAGACAAACTGGGTAAAAAGAAAAGAAGGCGTGATTTATCCGTGGAATTTCAGTGATATCGTGGATGAAGAATCCAGTGCGGAAAGTTTTATCCGTCGTATGACGAATAAATGCACATACCTTATTCATGAGGATGTTTTGCCGAAGTATTCACTTTTATATAGTAGATTTGAAGTATTGAATGAGCTTAATAATGTCCGGTTGAATGGTGAACTGTTATCAGTAGAATTAAAACAGAAAATATACGAAGATGTATTTCAGAGATATCGAAAAGTTACTCAGAAAAGGCTGAAGAGATATTTACTGACAGAAGGAATAATCGATGAAAATACAGTTATCACAGGACTCGACGGAGATTTTAAAGGATCATTGACTGCTTATCATGATTTTAAAGAAAAACTGACAGGCTTGAATTTGACTGAAAGGGAAAAAGAAGAAATCATTTTAAATATCACATTGTTTGGTGATGCACGTTCGTTGCTAAGAAAGCGAATTGGAAAGATATGTTCGCAGTTGTCAGATAAGCAGAAAGAAAATCTGAGTAAATTATCATATCAAGGATGGGGAAGATTATCAAAAAAATTTTTAAATGGAATTGCGATTTCGGTGCAGGGAGAAGAAGAGTGGACGATTATAAAAGCACTCTGGGAAACCCAGGATAATCTGTCTCAGTTAATGGGAGCTAAATATACATTCAGAAATGCGGTAGAAAAAGAAAACGGAGAATTAGAAAACAGGGAAATTTCATATGAGACTGTAAAAGACTTGAGTATTTCTCCTTCTGTAAAACGACAGGTGTGGCAGTCGCTATTGATCGTAAAAGAGATCTGCAAAATACAGAAAAAACCACCCAGAAAAGTTTTTGTAGAAGTAGCAAAGGAAAAGACGAACAGTGGAAGAACAGAATCTAGAAAAAAACGATTACAGGATTTTTATAAGTACTGCAGTAAATACGAGAAAGAACTGTATGATGAAAGCATACAGAACAAACTGGAAAAATGTTCGGAGTCAGATTTGCGAAGTGATAAACTGTTTCTATACTACATGCAAATGGGAAGATGTATGTATACAGGACAGCCGATAGATTTTGATGAACTATGGAACAATCAGAAATATGATATAGACCATATTTATCCTCAGTCAAAGACAATGGATGATAGTATTGATAATCGCGTTCTTGTAAAAAGAATATCAAATCAGGAAAAAACAGATGTATATCCGATTCGAGCTGATATCAGAGAGAAACGTCGGGGATTTTGGAAAGAGTTAAAAAATGTAGGACTTATTTCTGAAGAGAAATACAAACGTCTGACACGTGCTACAGAATTTGAACCGGCGGAACTGGCAGGCTTTATTTCCAGACAGCTGGTAGAAAACCGGCAGACTACAAAAGTTGTAGCAAGCATATTGAAACAGGCTATGCCGGATACAGAGATTGTTTATGTGAAAGCACGAACGGTTTCTGAATTTCGTCATAAATTTAATTTCATTAAAGTAAGGGAAATGAATGATTTTCATCATGCAAAAGACGCCTATCTTAATGTAGTTGTTGGAAATACTTATCTGGTGAAATTTACAAAAAGTCCGGTGAATTTTATTGAAAATCACTCAAACAGAAGCTATAACCTTAAGAAAATGTTTACTGATGGCAGAGTGGAGAGAAATGGAGAAATTGCCTGGATTTCCGGAGAGAACGGCACGATTGGAACTGTTCGAAATATTATGAAAAAGAATAATATTCTGGTTACACGCAGAGCTCACGAAGCTACAGGTGGATTTTTTGATCAGCAGCTGATGAAAAAGGGAAAAGGCCAGGTACCAGTTAAAGGCAGTGATGAGAGACTGCTGGATATCGAGAAGTATGGTGGATACAATAAAGAGACAGGTGCTTACTTTGTATTAGTAGAATCAGATGAAAAGAAAGGAAAGAAAAAGAGAACAATTGAATATGTACCTATTCGGCTGAAAAAACAGTTGGAAAATAACAGGAAAGCATTGGAAAATTATCTTTGTGAACAGAGAGGACTAACAAATCCGGTTGTGTTGATTGATAAAATTAAAATGGATTCTTTATTCAGGGTTGACGGATTCTTTATGTGGTTATCAGGTAGAACAGGTAATCAGTTGCTTTTTAAATGTGCAAATCAATTAGTGCTTTCAACAGAAGATGAGGCAACTTTAAAGAAAATAGTTAAATTTGTAAATCGTAGAAAAGAAAATAAAGAAATCAAGATTTATGAATCGGATAAATTGAATGAAGAGATGCTGAATCGATTGTATAATACTTTTCTGTATAAACTGCAGAACTCGATTTATGGAAACAGATTGGGAGAGCAGGCAAAAACGTTATCTTCTAAAAAAGAGAACTTTGATAAATTACAGATAGAAGAGAAATGTCTTGTGCTTTATGAAATTTTGCATATGTTCCAATGTCAGAGTGCTACATCTGATCTGCAATTAATAGAAGGTCCTGGAAAAGCAGGGACCTTGCGGTTGAATAGCAATATAACAAAATATAAAAATATTAATATAATAAATCAATCACCTACGGGTATTTATGAACAGGTGATTGATCTGCAAAAAATATGAGTTGGCGGATTGTTGTCATTTCCAAACGTGCAAAACTGGATTACCAAATGGGTTGTATGGTAGTACGGAACGAAGAAGTGACAAAAATTCATCTGGGAGAAATATCAACGGTTCTAATTGAATCTACAGCTGTGTCAATTACAACAAGCTTGTTGTCAGAGCTGACGAAAAAGAAGATAAAGGTGATTTTTTGTGATGAAAAGAGAAACCCATCTTCGGAGTTGATAGGCTACTATGGAAGCCACGATACCAGTAATAAAGTGCGAAAACAGATTCAGTGGAGTCGAAATATCAAGGATGCGGTATGGACAGAAATCGTAACAGAAAAAATACGCAAGCAAAAGGAACTGTTGGAATATCTGGGAAAGGGGGAATCAGGAGTACTGCAATCATATTTGAATGAGATTTGCTGGAATGATGAGACAAACAGAGAGGGACATGCAGCAAAAGTGTATTTTAATGCATTATTTGGTCTTGCATTTACAAGAACAGAAGATTGTGTGGTAAATGCGGCACTGAATTACGGATATAGTATTATTTTATCTGCATTTACAAGAGAAATCGTTGCGGGAGGATATATCACACAGCTGGGATTATTTCACGACAATATGTTTAATCAGTTTAATTTCGCATCGGATCTAATGGAGCCGTTTCGTATTCTGGTTGATCGTGAAGTTGTCAACATGGCGGTAACAGAATTTGCACAGGAAGAAAAAATGCGTCTTGTAAATATTTTAAATCAGGAAGTCATAATAGACGGAAAAAAACAGTACGTGAATAATGCGGTTAAAATATATTGTAAGAGTGTGTTTGATGCGTTAAATGAAAATGACAGTGCTCTGATTCGATTTTATCAGTTTGAATTATAGGTTTATGAGAGTATTAGTGTTTTTTGATCTTCCGGTAGTTACTGCGGAACAACGGAGAGAATATGTAAAATTCCGAAAATTCTTATTAAAAAATGGTTTCCTTATGTTACAGGAATCTGTTTACTGCAAAATAGCACTGAACGGGACGGCAGTGAGGGGGATTGTAGATAGTGTACATAAAAACAGTCCCCCGGAAGGGTTAGTACAATTATTGTCTGTAACAGAAAAACAATATTCAAAAATGGATCTTATAGTAGGAGAGACAAAATCTGAGGTTTTAGATAGCGATGAAAGGCTGGTGATTTTATGAAATTGGCACATGTGGATCTGGAAAGAGTGATTGACCTGGATTGCAGAGAGGCAGTAGAATGGATCATTGAATCACCAGTACTCTTTCGAAAATATGTTCAACTTTTGAAGCAGCAGTTAGAGGGAAATGAGGGAGAATTTGTTCTGTCAGAAGGAGATATAATGCTTGATATTTCTAAATGTGCAGAGATAATTCTGGACCCGTTTGCACTTGATTTTGAAGACCGCAGGATACAGAAAAAACTATATACGGAGCTTCAAAAGAAAGCGTACGAAGAAGAAATGTTTTTAGCGACGCAAAAAATATCGGCGGATTTGCAGAAATATATTTTTGACCTGGAGAGTGTTTGTGGTTATGATATCGAAGTTGGTGAGACAGTAGATATTCAGACCATTTTTAAAGCACTTGGAATAAAAATGGAAGGCGGTAAATATAGTTTTTCGGAGAAACTTGCTCAGTACATGAAAATCATGTCAGAATTGCTGGGAAAGAAATTGCTCATTTTTGTAAATATACGGTCATATCTGGAAAATGATCAGATTCGGGAACTGATGAAAAACGCAGTATATAATGAAATTTCACTATTATTTATCGAAAATACACAAAGAGACTTTTCAAAAGATGAAAAATATTATATAATTGACAAAGATAGTTGTGAAATTTATTGATTCATAAGGTTTGAATACCGTACTATAAGTGCGTATGAGGCACTTCATTTTTGGATTTGAGGTTTGAGAATGATGTAAAAATGTATGGTATTCAAACAGTTTTACAAGTTTTACATAATAACAATAAGTTTGAGAATGATGTAAAAATGTATGGTATTCAAACAAATATTTGTAAGTAGTCCGATACAATCTGTTTGAGAATGATGTAAAAATGTATGGTATTCAAACTTTCTCCAACGATAAATATATTGCTGGCGGGTTTGAGAATGATGTAAAAATGTATGGTATTCAAACAGTATTCTGGAGAACTGCAGCAGTTTTGGGGTTTGAGAATGATGTAAAAATGTATGGTATTCAAACAAAGAGAATGCACAACTGAAAGCAAGACTCGTTTGAGAATGATGTAAAAATGTATGGTATTCAAACTGAAATTACCATTTATATCACCTCTTATCTGTTTGAGAATGATGTAAAAATGTATGGTATTCAAACTGAGACCTGACGCCTTCAGCGCAGACTGGGGTTTGAGAATGATGTAAAAATGTATGGTATTCAAACAGTGAGGATTATGCGGCGCAATGATCATATGTTTGAGAATGATGTAAAAATGTATGGTATTCAAACCAGAGTACAACTGAAAGTGTCGGATCTGGAGTTTGAGAATGATGTAAAAATGTATGGTATTCAAACAAATGATTTGACAGTTTGTGTCTTTCTATGTTTGAGAATGATGTAAAAATGTATGGTATTCAAACATTGCAGATGATCAGTGGATTGGCAAAATTGTTTGAGAATGATGTGAAAATGTATGATATTCAAACAGAGGAGTATCCATAGGGTACCTATTTTATAGTTTGAGAATGATATAAAATTGTATAGTATAAGAAAAGGTTAAAGTTATAAAGATTTTTGTATGACTTTAACCTTTTCTTTTTCTTTGTGCAAATTCAAGCATAATCTCCCCATTTTTCATGAATATATGCTAAAATAAACCTATATCCCCAAACTACTACTCCACAGCTTTCACTCAGGTGCTTTTTGGAACTAACGAGACTTATAAATATTGTATCACAAGATAAAAAATAGAGGTAGACGTGTGGAAAAAATTAAAGTAAAAGAATTTTGGTTAAACACCCTGGACGACACACAGACGTTCTCCAGAACAACGAAATCCAGGCAAACAAGCTGACTGGATTTGTGATGTTCCTTGGAAGTATTATCCTGGCATTGGTGCTGATCATAGAACTACTGATCGTACTGACTGAATAAGATCAGCTATCTGGCACTTTTTTTGCACTTTGAGTTTACAGAGAATCAGCAGCTGTGTACCAGCTCCATAATACGGTCAGTTGCGTGTCCGTCACATGCAGACATGAACTTCTCGCGGAAAGCCTGAACCTCAGCTTTATCGAAACGACTGTTCAGGTTCTGAATGTAGTCGATGACTTCATCTGTCTCAGAAACAACAGGGCCGGGGGTGAGGTCATCGTAGTTGTAGTAGAAACCTCTCCAGTCGAAGTAATCTTCCAGGTCGTAGGCGTAGAAGATCATTGGGCGTTCGAAAAGGGAGTATTCGAAGATCAGGGATGAGTAGTCGGAGATGCAGATATCGCTGACGCAGAGCAGTTTATCGATATCCAGATCTGTTGTTACATCCATTGCGAAATCTTTGCAGTCCTCAGGAATTTCCGGGCGTTTTTTTACGAACGGGTGGTGTTTCAGGAGAAGAATGTATTCATTTCCAAGGGCTTTTTTCATAGCCGGGATGTCGAGGCAGTCAGGGGTTTTGGCTTTTGCGACTCTTCCGCGGAAGGTAGGTGCGTACAGGATTACTTTTTTGGAACGGGCCTGGGGGAATACGGAGTAAACAGATTCCCTGGCATTTTTAATAAAATTTTTATCATAAAAAACATCTGTACGGCTGATTCCGGTTGCTACGATTTCGGTATCAGTACCTTTCAGGTTCATGGCTTCTTCGTAAGCCCAGCTGACTTCCGGACTGCTGACTGTAACGTAGGATAAGTTCCTGTAGTTGGGGAATTTTTCCTGAGTGCGGCGGTCGGCACCAAAGATCAGGTCAGCAGTGCTCATGCCGAATTTCTTAAAAGCACCGCAGGCGTGCCACACCTGAAAGATTCGGCTTCCTTTGCGCAGCGAAATACTGCTTGTGACATCGCAGGCATCATTGAGAAAGATATAATGTGCATCCGCGATATCTTTCAGCATATGCAGGCAGCGGCGGATATAAGCCGGATTATTTGATTTGATGTTCAGAAGATATTCTTCGTGGACCTCATAGCCTTCGTCTTTCATGCGTTTGTAAATAAGCTGAAAAGCATCTGTGATCTTGTCAAAACGTGCTTCAATAAAAACGACTTTATCAGGATTCATCTTTCGGGTAAGCGCGAAAAATTTATAAGTGAAGGGATAAACGACCCGAAAGATCAGAACTTTGCGGGCCATTCGATAGCACTTCTTAACTTTCGATGGCAGTGCCCGGTAGATTTTTTTCAAAACTTTTTTTAAAATCTTCTTCATGTGTTAATTCTCCCAAATCATAATTGTTTTTCCCATGATCTTATGAATATCGATTTCGAAAGCACGGATGATGTCCTGAATATTTTTTACGTGGATTTCGGCTCCTACGATTTTTTCCAGCTGGTTTACCACATCCGGATTTTCTTTATACAGGTTAATAAGACCAAGAAAATCTTCCCGGCCGCTTCGGCTGCTTCCGAAAAGACGAAGACCTTTTTCCAGGATCATTCTTGTGTTAAGCGGGGCAAGGTCCTCGGACACGCCCATGATGGAAATGGTTCCCTCCGGATTAATATGGTCAATGATCTGATTGATGGCTTTGGATGAAGCAGCGCCGCCTACACATTCGAATGCGTGGTCCAGATAAAAGTCATCCGGAATCTCGGAAATCAGGAATACATCATCTGCAAAAGAAAAATCATGAAGTTTGTATTCATTGACGCCAAACACACAGATTCTGCTTTCCGGCAGTATGATTTTCAGAAGAAGTGAAGTGATGTAACCGAGATTGCCATCGCCCCATACGCCAATTACATTTCTGCGTGTATGTGAAAAACGGAGAAATCTTTGGATGGCATGGTAGCTGACACTGACGATTTCTGTAAAAGCAGCCACAGAAAGATTGATATCTTCCGGGAGCGGTACAAGACGATCCGGTTTCATACTGACATATTCCTGCATAAAGCCATCAAAGCCACTGGCACGGAACTGGCTGCTCCGCAGATAATTCTCCGCAATGACCTCATCGGTTTCGGAAGGGGTATTGGGAATCATGACCACAAGAGTCCCCTCCTGGAACTGACCGGACGGATCATAAACCACCCGTCCTACTGCTTCATGAATCAGAGCCATGGGAAGCTTTTTGCGGAGAATGTTTTCCGCACGGAGCCCCTGATAATAGCGTTGGTCCGCATTGCAGATAGACAGGCGGACAGGATGAACGATCACATGGGAGGTATCAAGGGTGATATCCTTAAAAACCAGTTCAAACTGACGGGGCCTGACCAGGCGATAGACAGAAGTTAACATTTATTTTCCCTCCATTAGAGCTTCAGCCAGACGGATATCAGAAGGATATGTGATTTTGATGTTGGTAACATCACCTTCTACCAGCTGGACTTTTTCACCTTTGAGAACGAGAATTTTGCATGCGTCTGTGAGAATCTGTTTTTCCGCTGCAGTAAGGCTTTCATAAATGTCGCGGAGTTTTTTTGCCCGGAAAGACTGTGGTGTCTGGCCCTGATACATAGTAGAACGGTCCGGAATGGAACTGATAAACTGATGGCCTGCGCTTTCCACAATGGTATCCGTTGCCGGGATTACGGTGTCACAGGCGCCACATTCCTGGGCTGCACGGATATTTTCTTCAATCATGCGATGGGAGACAAAAGGACGGACAGAGTCATGGGTGACAATAATGGTATTGTCATCAAGGCCGAAATTTTCTTCAATATAGCGGATTCCATTCATGATGGTTTCGTTTCTTGTGGAACCGCCCTGTACAACAACAACGTTGGATGATCTCGGGATATATTTCCGGATCAGATCCCTGGTGTGTGAGATCCATGCTCTTGGTGAAAGAACGATTACTTTATCGAAGGCAGAATGAATGGCAAATTTTTCTATTGTGTGGATAATGATTGGCTTTTTGCCGATTTCCATAAACTGTTTCGGGCGTTCTGCGTTGCCCATTCGTGTTCCCTGGCCACCAGCCAGGATAATTCCAAAAATATTATTAGCCATATATATTACCTCTTATTTATTTGGAGATTTTGAAACATAATTCATAATACGCCGGGTTGCATGTCCGTCGCAGGCGGCCATGTAGTCCTGAAAGAAATCGTGGTATTTCTGATTAACGGAAGAATTAAGGCGTGCCTCGTCAGAAAGAACTTTTACAAGCTGTTCTTCTTTTTGAATATGGATACCTGGAAGTGTGCGGTAATCCAGATAAAAACCTCTGCTGGCCAGATATTCTTCCAGATCCGGGGCAAAGAGAACCAGTGGAAGCTGATAAATCATGGCGTCAAAGAGAATGGAAGAATAATCGGTAATGACAATATCAGCAACCGGAAGCAGTTCTTCGGAAGGAACGTCACAATTGGTTCCTTCTGTGTGTACCTGTGTATGAGGATGCAGTTTAATAATGAAATAATGTGTATCTTTCAGTTCTTCCTGAGCTTTCAGAACATCATCCAGTCCATAAACACTGGCAACCCCAGGTTTTCCACGAAAAGTCGGAGCCCAGAGAACGATCTTTTTGTTCCGGGCATCCGGGTACTGGCTGAAAAAGTTATCCCGACATTTCTGATTGAAGGTTTCATTAAAATACATATCTGTCCGGCTGACACCAACTGGAAGAACACTGGTTTCCGGAAGCTTCATGGCACTGGCAAAAGGTTTTATGCAGATATCGGAACTGACAGTTACCAGACTGCAGTTTGCCATTACATTGCCAACATAATAGGAAGGGATATCTTCCTCCGTGTCATAGCCGAATTTTTTGAATGCGCCACATGCATGCCAGAGCTGTATGACCTGTGTTTCGCTGCGTTTTTTGCAGGATGCGGCAGGCAGAAAATTGTCACAGATGATAACGGTTTCCGTTGTGGCGTATTTTTTCATGAAAGAAAGCATATTCCGGAAAATCTTCACAGGAGAAGATTCGTTATTATTCCAGTACATTTCTGTAACCTGAAGCTCCGGATGCCTGGAAAGTTCTTCTTTTATGGCGAGCATACTGAACGGAATTTCGTCGTGATGTGCATCCGCCAGGATTACAGTTCCGGGTATGACAGGTTTTGCAGTACAGGCGTTATAAACAACCGGAAGAATCAGCTGCTGGAAAAGCATTTTTATGATTTGTTTTATTCCAAATATCATTACAGATCCTCCCGTTTTATATTATCTATTCTTTCAGGTTATTATAAATCAATACCTGACGAAGTATAACATATTTGTTTCAAAAATTTGTTATTTTTGTTTTACAAAGTTTACATAGTGTTAATAATACCTGTGAAGTATAACATATCCGGGGTAGAATCTCAACATTATGGTTTTTACAGAGATTTCAGTACGTTTACAAGGCGGGAGTTATCCTCCGGCATCATAATGCAAAAACGTACAAATTCTCCCTCCAGACACTGGAAAGAAGAACAGTCACGAATCATCAGGCCCTGGCGGATACAGGCCTCGAATACATCGTAAGAGGTCAGGCCGTCTTTCTGGATTTTCAGCAGGATAAAGTTTGCGTAAGCGGGATAAACTTTGTAGGTGCTGATATTTTTCAGCTCATCAATCATTCTGTCACGTTCGGAAAGAATGAGCTGGCGTGTCTGCTGGATATATTCTTCGTCCTGGAGCATAATCTCGCCGGCAAAAGCGCCAATGCTGTTGAGAGACCAAGGAGTCTGTTTTTCACGCATTTTCTCCAGGAATTTTTTGTTTCCGGTGATGCCGTAGCCCAGGCGCATTCCGGGAGCCGCGAAGAACTTTGAGACACCACGGAGAACCATGAGATTGGTGAATTCCTGTGTCAGAGGAACTGCAGTGATGGCACTGATGTCCGGTGCAAATTCCACGTAGGTTTCATCAATCATGACAAAGATATCTTTTTCTGCACAGAAACGGATCAGATCCCGGAGGTCCTTCTTTGAAATAGCAGAAGAAGTGGGGTTGTTGGGGTTACAGAGAATGAGAAAATCATAACCCTGCTCCAGTTTTTTGCAGAGATCCGGAATGTCCGGTTCAAAATCCATACTTTCCTGAAGGTGATAGTATTCCTGTGTGCTTCCGGAAAAAGAAAGTTCCCTGGAGTATTCAGAATAGGTAGGACCAAGAATAAGGGTATGCTTCGGGGAGTGTTCCTGGATCAGAAGAGAGATCAGTTCACTGGAGCCGTTTCCCGGAAGGATAAAATCAGCCGGAATATTGCAGTAGCGGGAAATGGTATTACGAAGAGACGTATATTCTCTGTCCGGGTAGGAAGAAAGAAGTTCTACATGGCTGGCAATGGCCTGGCTGGCTCTGGGGGATAAACCCAGAGGATTCACATTTGCACCAAATTTGACGATATCTTCTTTTTTCAGATTGTAGTAACTGCAGATTTTTTCTATATCACTTCCGTGAAAAACGGGTTTTGTGTCCATTATCTGTCACCTCATTTGTTTATTTATTATTTCAGAAATTTATATCCAGTATACACCAGAAAGCCTTTTAAAGAAAGGCAGGATAGAAATTTTCTAAGTTGTCTGGTAAAATACAGTTATGCATAACTGGCGGATGGAAGACAGGTTCATCTGGCGTAAAATACAGAGGATTTTTAACGGAGACGGACAGAAAGAGGGAAACAGACATGAAGGCAGAAGATAAAAAAATTGCGGTAATCGGTATCGGTGGTGTAGGTGGATATATAGCGGCAATGCTGGCGAAGGCTTATCCTCATGTGACGATGGTGGCCCGTGGAGCCAGAGGGGAAAGTATCCGGAAAAATGGACTGGTGCTTCACAGTGATTATAAAGGAGAAATTGTTGCAAGACCGGAACGGGTAGTTCCAGTCCGGGAAATGGGACAGCAGGATTATATTTTTATTTGTGTGAAAAATTATTCTCTGGAAGATGTCTGCGAGAGTATTCGGGATATGGTTACAGAGGATACGGTAATTATTCCAGTAATGAATGGTGTAGATCCGGGAGAAAAAATCCGCCGACTGATTGGAAAGGGAACGGTGGTGGATTCGCTGATTTATACGGTAGCTTTTTCCAATGCGGATTTTTCTGTTTCTCAGCAGGATACTTTTACCTGGCTCTGTATCGGAATTAAGGATGCAGATAAAAAACAGCAGGAAAAAGTGGCAGAGGTGTCCGCAATTCTGAAAGGTGCGGATATTGATTATAAAGACCAGGGTGATATTGAGGTGGAGATCTGGCGGAAGTATATTCTGAACTGTGCGTTTAATGTGATGACTGCTTTTTATGATAATACTATCGGGGAGTTGCGGAGTGATCCGGTGAAGGCACAGCAGTACGAGACTCTTGTATGGGAAGCTGCAAGTGTGGGCCGTGAAAAAGGGGTTGCGCTGACAGATGAGCATATCAATGAAGTGATCCATAAATTCCGCCATGTACATGCAGATAATGCAACCAGTTCACTTCAGAGAGATTTCCGTATTCGCAGAAAACAGACAGAACTTGAGACGTTCAGCGGATATATTGTGCAGGAGGCGAAGCGACTTGGTGTTTCGATTCCTCTTTCCGAAAAAATGTATCAGGGCCTGAAGGAGATGGCTGCAAAGTTTTAACCGAATCAAGAAAGTCCCTAGTCACGATCTCTCTTGACAAAGTTTCTCAACTTTGCTACAATGACGAAAATCAATTCCGTGAGGGAGTAATTCGCGTGTAAACGTGGTTTGTCAACATACTGGTGCGTGCACCTGGCAAATCTTAAAGAATGAGACTCATGTATATTTTATTTCTGTTACAGAGATAAAGTATACGTGGGTCTTTTTTTATGGCTCCGGACCGGACACATATGCAAAGGAGAAGAAAGATGCTGTTATTTATGAAAGTGCTTTTTACCCAGTTCATTGCGGAAATGGGTGACAAAACACAGCTGATGCTGGTTGCAATGACTTCCAAGTTCAAGTTGAAAGATATCCTGCTTGGAACGGGTGTTGCAATCCTGGTGCTGAACGGACTGGCAGTACTGGCCGGAGGCCTTGTCAGTACGGTAGTTCCTACGTGGCTGATCCGTCTGATTGCCGGTGCGGCGTTCCTGTTTTTTGCGGCAACAACGCTTAAGGGAGACGATGATGAGGAAGAGAATGTAAAGGACCGGAAAATTAAGTTTGCGCCGTTGTCTGTATTCTGTACATTTTTTGTTGCGGAGCTTGGTGATAAGACACAGCTTACTGCCATCACATTTGGAGCAAACGAAGGTTTAAGTGCAGCAGTTGTTGTATGGCTGGCCTGTTCATTGGGACTTTTTGCGGCGGATGTGATCGGACTTCTGATCGGATATCTTCTGAAAAGCAAGGCACCGGAGGGAATTCTCAATACAGTTGCGTTTTTTATTTTTTCCATTTTTGGAATTCTGACACTGAGACAGGGATTCGGGCTTCTGATGGGGGCAGAGTCGTCTATGGTTCTTCCGCTGACTGCTGTGGTTACGGTGGCATTTGTGATCGTCTGTCTTGTGCTTTACAGGAAGTCTAAAGCAGTGCATACACAAAAATAATACAAATAATATATATTTATATGGAAATTTCAATACCGGGCAGATATTTTTTTGACTGTCTATCCGGTATTGCGTGGGGGGATTTGCTGAGAAACCGGAACGGAATGGAGATGCTATTTTTACAGCAGCAACCCGTGGGTGATCTGCTGTGCATTTATTGTCGGGTCTGCGGTGGTTTTTCGGAAGGAGTTTCAGACAGCAGAGTGACAGGGTACATACCTTTCAAATCTTTTGCATACACTGTAAAAAAGCGTCTTCGGGGGCTTGGCAGTGAAAGATTATATTGAGGAACGTGCAGTTGAGATCGCAGGATATATTGTGGAAACAAAGGCGACGGTGAGGCAGGCGGCGAAGAAGTTCGGGATCAGTAAGAGTACGGTACATAAGGATTGTGTGGAACGGCTGAAAGTGATCAATCCGGTACTTGCCATGGAAGTTCGGAAGGTACTGGATGTGAATAAGCAGGAGCGGCATATCCGGGGAGGACTTGCTACGAGGGAAAAATATCTGCATGCACATATGCGGTGAAAAATGTCTGAGTTATTCTCTGAATTACTTCAGTTGACATACCGGGTAAGATGTGCGAAGATTTACCATATAATAAAACAGCAAAACACATCACAGAGGAAAGAGAGGATTTTATCATGCTGAAACAGTTATCCATCTACGCAGAAAATAAAAAAGGTGTTATGCAGAACATTACCGGGATCCTGAAGAATGAGGACATCAACATTCTGGGGTCAGTTACCAACGACAGTGCAGAGTACGGAATCGTGCGAATGGTAGTTTCTGATCCGGATAAGGCGAAAGAGGCACTGATCGCTGCCGGTTATCTCTGTCACGTGATCGATGTGATCGGGGTGGAAGTTGAGGATAAAACCGGAAATCTGAATGACCTGCTTCTTACATTGAAGGACAGTAACGTAAGCGTGGATTATCTGTATCTCTCTTTTAACCGTGATTCCGGAAAGCCGATCATGGTTTTCCATACCGAGGACACCATGGAAGTGAGAGCCTGCCTGAAGTCCAGAGGATACACCGTTTTATAAAAATAGATTATAAATAAGTTCTATATTATAAACATTAAATATTAATTTTACAAATGTATATGGCCATGCTATCATATAGCCATAATAGTTCTTAACCTGTAAACAGCCACCTCAGGATATGTGAATATCCGATATTATACAGGCCCGGAACTAAAAAACTTATCACATAAAGTTAATAATTACACCCATGAAGGAATCCGTGGATCAGCGTACATGGATTCTTTCGGAAAAAGCTGTCATATCAGCGGAGTTTTCTGTGTCTCCAATGATGTGGCAGCTTTTTCTTTTGTTATACTTTCGCAGTATTTTCACAAATACATGATATATTATAAAGTGCTTTATAATAAGCAGAAAAAAATCAGACGGAAAAGAAATGGCAGAAGAGGAAAATGCAATGAAAATATTGTCAGTAAAAGAACAGAATAATAAAAAAGGAAATAAATGCTGGGTTTATATCCTGGCGTTTCTATTTCCGGTGATGATCTTTGGGGCCGGTTTTGCGCTGAAAGGTGTTTATCCATTTGGAGAAAGTTCGGCCCTTGTGGTAGATGGGGTCCATCAGTATACTGCTTTTTATAAGGAACTTTTGAACCAGTTGCAAAAAGGTCTGGGGTGGACGTATTCGACTCATTCTATGGGCTATAATTTCTATGGCCTGTTTTGTTATTATCTTTGCAGTCCATTCAGCATTCTGGTACTTTTGCTTATGAAATTCATGTATGTGAACGAGGCGGTAACGACTGTAATTCTGGTCAAAATAGGGTTTTGCGGTGTGTCTATGGCTTGGTATTCCGGGAAAAAATATCCGGGCAGAGGAAGTATGGCAGTTTCTCTTGGCTGTATGTATGCGTTGTCCAACTTCCTGATAGGATATTACAGCAACGTGATGTGGCTGGATTGCATAATACTGTTGCCGGTTCTGGCATATCTGATTGAACAACTGGTTTGTATTGGGAAATGGAAGTGTTACTGCCTGGTGCTGGGATTTTGTATTTTTACCAGTTATTATATGGGATTTATGTTATGTACATTTTCCGGTCTTTATTATCTGTCAAATCTTATTACAGTGGAATCAAATCGTCGTCCGGAAAAAGTCAGGTTATCAATTCTGAAATTTTCCGGTGCGTCTGTTGCAGCGGCAGGTCTTGCGGGAATTACACTGATTCCGGGTATTGTGGCAGTGTCCAGAACAGCAGCTGCAGAGGAAGCAGGCACAGGAATTGCCGGTGTTTACGGAGATATCTGGAAACAGATGAGCGCATTGATGGAGGATTCCCTGTCTTTTGTAAAATCCAGCCAGCAGGGAGACGTAAATCTATATTGTGGCTGTGCAGTACTGCTTTTTGCAGGAATGTATTTTTTTAACAAAGAGATCCGTGCAGTGGAAAAAATTGTGGCAGGTGCATTGATTGTCCTGTATTTTGCGGGATTTCATATTACTGCTCTGAATCTGCTTTTTCATGGAATGCATAAACCGGTAGGAATTCCTAACCGTTTTGCGTTTATTCTGATTTTTCTGTTCCTGAAAATGGCCTGTGATGCCTGGGGAAAAGTGGAGAATATGAGCAGAAAGAGGATTTTTGCAGGCCTGGCAGCAGCGGAAATATTTTGTACAGTTGTGGGGATCCGAAGCGGAAAAACAGGAGAGATCCTTCTTACAGACGGAATTCTTGCAGGAATGTTTCTTCCATTGTGGACGGAAAATTATTTTTGTGGAAAACTTTCAAAGCATTCTTTCGGCTGTGTGGAAATCCGAAAGATCTGTGCCGGGATTCTTACAGTTCTGATTCTGGCTGAGACAGGAATTCATGGAATTGTCAGCATCACAGATAATGGAACCGCAAACCGTGATATTTATGTGGAAAGTGAGCAGGAAGTTTGTGGATTACTGGAGGCTGAAAAAGTGGATCAGGTGGATTACCGGGTGGCCATTGTGAATCCTCTTGTAAGAAATGAAGAAATGTTGTATCAGCTGAACGGAGTATCCATGTATTCTTCCACCAATACAGAAGAAATGTGGAATTTTGTAAAAAGTATGGGATTTGAAAATCTGGAGAACCGTTTTCAGTATGCAGGCACTACAGAGGTGATGGATATGCTTCTTGGAATCCGGTATCTTCTGTGCAGGAATACAAGAACCCTCAATACAACCTACGAAAAGATTGGAGAAAGCCAGTCTTTTGATCTGTATGAAAATTCCAGGGCATTAAAAATCGGGTATATGGTTGACAGTTCTGTACTGAATTATATTATGGAAGGAACAAATCCCATGGAAGTGCAGAACCGTCTGTTAACTGGCATTGTGGGAAAAAGACTGTATAAAATGCAGACGGTAAGTTCTGAAGTGGGTGTAATCGGAACAACCGCTTTTAATATTCGCCTGAAAAAAGGAGAACATGGTTATCTCTATATTCCGGGAACAGAGCCGGATACGGTGACGATTCAGGGTCAGGAACAGAAATCGGATTACTGGAACAATAATTTTCTGGATCTTGGTACATACGATACAGATACCACAGTCCGGGTAACTGCGGATACAGGAATGCAGGAAGCAGTTCTTGGCACATATGAGGAAGCGGATCTGGATGAGATTTATAAGGAACTTTCTTCACAGCAGATGGATCTGAGCGATGGAAAAGGAAGCATATCTGTAAAAGAGGATGGAATTCTTATGCTCAGCAGTTTTTACGATTCGAATATGACAATTACCGTAGATGGAAAAAAAGCGGAAACATTTAGTATACAGGGAATGACAGGGGTAAAGCTTTCTGCGGGAACACATAAGATTGTTATGAAATATCAGACTCCGGGGCTGAAAGAAGGAGCAGTTCTTTCTATATTAATAGCAGGAATGCTGGGAATAGTCTGGGTTATCTGTATGAGAAAGGGAAAACACCGCTTTCCGGTTTAAAGTAGATACATATAAGAAGAAATGTTATACTTTTGAGTTGAGAAAAAGGCAGAATAAAAGAGGAGGGGGAAAATATGAAGATTGCAATGATAAACGGGCAGAATCATAAAGGTTCTACCTATCATATAGGAAAAATGCTGGCAGATAAGCTGGGCGGAGAAGTGACAGAGTTTTTTCTGCCAAAAGATTTCGGGCATTTCTGCATTGGATGTAATCAGTGTATTGTGAAGGATGAGAAGCTTTGCCCATATTATAAAGAACTGAAACCGCTGACAGATGCCATTGACAGCGCAGATGTGATCATTCTTACAAGTCCGGTATATGTTTATCACTGTACCGGTTCCATGAAAGCATGGCTGGATCACTATGGCTACCGGTGGATGCTGCACAGGCCAAACCCGGATATGTTTTCCAAACAGGGAGTCTGTATTTCTACCGCAGCAGGCGCCGGAACGAAATGGACCAACAAAGATATGGCAGACAGTATGTTTTTCTGGGGAATGGGAAAGATATACAGGTACGGTACTGCCGTTCATGCCATAAATTATAAATCGATTTCTCCGGAAAAGATGGCGGAGATTGAGAAAGCGACCGATAAGCTGGCGGAAAAGATCCGTAAGAACTATGGCCATGTAAAACCGGGGCTGAAGACCAAAACATATTTCGAGGTGATGCGTAAGCTTGTAAAAAGTGGCTGGAATGAAGTGGATGTGGCTTACTGGAAGGAACATGGGTGGACAGAAAAGGACAGACCCTGGAAGTAAAACCGTCATTTTGGCAAGGTTGTGACATCTATGAAGAAAACTACGTTAAACCCCTGTAAAATCAGCAAAAATTCTTCATAAAACACCTTGACAAGCCCTGTATTTACGGTCTATAATGAGCAAGCGTGCGAATGAAACGTTATATTTTCGCATGCCGTAATTTGTAAATAGCAACCGCAAGGCCCCATGGGAAAGCCCATGGAGAAATAAATCGGGAGGTGAAATGGAATGCCAACATTCAACCAGTTAGTAA
>OMNT01001665.1_pt1 | contig 19828 bp, 29 predicted proteins | sample 1672551 | NCBI WGS metagenome assembly OMNT01 (sample SAMEA3136698, study PRJEB25190) | human gut metagenome
TCCGGGAGGGTGCCCTTTTTCTTCGCTTTTATATGCAGGATATATGGAGTGTACGATTCACCTGCTTGCTGGTATGCTGTTCTGCTATATTTATAGACAGCAAGAGGGGCGGCAACCGAGCTGCCCCATGGCAGGAAGGAAAACCCATGAGCACACCGTCCGTCACCATCCTCAAGAACCTCGTCCTCAACTGGAAGAGCAATCAGATGGAAGAGGAGACCATCGCCACGTTCTATCGCCACTATGACGGTTATCCCAGCTGCCATGCCATTGATATCGCCAACTCGCTCGTTGTGGCATCGCGAACCAAGCCTGAACAACATATCGACTTTTCGGGAGCGAGCGTGGAGAGGAACATTCTCAATAACCGAAACTGGTGCCAGCATTTCCTCAAGGCGATGTGCATGGCGGATGCCGATATCGAGTTCATCGGGGAGGACAATGTGCCCTCTGCGAGCTACACCTATGTTGTCACGGGCGCTTACGATAACTTCGGCGGCAAGGTCGGCATCGGCGCAGAAGAGTATCTGAGCAGAATCAACATCAAGGTCTACGAAGGAGATGAGAACGGGAATCTCGTGTTTGAGGGCGGAGCCGCTGAATGTCTGGCATGGGCTGACGGATATTGCGGGGATTGCTAAGTCGAGTGAAGGGCATCCGGGAGGGTGCCCTTTTTCTTTGGCTTTTTGGGAGCCGCCCTGCGGGCGGCGTGAAGGCGCGGGGTCGTTGCGGGAACGGGGACTCGGGGGCGGCTTTCCCACCCTTCCAACAGCCTGCGGGTCGGGCTAGGAACCCTCCGGCCATTGAAAGCGCGGAAAAGCCTTCTACTTGGCGGAAACGGGGGACAGACCTGCCGGGGTTTCCAACATTCCGACAGGCTCCGGGTCAGTCTAGGAACCCTCCGCCCATCGGAATGTTGAAAACCCCTTCTTCTCGGGAAACCATAGGCCGCAGGCGCGGCAAAGCGGGGCACGCCGCAGCGGCTCGGTAGAGGGCGCGGAAAGGAGGGTCGGTGGCTCCGTGACGGGAGGTTGGCTTTTCTTGACACCCCACGGTTTCGCAGGGTCTCTCCGTGGCGCGGTCGCTTGCGCTCCCTCAGATTAGGGGCTGCTCGCCCCTAATGACCCGAGTTCCATGGAGAAGGCGTGGAGTCTCGCGTTGTGGAGTGTGCTGGTATGCCGCATAGCTATAATTACAGATAGCAGCAAGGGGGACGGCACCGGAACCATCCCAAGGCAGAAAGGACGGAGCAAATGAAAATCGAGAAAAACGATATGGTCATGGTCTATGACGGGGGCGGCACTGTTCCCCACTGCAAGTATACCGGCAGGTTCGGTGACCTTACGGCATACTGGCAGGAGATTGTCTCGGATGCGGTTTATCTGTTCCGGCTAGGGGAGAGCGAGGAGTGCGACTGGCTGGTTCTCCTCGGTCAGCCTTGGTCACCGTATTCACCGGACGGCATTCGCTAAGGAGTTGAAGGGGCATCGGGAAAGAGATGTCCCTCTTTTTCGATGCAACGTAAGTAGGGAGCGTGTAAATGGATAGGTACGAGGTCATGGCAGGCAAGATGACACCCTTGACCGACGGGGCGCACCGTAAATGGGGATTCACCGGAAAGGTCGAGACAAGGAGCTATGAGCGGCTGGTCGATGCACTCATTGACTTTGTTGAGACCGGAGACGGCCTAAAAGCGCGGTTCCTCACAGGGTTTGCAGCGTGCTTGGCAGCGGATAGGAAATCTGTCGAGAATCGTGGGTTCGGGGTCGCGGTCAGGAAAGTCCAGTACCATCGGGGCGAGGACGGCACGGTAAGGGTATCTTCCGTAGAGACGATGCACGAACGTCGATACACGGTCGATGATTGGCGATACGACACGGCGCATTGCGAGCAGACCGAGACCACCGGTCTTCATCCGAACGGTAGCGACCCGGATTAGATAGGGGACGAACAGGATGGGAAAAAGAAAAACGATTGTTTGCCTTGAAACTGGAAAACAGTTCAATAGCGTGGAGAATGCAGCCAACGCTATCGGTGTATCGAGTGGTTTCATATCTCGCCAGATAAAAGCAGGAAAGCCAATTAAAGGTTTTTACTATTACTATGCTGGCGAGATGTTGCCGGATGAGTACCGTCAAAAGATAAGGAACCAAAAGAAAAAGCCAAACAAAAATTCGCGCCCGGTCATCTGCCTTGAGACGGGCGAACGCTTTGAGAGTTTAACTCTCGCTTCAAGGATGCTCGGCATAAGAAAATCAAATGTATTTAAAGCGATAAAAAATGGAAGTACCGCGCATGGCTTTCATTTCTATTACGGTGACGAGCCGAAGCCGGTTGATTCGTTCTTTAAGCCTAGACGTAGAAGAAAGATTCGTTGCACGGAAACCGGCGTTGTTTATGAAAGCGTAAGGGACGCGGCGAAGAGAACAAAGATATCGCCGAACTGTATCGGTTCAGCTGTATCAGGCATGGCTGGTGGCTACCACTGGGAGTATGCCGATGACTGATTCGGGGTGGCTCCATTACCGCGACCTGAAATCTCGCTGCCCGGTCTGCAAGCGCCCGGCACATATCGCGAAGAGGAATGGGAACTTCTATTTCGTCGATGACGAGTACAACCCGTTCGTCAGACACGCGCCCGTGAAAACGACGGAAGCGGTATTCCGATTTTTCGCAAACGGTTACCGCCGCGAACATGGGACGGAGCCGGAGGTCACGGGGAACCGGAAGCTGTCGGAACGCGATATCCTTTCCGGCATGAGACAGATGCTATACGACTTGAGCAACGAATAGGTCAGAGAGAATGATGCAAGATGGGAAATTGGACGGACAGGTTTGACCCGGAGACGGTCGATGAGATAAAGCGGTACGAGGTGGTCGAGGGCGATTTCCTTCTCGCTGAACGTCTTGCCATGCACAAAGGCGTGGAATCCGTATTTGGCTTTCATGTTAATTGCCTAGGTCTCGGGAAGCCATATTGGGAGAAGGGCGTCTATCTCGGTGATGTGCTCGATTTCTTCGACAGGCACGGCGAGACTCTTATTGAGAAAAGGGCGGGCAGCTGGCACGGCGATTCCACCGAGGTCGCGAAAGCGAGCGAGTGTCTGCAAAAGGGACTTGCGCAGTTCGGGTTGACATTGGCGCAGGCGAGGGAGCGTTACGGGAAGCGGGAGAAGGCCAGATACCGTAAATGGGCGGAAACCGTGGCCTTCTTTGCCACCGACTGCTCCTTTCTCGATATAGCGAATCTGGTCGATAGGTCTGTGGCACAGGTCGTACATGAGATTCATGACACTTGGTACGAGGACTACATGTTGGGTTGCATTGATTACATCGAATCTGTGGCCTACCACGGCGGCATCCTTTTGAAACCGATAACGACAGAGAAGGAAATAACCGGTCATATCGGGGACACAATACTCAGCTGGTGCGAGAAAGGGCAGAAAGACGATGGTGGTAATGAGTTCCGTGATTGAGCTGTACGAGCACAACTCGATATTCCACGCCCTAAGCGACGGAAGAACATGCGCTGGATACCATTGGCAGTATTTGGACGAATGAACGAAGGCATCCGAAAGGGTGCCTTTCTTTTTTGAACAGAATATGCAGGATGTATGGAGCCTGCCGTTAGCCTGCTTGCTGGTATGCCAGTCTGCTATATTTATAGGCAGCAAGAAGGGCTGACGGAAAGGACGCTGGCATGGGCTACATCGAGAAGACTTACGGACGAAGTGAGAAGTTCCTTGCATTCAAGGTCTGCTTCTACGACACGCTCGTTTCGACTCGCGAATACAAAAGCGGGTACGCAGCGGACAGGTTCGCAAGGAAATGTGCGGCACAGGGGCTTTGGTGCTCTCTCCACGGGCTTGCGGTTGCAGATGGTAGTTGCGAGTGGGTCGAGATTTCAGCCTGCTAGGCGAGAAGGGATTACAGACATGCGCTATTTTGTTACCGGGCACGAGATGCTTCTGTATCTGAGCGGGGACAGGGAGGAGCGTGCATTCCAGCGTGCGAAATACAGCTACTACGATTTCCTTGATTACAAAGATGACTGCTATACGACGGTTTCAGGCTACATGAATTAGACGGTGGGGCATCTTGACGGATGCCCCTTTTTTCATGATGTGCGTGCAGGATGCAAGGAGCTTACTGCTTCACTGCTTGCTGGTATGCTGGGCTGCTAAATTTATAGACAGTAAAAGGGACGGTACCGAGCCGTTCAATGGCAGAAGGGAGCCAAGATGGACAGGAAGATTCGATATTTCGTCAACGGGTGGAGCTTTCGGCTCAGTTTTGCAACGCGCCCGGGTTATGACGGAGACCACGAGGATATCAGCGATGGAGATTCGTATGAGCTTGGCGAATACGAGAACTCCGAGGAAGCGCTCGCGGCGGCGGAAGCATTCATATCGACGCATGGGAACGAGGTCAATGACGAGGAAGATGGCATCGGCTCCGTCATCTACTGGACTGTAGAGGTCGAGCGTCGCGTGGAGTACAAAGAGAATGAATGGCTCCCGTGCGATGAGTCCGGGAGGATTGATGATGGTTACGGCAATGAGCCGAATGCGACCGTCGCATATCTCAGCTCACTGGAAGGAAGCCGCGAGGAGCGGGCGTTCGAGCTTGCGAAGAACGAGTATCTGGCATGGCTGGAACACAAGGCAGACCGTTATACGACGGTCTACGGTTACATGGATTAGGTGATAGATATGAACAGCATTTGCTTTGACACCGAGACCACCGGTCTTCATCCGAACGGTAGCGACCCGGATGAGATTCTGACCATCTCCATCATCGGAAGGGACGGTTCCGTCCTGTTGGATGAGAGGTTCCGACCGACCGTGAAGACCGAATGGCCGCACGCGAGCGCCGTCAACGGCATCTACCCGGAGGACGTGGCAGACCTGCCGACTATCGAGACAGCCATACCGCGACTGAGGGAAATCTTTGCAGGGGCGGACGAGATTATCGGCTACAACGTCGGATTCGACCTCGGATTCCTTTCCGCCGTCGGGGTGCGCCCGAGGGAGGATGCACGCATCACGGACACCATGAACGAGTTCACGTGGTTCATGGGAAGGCGCTACAAGCTGGTGGATGCCGCCGACCACATCGGATACGAGTGGACGGGCAGGGCGCACGGGTCGCTTGCCGACGCGCTCGCGACGCTTGCCGTGCAGCGATGGCTCGAACAATGGCTCGTAGCAGAGTAGATACGTGCTTAGGGCGTGTGAAGTGTTGCTTTTCACACGCCCTTATCTTTGCCGCGCAAGTGTGTGCAATCTATGTGGTTATCTTGCTCTCTGGGTTGCTGGTATTCTGGTCTGCTATATTTATAGACAGCAAGGGACGAAAGTTTTCCCGGCAGGAGGATTCCAGAATCCTCCGCAAACACCATCGAGAGATTGGAAAGACAATGGCTATCAACCGAGTGACCATCATGGGCAACCTCACGCGCGATGCGGAGCTTCGCAAAAAGGGGGATGCCACGAGTGTCCTCACCTTCGGACTCGCCATCAACGAGAAGAAGAAGGACAGCGAGACCGGCGAATATGTCGATGCGCCGGTGTTTGTCGATTGCGCCCTGTTCGGTGCGCGAGCCGAAGCACTTGCTCCCTATCTCACCAAGGGGAAGAAGGTTTCGGTGGATGGACGGCTCCGCTACCACTCTTGGATGAAGAACGAGGAGAAGCGCCATGCCCTTTCCGTTCTCGTGACCGATATCGAGTTTGCGGACTCGAAGGGTGCCGGGAAGGATACGGTTTCTGCCCAGGGGCAGTCTACGGAACCGGAAACGTATGATGCGGATATTCCGTTCTAGGGAGGACGGAATGCACTTTCGTGGCGATTCAGTGCGGGAAATCCCCTTCATGCTCTTCCTCGGCCTGCTATTCGCGGTGACCGTCGGATGGTGGGCGTTTCTCACACTTACGGTTTCGGTCGTTTTCGGGAACGTGGCTGCTGCGGTATTCGCCGTGTGCTCGGCACTTTCCGTCACCGTCGGTTACGGGCTTGTGCGCGCATCCGATTCCCGTGAGTAGCGTTTTTCAAACAGGACAGAAAGGACTTCTAACATGTACACGATTCTGATGCTCAACCAGAAGGGCGGAGTCGGCAAGACCACCATCGCGGACGAGCTTTCCTTTGCGCTTGAGCGTCGCGGCAAGACCGTGGCGTTCGTCACTACCGACCCGCAGGGCGGTTCCGTCCATGAGGTCTGCGATGACCCTGATTTCGCGGAGGAGTGCGATTTTCAGGTTGTCGATACGGCGGGCGTGCTCGTGGGCGGTGTGAACGATTGGTGCCGCGCGGCGAATCTCATCCTCGTACCCATGCTTCCGAGCACGCGCGACATGGAGCCGACGCTGAGAACGCTCGATATCGTGCGTGAGTCCGGCACTGGCGCAAAAGCGTATGTCATCGTCAACAACTTCTATGCCTACGGCACACTCGACCGTCAGCTCGTGGAGTACCTTGAGGGCGAGGAGGTTCCCATCATTGCGAAGATTCCCCGCGCCGTTGCCCTCTCACGTGCCGCAGCAGCCGGTGTGTCCGTGGCGGAGTACGACCCGAAGAGCCATGTGGTCGCCCCGATTGAGCTGCTTGCAGATTCGGTTCTGAACGAAGAGGAGAAGAACAATGGCTAACAAGACCACAGCGAACGCGTTCATGGCGAGCGCGCAGAAGTCCAAGCGCGAGATGGCGGATATCCAGAAGGAAGGTTCCGGCAAGCATGAGACGGACGAGGTGGAACTCAAGAAAATCAGTCTCCTCATCCCGGCTTGGCTCCACAAAGAAGCGCAGCTCCACCGCGTCGAGACGGGGGAGAGCATGACCAAGCTCATCGTCCGACTGCTTGCCGAGGAGCTTGGTTAAGGGGATGGTGGTATCACATGGCGCTCTCGATGTCGGTTTCAGCCGGTGCCCACAACGCGCGGCACAACACGGACTTGGCCTATCGCGCCAACCTGAGGAACGTCGATGCCGATTTGAGCGTCGGCAACATCTCGATTCGCGACGTTCCGATTGCCGATGCATACGAGACGGTTTTCGGCGATTCGCTCAGGGCGTACAACGCGAAGCAGAAATCGAAAGGCCATCCTGAGCGATGCATCGGCGATTACCTCTCGAAAATAGAGAAGGCCTATTCCGAGGATTCGGCGAGGGTCAAATCGGGCAACAAGGGGCGCGTGAACGTCCCGAAGCCATGCTACGAGTACGTCCTGCAAATCGGGAACCGCGACACGTTCGGCGGTGAACTCGACAACGGCAAGGCCGAGGAGATTTTCAGGGAGACCGCCGATTCGATTCGCTCAAAGACTGAGGGAGCAATCGAGTGGTTCCAAATCGCCGTCCATTTCGACGAGAAGGACGGAACGCCGCATATGCACATGGCGGGGATTCCGTATGCGACGGGCTGCAAGCGCGGACTTTCGACCCAGGTGTCGATGGGCGGTGCGCTCAAGGCCCTCGGTCTTGAGCGTCTGCCCGATTTGCAAAACCTGATGATGAGCGAGCTGGAAAAGGCCGCAGCCGCACACGGCATCGAGCGAAGGCTCATGGACTGCGACCGCAAGCATCTCGACGTGCCGGAGTACCAGCAGGCGATGCGCGATTACAACGAGCTGACGGACAGAATCGAGCAGAAGCTGAGCCGCGTCGCGGAGCTTGACCGCGATATCGAAGGCAAAGAGAGGACGGTCGCACGTCTCGACCGCTCCATAGAGACGAAGACGAAAAGGCTCGTTTCGGAACTCGACGGGCGTTTTTATTAGAGAGGAAGTGGAGCCGGTAGATGGATTCACTTCGGAAAAAGGGATTGGAATATGAACCTAATCACCATGGTTCCCGCCACCGCGAGGTTTATCGCGCAGATGCGGGGGATGCGAAGGCACATCGTCGAGAACAATGTCACCGAGTTTGCGGTATTTCAGAATTGGTGCGATGAGAACAACGAGAGGTGGGCGGAAGCTCTTGACAGCGGATGCGCCATTGCTATCGAGAAGTTCATCGCCGACTGGAACGGTCGGGCGGATGCGAACCGTTGGAAACATGCGGCGCAGCCTGACGATAACATCTGGGAAAACGAGTTGAAGTAGGAAGTAACGATGACCGAGAAAGAGAACCATCTGCCGAACCTTAGCAGCGAGGAGCGTGCCCATGCGCTAGAGCTTGCCATACAGGCTCGCAGGCGCTATGCAGCACTCAAAGCTCGCGTGAAGTCCGGCGAGCTTACGTTCACGGATGCGATGGACGAGGAGGATGCGAAGCGCATTTTGGTCACATCGCTTCTGCAAAGTGTTCCGGGTATCGGTGCGAGCAAGGCGGTAGTCATCATGCGACTGTACCGGATACCGAAAGGCAGGCGTGTCGGCGGACTCGGCATTCGGCAACGTGAAGCGCTGGTTGCTCTGGAAAGAAATGGATGGAAGCTGTAGCGGTCTGCAATTCAAATTGAGGATGGCGAGCACGAATCAACAGCAATGTAGAAAACGGGCACCTTTTATGGTGTCCGTTCGCTTATCAAGACGCGATTGGAAGGAATCTTTGTCAAGTCTTCAAAGAAATTGATTTCGTCTTCGCAGATGATGGGAACCCGAGGTGGCGGCACCTCGGGTTCTTGGTTTCCGGGCAAGCCGGAAACCCCGCAGAAAAGGCATGGGAAAGGGTGCGGCGGCACCCCCTTTTCCATGCCTTTTCTGCTCTCGCACTGATAGAATATCAGTGCTCACCGGCCAAGGCCGCTCTTCGAGTTGCAAGATTTGGGAAGCGTATATACAAAGTCACGTAAACGAGACTTTTCCATACACTTCCATCTTGCTCCCGAGCGGCTTTCGGAGCCTTGACGGGAGGACGCTTACGCTTAACGAATCGACAATTTAGGATTGCCGGTTCCCGTTACTCAGCAAAGTGAACCGTCGCTTTCGTGTCATAGTCAAACGGTGGCGGCACCGATACGACTATGAGATTATGAGAAAATACAGAAGGGGAGTGATGAAGGTGGCAAAAAGAGAAACCGCAGTTCTCATCAGATTGTCTGAACGGGAGAAGAGAACACTCAAGCGAAAAGCCGCGAATTACGGTATGACAGTTTCCGAATATGCCCGCACGTTACTTATCCATTCCGATGACGTGACAATCAAGGTCATCGACACCGAGCCTTTGAAAAAGACGGCACACGAACTCGCGAAGCAGGGAACGAACCTGAACCAGTTCATGAAGTTCTTGAACACCTATGGCATCAAGGTGTTCGATGTGAGGGAAGCGCAGCGCGTCCTCGCGCGTGAGGTGGAGACGTTTATGGAGGTCGCGGAAGCCCTTGCTGCGCTCCGAAGGGAAGCAGACCGCAACAACATCCAAATCCGAATCGACGATTTTGATAACCCAGATGCAGAGCAGGAAGGATAAATAGAGTATGGGGTACTACAAAGACACGGGGAGTTTGTGGAGCATGGCATCTGCGGAAGCTATCTTGAAAAAGCGGATGCCCGAGAAGGTCGGTATCCTACCAGTTGCCGAGCTTCTATTCGTTGCCGAAAGCATGTGGGTTGGCGAGCACGATATGAAGGGACACTTTCATCCTTCCTTCCGTTTCGTGAAAGCGAAACGATACAACGCGAAACCTCATGTCTTGATAGAGCTTGATGGGGAAACGCTCGCAGATATCAACGGGCGCTCGAAATACTACGAAGGCTTTTCACGATGCGTGGATAGGAAGCCGGAAGAGGGCGCTTGGATAGAACCGACAGAATTTGGAATGATGTTTCTCTCTATCCTAGATTTGGGTATGTCTGAGGAGGAAGCGGAAAAAATCGGAATCCCGATTACCCAAACATGGAAACGGATATCCAGAAGCCGTTACTGACAAGTCCACCGTTTGACGGAGTTTGGAACGGAGCAGTGCAAGATGGGCGAAGAGAAAAAGGCAAAAAACGAATGGGTGCATTTCCGGGAGCTTCGCGCCCGGTGCCCCGTTTGCAAGAAGGTTGCCCATGTTGCGTGCAAGAACGGAACGTATTTTTTCGTTCACGATGCCTACGACCCGTTTGCAAGGCACAACGCAGTGGAGACCACCGAGCCAGTATTTAAGATTCTCTTTGACGGGTTCGTGAGTGTAAACGGAAGGGAGCCGGTAAAGTCTGGGAACCGGACACTCACGAATGAAGCGATGATGCAAGATATGTTTCCACGGAAGGGAAAATGAAAATGGAAGGAATCGAACTCTACCCGCACAATCAGAAAGCCTACGATAACCTCTGTGCCATGCTCAGGGATAGCAACCGTGCTTGTGTCGTGCGGCTAGCAAACGGCACGGGCAAATTCGTCATCATTGCTAAGATGGCACAGGACAATCCGGGAAAGAACTTCCTTCTTCTCGGTACCAATGATTACATGTACATCGACCAGATGGCGAACCTTTCCGATATCGCTCCCGGATTCACTCCGAAGAATCTGCAATTTATGACCTATGCAACCGCAATGGCTAAAGCAAGATGCGGGGATGAGATTCCGCGGTGCGATGTGATAGTGGCAGACGAGTTCCATCACTGCGGGGCACCTGAATGGGGGAAGGGCGTTCAATACGTTGTGGAAAATAATCCCGATGCAAAGATAGTCGGATTTTCCGCAACGCCCATTCGTTATTCGGACAAAGGGCGCAACATGGCGGATGAGATGTTTGTCGGAAACATTGCAAGCAGCATGGAGCTTGAGGAAGCATGGCTTGACGGTGTACTTCCCATGCCGAAGTACGTCATAGCACTTTACGATGCGCCGAAAGAGCTAGGAGAGTTAAAGGTATCCATCGAAAAGGTGCGCGAGAAGAAGAAATACTCCAAATTCGTCAAGAAGTATGAGGAGTTGCGACGTTCTCTTCAAGATGCGGACGGCATCGACCGTATCATCGCAAAGCATCTCAGGAAGCGCGACAGCAAGGTCATCGTGTTCTGCCCGAACCAAAAGAAGCTACAGGAGTTCATGCTTCTTCGCCGCGAGTGGTTCGGTCGTGTGAACAAGGAGGTTCACGCATATAAGACCACGAGTGCAGACCCTTACGGTTCCCGTGACTTTCAAGAGTTCAAAGAGGACAGCAGCTCGGCGTTGAAGGTGCTCTACTGTATCAATCAGCTTAATGAAGCTGTTCACGTCAAGGGAATCGACGCAATCGTTATGGTGCGCCCCACAAAGTCCCCCGTTATTTTTCAGCAGCAGCTCGGGCGTGCCCTCACATCCGGTGGAAACAGAACGCCACTTGTATTCGACCTCTGCAACAATTTCGGCTCCCTCGGCGGCATCGCGGGGATGCAAGAGCGCATGGAACGCGCCTATGAAAAGAAGAGCGAGCAAGGAGAAAAGCCGATATATGAACCGAAAGATTTTCATGTCATCGACGAGATAAAAGACCCGCGCGAGCTTGCAGAAGAGCTGCGCGAAGCGCTTAATCCGTCAACGACCATTGACGAAAAGATATCCTTCTTGGAAGAGATAGCCGCACAAAATGGAGGGCAGCTATGAGCGATGCCAAGAGAACAAAGAATTATATTGTCTTCAAGCTGAGGAAGAACTATCGGGAAGGAAAGCTCGATACTTCACAGGTTGCGCGTCTCAAGGCAATCGGCTTTGATTTCGATGGTGCGGTTTTCAATGCGTCCAAAGACAGCCTTGCCGTACAGTATCCTGCGATTGCTGAGGAATGGGACAAAGAACGAAACGGGGAGCAAACGCCGTGGAAGGTCAGACCCCTAGCAACAAAGAAGGCGTGGTGGAGGTGCCCGCATTGCGATAGACCGTATCGACTGGCAATCCGGTCGAAGGTCATCAGCAACAGCGGATGCCCTTACTGTGGATATGGCGGAAAACGTGCAGCATGTTCTCTTCCGGTCATCCGGCTGGATACGTTAAAGAGCTATCCGAGTATCGGAAACGCGCAGCGTGAAGTCGGTTATTCGTTAAAAACAGCTATTGACAAATCAAAGCTAGACAGGAACGGAATCGCCTGGTGCTACCTTATCGACTACGAGTTGGGCAGGATTCCCGATTTTACGAAAGGGAATCAGGTCACGCCGGTTATTTGCCTAGAGACAGGGAAACGATTCGAGACGCAAAGCCAAGCGGAAATAGAGCTTGGAATCAGCAGGGGTAGTATATGTCGCGCTCTGAACACCGGCAAGACCGCGAAAGGGTATCACTGGATTAGAGAGAGCGAATACAGTGAAGAGAAAGCAGCCGCCGCGAGAGCGGAGAGTGCTCCTTATAGAGTCGTCTGCCTTGAGACGGGTACGCGATACAAAACCTATGCCGATGCGGGAAGGGACTTAGGTGTCGAAGGAGGCAATATCCAGCAAGCAGTAAAAAGCAAATCACATTATGCGAGAGGGTACCATTTTGTAAACAGCGATGAATACAGCACGCTTGCTAAAGGGGAAATCGAGAATATCCTCAAAAGGAACGGAAGAAGCCGCACTGTGGTCTGCGTTGAGACCGGAAAGCGCTATGAGTCCATCAAAGCCGCTTCGGGGGAGTATGGAGACAGACAGGTAAACGCCCGGTCGAGGATTGGCCTTTGCTGTAAAAATCCCTATCTCACCTTTGACGGCAAACATTGGTGCTATCCAGATGATTTGGAGTCAAGAATAGACAATGCCGAAGAATATACGGTACCGAGAAAAACAGCCGTACGGTGCTTAGAGACCGGGAAGATGTATGAATCCATCGCAGATGCTTCACGAGATACAGGAATAAACCACAACTCGATAAGGTCGGTAGCGCGAGGTGATAGACACAAGGCCGGGGGATACACGTGGGAGTACGTGAATCCGGCACCTGATAAGCGCGATAACAGAGGGTGCAACCAACCAACAGCAAAGAAGGTGCGCTGTGCGGAAACCGGCAACCAGTTCGTTTCGCTCAGTGACGCAGCAAGGGCAGTAGGGTTACGAAATGGCAATTCGATACGCAGGGCTATCGACAGAGGTGGCACGGCAGGAGGTTATCACTGGGAGTACCTAGACGAAAAAAAGGAGGTGAGCACAGATGACCATCATCAAGCAGACGGGCGTGCAGAGTAACGGGCACATGAAGAACCTGCGCGGCTACATCAACGATGACCGCAAAGTGCTCGTGCGCGATTCCCTCAACATGGATGGATGCACGAACCCGAAGCGCTGGGCGCACCACATGTGGATGACGCGGGAGATGTACGGTCACAACAAGTCAGCACGGCGCGTGAGGGACAAAAAGACCGGGGAACTGAAAGATGCCAAGAATACGGTTCTCTACCATCAGATTCTCGGGTTCAACCCAGACGAGTGCGACCTAAACGGCGGCAGGCTCTCACCCGAAGACTGCATGAGGTATGCCAAGGAGTACGTGGGGAAGCACTACCCGAATCAGCAGATAGTGATGGCGCTTCACAACGAATACTGCAAGGCGGACAAGACCCATCGCTATGCCGTCCATATCGTCATCAACCGTACCGACCTCTCCACGGGCAAGCGGCTCGATGAGGGGCGCGGGAAAAGCGCCAAGGTGAAACGTGCCAGCCGCATCCGCGACCTCGACCACGAGTGGGGGTTGAAACAGGTCGTGGAGGGCGAGCGCAATTCCTCCGTCCATAAGAAGCAACCGTCTCGTATCGAGAAGGAACTTGCGGCACGCGGCATCGACTCCTATAAGACGAACTTGCGAGAGCTGTGCCGTATCGCCGCCGGGGAAGCGGAGAACATCTATGATTACCGCGAGCTTTTGGAATCATGGGGCGTTGACACGGAGTTCAAGAGGGGGCGCATGTACGTTACCGACACGGACAACAACCGCTATGCCTTCTCCGTGGCGAAGCTCGATGCAGACCTCGGAACGAAGGGGTTGGAAGCTGCGTTCACGGCGAATGTGGCGAAATCCATCCATGCGGAAGGAAGCGCAGCCGTTGCGGAGAAGAGGAATATCGAGCGGCAAAAGGCGATGGGAACGGAAACGAAGGAGAGGTACCTTGCGCAAATCCGAAGCGTCTACCGGAAGTACCGCAAGGAGATACGCGGTATGGAGGGCATGGAAATCGTGGATATCCCCAAGCTGAAACTCCCGCGTCCCGATTCAGATATCGCGGACGATTCGGAGGTCAAGCGCCTGATTCTCGCCTGTTGGCGCGGAGCCGACGAACTCAGGGCGGAAGTATCCTCGACGGTCATGCCGAAAGGGAAGAAGAACGGCGGAAACGCCGGAAGCGGCGGTTCCCAGCGGGCGCAACAGGCACCTACGCAGGAACGCCCGGAACCGAACAAGGAGAACGGCGAGCGTTAATTAAAAAGCGGCGCGGGCGGGATATTCCGCTTGCGCTGCTATACGGGTGTGTGAGAATCGGCATAAAAGCGCCCGCCGTTCCCTTAATGTCGCACATCAGGGAGCAGCGGGCTAAAGCAAGAAAGTTTCTCCACGAAGGAAGAAAACGCGTTCAGTTTACCTCACTATGCGTTCGCGTCAAGCTGACGCTTGAGATTCGACACCTTCAACCACTGGAGAAGGAAGGCAATGGGCGCGAATGCAGCCGGGATGGAAAGAAGAAGCGTCGCTATGAGGAGCAGTCCGAGAGCGTTACCCCACACGAACAGCTTTGAGCGCTTGATTGCACGCCATGCAGCGATGTAGCCAGCCGGTACCGTGCCGACGTAAAACCCGGTAAAGGCTGTTGCAGCCAGCAGGACGGGAACGAGTGCAATGATTCCAATTGCACCTGTCTGAGTTATCAGGGCAGGGGAATTAACGAGAAGCAAAAGGAAAACAACTATTGCCGTTATCGTCCCGACGATATAGAGGAACTTCTTCATCAAATCGAAGACTCGTTTTTCCTCATCATATTCGGCGCGAATTGCCATGGTGTTGTCTTGGTATATCGGGTGTTGGTAGGTTCGCATGTTATGACCTTCTTTCTAATGTCAATTCTAATAAGTCTGTTAGTTTGCATGACGGACGAATTACCGACCGTTCCATGTAAACAGATATAGGTTTACGAGTCTATCTTACTATATTGCTGGGTTGCTTTCAAGCTGGTTTGTTGTCCTATTTGTGCGGGATATATGGAGTATCGTCTTGAAGATTTATCTGGTTTGGTGGTATGATATATTACCAGTAATCAAGCTAGCCGTAAGAAAGGAGATACCATGGCGGGTAAGCCACAGGCGGAGAAAGCCGTTGAGCGTTTCCCGGAACTCGGGTGTTTCGCGGTTGCGGTGCGCCGCATCGTGTACGAGAAGGGGATGACGCTCGACAACGCCATCAAGAAAAGCGGAATCAGTAAATCCGCTTGGTTTGCCGGAATGGCCGGAAGCGGGGGAAAGCCGACGCGTCTGCCGAGCCTTGCGTCCTTTTTCGCTATCGCGGACGGTCTCGGAATCACGCCCGAGGAGCTAATTGCCGCGATGCGGAAGGAAGCCGAAGTGCGTGAGAAGAGCAATGGGGAGAGGGCTGAGAACGATGAGTAGGATTTTCATCACCATTGGGAGCGCTCACTCGAAAGCCGCAAATGTAAACCCCGTGGACGGCATCTGGTGTTCCGACTGCGGATGGGCTGGGCGCGTCGAGGAGGATATGACGGATTCTGAGGAGAGCGAGGAGCCGCTGTTCGAGGAGTTTTCCGAATATGTCCCGAAGTTCTGCCCGAACTGCGGGGTGAACCTGCGTGAACCCTAGAGGTGTCCAGACAAAGGGACACCTGATGCGATAGGCTGTCCTTATCCGATAGAAAAGACCGGCAAGGTCGAGGAGAGAGATGGAAAAGGAACGTTTTCTTGTCGAGGTGACGGTGAAGGGCGAGAAGGATTGGAAGGCGATACACATGTGCGGGAGCATGGCGGATGCCGTGCCGGTCGCGGATGCGGTACACAACCTCTCCTATCTGCTCGACACGCCCATCGCTATCCGTGTGCGCGAGAAGAGGGGCAAGGGTTTGGAGGACTGACGGATGGAAAGGAGCGAAGATTACATGGCAAAGCATTTTAGCGAAGTGAAGAGGGAACTTGAGCAGTCGGACGGGCATATGGCCGGTATCGGCCAGCAGCTTAAGCTCTCCGAGGAAGCGAGGGATGCCAGAAACGCCGGACGAAGGCTTGAGGATGAGAACGACGAGACCGACCTCATCGGAACCATGAAGAAGCTGGAAGACCTTATCGCCGAGCAGCGCCAGAGTAACGAACGCATCGCAAGGGAGATGCGCGGCATGGTTTCGGAGATGAAGGATGTGCTCGAAAAGGTCGAGGAGCTGAGAAACGGCGCGGCGGATGCGCAGCATCAGGCGAATCAAATGGCGCTCATGGGAGTTGCGAACGCCCAGCAGAAGGCGGGAGAAATGACCATAAAGAACGTCGAAGAGGTGACCGCAAGGAGCAAGAAGGTCATTGATTTGATGGTAGAGGAGTCTAAGAAGCGCATCGAGCGCCTTTCGATGGTGACGCTGCCCGATAGGCTGTTCTACTACAGCAAATGGATGGCGGTCATCCTCGTTCTCATCATCCTCGTGCATGTCCTATGGGGCATGTTGGTGTAGAGAGCTACCGGTAATATAGATAGCAGGAAATCTTCTTATAAGACAGAAAGGACTGACAGAAATGAAGAAAGACAGCAATATGTTTAACGACAACAGCATCGAGACTGAGGGTGTCCCGGCGGACAAGACCGCCGAAATCCTGAAGGTCGTGGATTCGACGGAGGAGGAGAATGCTAAGAAGCCGCTCGTGCTCTTCGGGCGCGAGTTCTCCCGTAAGCAGGTCTGCGCGGCTGGTGCGGGAATCCTCTGTGCGGCGCTTCTCATCGGCGGCGGGGCTTACGCCATCTCACATGCCAGTTGGACGGGAGATTCCAATGCCCCTGCGGTGTCCCAGTCAAAGGACGATGAGAAGCAGGACATGGTACTTACCCTTGAGGTAAAGGCTGACGGCTGGGATGCGGACACTTCCACGCCCGTTATCGCCCATATAGAGGATGCGGACGGGAAGGTGGACTTCTACACCGCCATCGCCGCGAACAAGCAGGTGACCGTAGAGGTCGGCAAGTCCGGCACCTACAGCGTCACCCTCATCCCGCCGGTGAACGCGGACGGCTCTACCTATAAGGCAGCGTCCAGTAAGGTCAAGGCCGGGAAAGATGACAAGAAAACGAACGGTACCGTCATCACGCTCGAAAAGGTGGATGCGGACAAGGTGACGAAGGATGACCTGACCGCCATCGCCAAGGACGTTGCAGCAGCCGTGAAGAAGGGCGATTTCACCCTGACCGGAGACAGGGGCGCGGCGCTCGCGAAGATGTTCGAGGACAACATCAAGAAGAACCCGAACGCCGACGCGGATGCCGTCGAGAAGGAGACCGGGAAGGCCGAGGAGACCGCCAAGGAGGACAAGTCCGATGCGAAGACACCGGAGACCTCCGACAACAAGAAGAACGATTCCGGTTCCAAGAACGATAGCGGAAACAACGGCTCTGGAAATAAGTCGGACAGCAAGCCGAGCGGAAGCAACAATAGCAACTCCGGTAGCTCCTCGAAGAAGGATGACACCCCGGCGCATGTCCATAAGTACGATATCTATCATCCGGCAGTAACCCACACGGAGACCGTGCATCATCCGGCAGTAACCCATACGGAGAACGTGCATCATCCGGCAGTAACCCATACGGAGTCACATTCCATCTGCAATGGGTGTAGAGCTGATATTACAGGTTATGAGCGAAACCATGCGGAAAGTGCCATGTTGGCCGGGAATGCAGCGTGTGGAGCATGGCATTCGGAGCCGCGTACCGTAACTGATTCAGCAGCATACGATGAGACGGTTACGATTACGGATTCCAAGGCATGGGATGAAACGGTCACCGTGACGGATTCGCCTGCTTACTACACCTGTTCTTGTGGTGCTCGGAAGTAGTAAATGCGTTTGAACTGAAGAGAAGTTGTCATATGCTGCTTGCAACCTATCAACCATATGTACCGTGCCCAAAGCGCCGAAATGACCAGTACGACTGCTTCCGTGAGAAACTGGATGGAGAGTATCCGGTCTTCTGCTTTCCTGCTCGTTCCTCTGATGAGTTCAGATTCCGCTCTTTGCTCGCGTCTCCGATAAAGCCGGAACGGCTTATCCTCATCGATACCGATGAATACGTTCGATTCGATGCGGTTGAATGGAACCGAATCCTTTGCCTATCGCGTAACGGTGGAGAGTTCGAGGAACGTTTTGCAAGGATGTTCAACGGCGTTGATGAGCGTTTTTCGGAATATGTCGTAAGAACTGAGGAGATTTGTAATCCGGTCGATGAAATCGACCTCAAGCAACTCATCGAGGAGGAGCGCTTCTCTTCCGTTGAGGATGAGTTAGTTCTGGACATGCTGCTTGCATTGCAGAAAAATGCAAGAGAGTTTGTCACAGATTCGACTTCAAATCTTGAATTGGAGATGATGCGAAGGGATAACGGAAGACATGATTTCCCGGCGATTGTTAGGCTGAATGCTTTTATCACGTTTCTCGGCGGCGTAACCTACAACGCGATGGTTGCGAAGCCTTCTACTCTCATTGATTCGATTCCCTTCATTTGTGCCCGCGATGACATTACCTCGCGGGATGCATGGAACAAGTTCAATGAGTTGCGCTATCGCGTGTTCGACGAACGTGACGGAGGTACGCATGGCGACTACATTGCGATGGCCGATGCATTGGTGAGGGCAGTCGGAATCAGAAGGCAGGAGCTACTTTCAAGGCGCATTGGCAGAAATGCCCCATGTCCCTGTATGAGCGGCAGGAAGTACAAGAGCTGTCATGGGAAGAAACCGATAGATATCTATCCGTTCCTATAATCCAAAGGAAAGCCCCGACCAGATGGCCGGGGCTTTCTTAATGCTCTTTGGATTGATTCTTTTGCGGTGCAGGCGTTTTTCGGCTTGCAAGTTGGGAGGAGGTCTTTCTCATGTCAACCGCTTCCGTTGCCAGAGAGACGGTTTCCGAATTTTCCCCCTTCGACGGGGGTGCCATGTCAGAACGCCGGTCGGAAACATACTGTCTCAGATGCGACAGGGCATCGTGATTCTTGCCGATGATTGAGGTGACTTTCGCGTCCTTGGCGCAGGAGACGAACCAAGGGAACTCATCTTGCATCTGTTCTAGGATAAGATTTACATCCTGATGGCTCATCGTGTGCCTTGATTCATATCCCGAGCCTTGGATGTGCTCGAAGCCGTTACGCTCTAGGAATCTGCCTATCTTAGTCCATGCGTCCTTGGGAGCGCCGTTTGCTTCAAGTTCCTTCACACTCAGGTCGAAATGGAAAGCCTTCCTACTTCTGGGCATCGGTGTTCCCCTCCCTAGTTCCTAATCGAAAACGCGCTCAGGGTATACTCGTCGGATGGTCTCAATACCGTCATAGATTTCATCATCGTCCTCGCGAAAGGCAAGGGACTTGATATTCTGCATGACCCACTTCTGACGGGAGAGCTTGGAAATCGCGAGGGTCTGAGCATCGATTGCGTTGTATCCCTTAGCCACGCGCCAAGTCCCGTGAGCCACGCGCTCGTTTCCAAGCCCCTCAACGTTCTTACCAACGTAGTCATAGAGGGTATCGACCTCGTAGCCGTGCTTTATCGCCTTGTTCTCATCGAAGACGATGGTGAAGCTCCAAGGCTCCATTGTCGTTTCAGTCATATAATCAGCGTCCTTTCTGCCAGATGGCTATATTCCTATGTTACCATTATACTATAATGCCGGTGTTACGGCAATATAGAACTTGAACACATGTTCTTTCTTGGCAAACGCATGTTACAGAACGGTGGAGAGAACGTTTTCCGGCATCTCGTTTT
>OMNT01001668.1_pt1 | contig 19826 bp, 16 predicted proteins | sample 1672551 | NCBI WGS metagenome assembly OMNT01 (sample SAMEA3136698, study PRJEB25190) | human gut metagenome
TAAGATCCGGAAGTTCTTCTTTAAGAAGTGCCCGGAGTTCTTTCCCATTCGACACACCCTTTGCTGAAAATCCTGTCGTTTCCAGGGTATAGATCAAAAGCTCTCTGATATTTCTTTCATCTTCTACACAATAGATCATTCTGTTGTAACTGTTATTTCCCTTTCTGTCCGGAATCTGCCGTTACTGTGTGTATCTTTTACGGAAGTACATACTCTCTCTGCAGTTCTTCCAGACGATTGTAATAGCCTTCATCTGGTTCGTTTTTGAGGCTCTCCAGATGACTGTGTGTATCATAAAGATTCTCTCTTACCTGTGTTACGCAGACGCTGATGTTGGAACAATGGTCTGCGATACGTTCCAGACTGGTGATCAGGTCTGTGAGGATAAATCCCATCTCGATCGTACATTCTCCGGAACGCAGACGGTTGACATGGCGACGTTTCATCTCCCTGCTCAGCTCATCCACCATTTCTTCCAGAGGCTCTACATCACGGGTGAGGTTCATATCCTGCTTGTCGAATACGTCATATGCAGTATCTACGATCCTGCCGACTACACTGACCAGAACCTGAAGTTCCGTTCTGGCCTCCGGCGAGAAACTGAGATTCTTTTCGTGAAGCTCTCTTGCGGATTCCATAATATTTACCGCATGATCTGAGATACGCTCGAAATCACCGATGCAGTGAAGCATGATGGAAACGCTGTGGCTATCCTTCTCGGAGAGGTCTTTGTTATTCAGCTTCACCAGATAAGTTCCCAGTTCATCCTCATAACGGTCTACTTTTGTCTCGATCTTCTGGACACGCTCTGCCTGCTCTTCCTCATAGTTACGGAGCAGTCCAAGCGAAATATCCAGAGCCTTGCGGGAATCACGCTCCATATGTCTTGCTGCATTTCTTCCCTGCTCTACGGCAAAAGCCGGTTTTTCCAAAAATCTGGATTCCAGGATCATGAACTCCTGATCTTCCTTGCTGACTTCATCGGACTTGTCGTCACGGATCGTGAGACAGGCAAGTTTCACAAGAAGGTTAGAGAATGGAAGCCATGCAACCGTCGCTGTGATATTGAAGACACTGTGTGTGATCGCGATCGTTGCCGGTGTTGCCATCTGCGTCATAAATGGGAAATGTACCGCTGTATTGATAAGGTAAAACAGTGACATGAACACAACGGTTCCGATCAGGTTGAAGTACAAGTGGATCATCGCTGCTCTCTTTGCATTCTTGTTTGCACCGATCGCAGACAGAAGTGCTGTCACACAGGTACCGATGTTCTGTCCCATGATGATCGGGAATGCGGAACTGAACGGAACTGCTCCAGTCATACAGAGTGCCTGAAGAATACCGACAGATGCAGAAGATGACTGAATGATCGCAGTCAGGATCGTACCTGCAAGGATTCCTGCTACCGGATTGGAGAATTTAAGGAGAAGACCTGTAAATTCCGGTACATCCGCCAGAGGCTTTACTGCGCCGCTCATGGATTCCATACCAAACATCAGCACTGCGAATCCCAGAAGGATGGTTCCGATATCTTTCTTACGGGAGCTCTTGGTAAAAGTCAGAAGAATGATTCCGACCAGTGCCAGGATCGGCGAAAAAGAACTCGGTTTCAGAAGGCTGATAAAAAAGTTGCTGCTCTCAATTCCAGTAAGGCTCAGAAGCCAGGAAGTGATGGTAGTTCCGATATTCGCACCCATGATGATGCCGACTGCCTGTGTCAGTTTCATGATTCCTGAATTTACAAATCCGACTACCATAACGGTCGTTGCGGATGAGGACTGGATGACTGCTGTCACGCACATTCCGAGAAGTACTGCTTTCCATTTGCTTGAAGTTAAGTTTTCCAGGATCTGCTCCAGTTTACCTCCTGATACTTTTGCCAGACCATCGCCCATAACCTGCATTCCATACAAAAACATGGCAAGACCGCCCAACAATGTTAATATGCTGAAAAAATCCATAATGTTCTCCTTTGCTCAGATTTAATATGGTTTCATCATATTGACATCGTGTAAAGTTCTCACCAGTTTTATGTTAAATCTTTGTAAAATCGAATTTCACAGAAAAAAAACGCTTTTTGGCGGATTTTTTCCGTCAGAAGCTGCGGATGTCTTCTCCTTCGTCCCCTGTCTTATCGATAGAGCGGATGCGCAGATAGTAGCTTACATTTTCGTTCACCTCCACTTTGACTCTGTCGCCGACGCGGTGTCCCTTGAGTGCTTTGCCGATCGGGGATTCGATGCTGACACGGTTTTCCATCGAATTTCCACGGATCGAAGTGACGAGTTTGTATTTCTCCACTTCGCCGTCTTCCTCGAATTCGACTTCTACGATATCGTCCATGCCCACTTCATCTGACCTGGAAGTATCCTCTACAACTTCTGCTGTCTTGAGCATTCTCTCCAGGTAACGGATCCTGCTCTCGTTCTGGTTCTTGTGTTTCTTTGCAGCGTAGTATTCGAAGTTCTCACTCAGGTCGCCCTGTGCACGCGCCTCCTTGACCGCCTCGATGGCTTCCTTTCGGATGACAAGCTTACGGTGCTCGATCTCTTCTTCTATCTTTTCTACGTCTCTCTTGGTCAGTTTTTCTCTCATTGTTCTCACTCCTGATTCTGTGCCGCATCTTTAAAGCTGATGCGGCTTTTTACTTTATCCCTAGTATACACGAATTTATGTTTTCGTACAATCTCACGTCAAAAAAAGAGAAGCCCGAAAGCTCCTCTTAATGTCTCTTATTCTTCATCTGCATGATAGATACACACATATCCTGAGTCTTCGATCCGGACGATCTGTTCCACTTCTTCGTTTCGCTCCGGGAATTCCCCTTCCGCCTCGAAGCGCACACAGGTTCCGCAGGAAGAACTCAAGTCTCTGGGAACCGGCATGACAACCGCCTCCAGATCCATCTTCTCACAGTTCTTCCGGTACTGGATCGCACCATAATGAGAATAAAACGTCGCTATATATTTCATCATTTCTTTATCCTGAGCAGGAAATCATCGCCCTGTTCTTCCACCTCGACCTGATAGCCCTGATGGATCGCAAAACGGGAGACATTTTCTTTTGCCACCACATTGTCTACCAGAACTTCATACTGAGCTTCTCTGGACGCCATGGCATTTTTTGTCTGGATGACTGGTTCCGGGCAGGACAGTCCTCTTGCATCTACTCTTTTCATATTTTATCTCCTTTCAGGCTTCTTTTCGCCTGGAATTGACCACGCCGATCACTGCTACAACAATGATACCGATCACAACTGCGATCTTGCCGTTTGCTGTCGGACCATCTGCTGAAGATGCCAGACCGAAGTTGTGGGCAAAAGCAGCTCCTGCCATCAGGCCGAGAACGGTCACAACAGAGTCTGTATTTCCCTCACCGGAGAGAATGAGCTGGCGCATCGGGCAGCCACCGAGAAGGATACAGCCAAAACCTGCAAGATACATGCCAAGTGCATTCCACAAACCATCTGTATGTGCGATTGGCTGACCGGCAAATCCTGGATGGAAATATCCAAGAATCACATTTACGATCAGTGCACTGACAAGGATCGCAACGAAACCAAACAGAAGCTTGAACTCGCCAAACAGAACTGCATCACGGATTCCGCCGACCATACAGAGACGGGTTCTCTGTGCCAGGATACCAACGATCACCCCTGCTGCCAGTGAGATCAGAATTGCCGCATGTTTTGCTCCCGGACCACCTTCCGGCTCTGTGAAATGGATAAATGCCGGTGCTGCCACAAGAAGGATCAGCATCACGATCTGAACTGCAGGGAAAATACTTCCCTCAAGTTTCGGCATCTTGTAGGAACGTTTCAGAGTGTATCCTTTCTTGAGGAAGAATGTTCCTGTCAGGATACCTGCCGCGAAACCAACCAGGCCGAAGATGGCATTTCCGTCACCGCCTGCCAGACGCAGGATCATACGGAACGGACAGCCAAGGAACATCAGACATCCGATCATAACGAAAGCACCCAGGACAAATCTTGTCACCGGTGCAGAACCGCCTCTCGGACGGAACTCTTTGGTGATCAGTGACACGATGCATGCACCCAGCACAAGTCCGATGATCTCCGGACGGATGTACTGTACGGCTGCTGCGGAATGAAGTCCGAGCGCACCTGTGGTATCACGGAGGAAGCAGGCAATACAGAATCCCATGTTTGCCGGATTTCCAAAGAATACCAGCATGGCTGCGATCACACCGATGATCAGACCAGCCACAACAATTGTTGTTTTTTCTTTTTTCATTAGTGAATAACCTCCCTTTCTCTCAATGCTGAAAATTTTTGGTATCAGCATATTTTCTTTGTATTATCATACCATTGTTGAGCATTTTTCACCAATTAAATATAGCCGTATTTTATAGTTACTTATAGATAAAATTTATAAATTATGCTATACTCAGAACTATGATTTAATGAAAATACGTGAGGTAATCCTATGCAAAAAATATATCTGGATCAGGCAAGCACTTCTTTCCCGAAGGCCCCTTCCGTGGCGGATGCCGTCTATCAGTATCTCTCCGGCTGTGCGGTTAATGTGGGACGTGGCGGATATCGTGCTGCCTATTCCGTAGAAGAACAGATCTTTGAGACAAGAGAACAGCTCCGCCAGCTTTTCCATTTCACATCCGGCAGGGGCAAAAATGTGATTTTCACCCAGAACATCACTATGAGCCTTAATATTCTCCTCAAGGGGATCCTGAAACCAGGCGACCATGTGCTGGTCACTTCGATGGAGCACAATGCAGTAATGCGCCCGCTTGTGCAGCTTCAGAGACAGGGAGTGACTTTTGACAGGATTCCGTGCGATCATGAAGGAAATCTGATTCTCTCAGAAGCAGATGCGCTCGTGAAACCAAATACCAGACTTCTCGTCTGTCTCCACGCTTCCAATGTATGCGGAACCATCATGCCGCTTAAGGAGATCAGCACCTTCTGCCAGAAACACGGGCTGCTTTTTGTCCTGGACAGTGCACAGACTGCCGGTACACTTCCGATCGATATGGAAGAATTAAAGCTTGATGCGCTCGCTTTCACCGGACACAAAGGACTCCGTGGACCGCAGGGGATCGGCGGTTTCCTGATCCGCAGCGAGCTTGCTTCCCAGATCAAACCACTTTTAAGTGGCGGAACCGGAAGTATCTCTCATACCGAAGAAGTCCCAGATTTCCTTCCTGACCGCTTCGAACCCGGAACGCCGAATATTCCCGGGATCCTCGGTCTCCACGCCGCACTTGGTGATCTGGAACTCAGTTCAATGGAAAACACTTTCCAGCATGAACTCGCACTGACGAAACAATTCATTGATGGAATCCTCGCACTCGACCCGACTGAGACCAGACTTCGTGTGATCGGGCGCAAAGACACCCAGAACCGCTGTGCTGTCGTCTCGATCCAGACACTTGAGATAGACATGGCACGTGCCGCCTTTGAACTGGACGATACTTACGGGATCATGACCCGCGTCGGTCTCCACTGTGCTCCAAGTGCCCACAAAACCCTCGACACATATCCTGCCGGTACGCTCCGCTTTTCTTTCGGTCCGGAAAACACCCAGGAAGAAGTAGACACTGCCCTTCACGCACTTGCAGAGATCACAGGAATCTCGCAATAGACTGTATCGCAATTGTATTATTTAGAAGATTCACTTTTTCAGGAGATTTTTGATTTATGGAATTCAAACAGTTAGAAGCCTTTGTTGCCGTCGTCGATTACGGCAGTTTCTCCGAAGCTGCCAGACGGCTTTATCTGACACAGCCAACCATCAGTGCACATATTCGTTCCCTCGAAGAAGAACTGCACTCCAAGCTCATTATCCGTACGACCAAAAAGACCACCGTCACGACCAGAGGCTATCAGCTCTATGACAGTGCCGTCCGGATGCTTGAGATCCGCAACAACCTTCTCGACAACTTCACAGGCGCGCAGAAGCACATGATCGACCTTGCCGCCTCCACGATCCCGTCCTCCTACCTGCTGCCGGAACTGCTCGCAGGTTTCGGAGGCTCCCACCCGGATATTTATTTTCATTCCATCCAGACGGACAGTGAGGGAGCGATCCACCGCGTTCTGGACGGAACTGTCGATCTTGCACTTGTCGGGCAGAATACCGGAGATGAGAGCTGTGTCTTTATTCCTTTCTGTCAGGATACCCTCGTGATCGCCACGCCTGTCACAGAACACTACCTGAAATTCAAGGAAGATCCTGTCGATTTCAAACAGTTTCTGGCAGACCCGATCATTATCCGTGAAAAAGGCTCCGGCACCAAGAAAGAGATGGATCTTTTTCTGGAAAAGATCGGCATCACGCCTTCTGACCTCAATGTGATCGCCCGAATGAACGATCTGGAAAGCATCAAGAAATCTATCGTCAACGGACTTGGCATCTCAATCCTCTCTGCCCGTTCTGCCGTAGATCTGGAAAAAACAAAACAGATCCTTCTGTTTCCATTAGAAGAATCTGTTCATAAAAGAAGTTTTTATATTGTTTACAGCAAAAACCGGATCCTGAAACCGCATGTGCGCCAGTTTATGCACTATGTACGGGATTTTTATCAGGAAATCTGATTCTCGTTTTTACCAGCATTTTTTGCAGGCTTCATAACCTTCACTGAGTGCCTGTGATTCACTTTCCTGTCTTGCATTGTCCGGGTTCATATTTCCGCAGTTTGGAATGCTGTGATATTTGCTTCCTGTTGCAGAGATCCAGACCATGGCTCCCTGGGTGTCAGTCGTGTCTGCAGTCTCGGTGCTGTTGTCCGAAATCTGTGAGCTGTCTGACCAGCCAGAATAACGCACACCTGAACCTGTACTTGCATCAGAAGAACCTGAACTGCTGCCAGTACTCTCATCTCCGGAACTGTAATCGTTGCACGGTTCCTGGTTCCAGCTGATCGTACTTCCATCAGAAACTGCGATCACGGTTCCCTGGTCATCGGTACGAAATACCGGGATATCCATGTCGGAAAGTTTTCCCATTGTCTCCGCAGTCGGATGACCGTAGGAATTACCTTTGCCGCAGCTTACTACTGCCCAGGATGGAGTCGATGCTTCCAGAAGATCCCATGAAGTAGAAGATGCAGAACCATGATGACCGAGACAGAGCACATCACAGTCCAGGTTCATTCCTGTACTGATCATATCCTGCTCACTTGTCTCCTCCGCATCTCCCATGAACATAAAGCTGTTGTCGCCATTGACAAGACGGATCACAACAGAGTTGTCATTGCTGTTCTTGGAGATTCCGGAAGGTGCCATGACCGTGAAACTGCCAGTCCCAAATTCATAAGTATCACCGACAGCCGGATATTCGACAGTGATCGCATTCGCTGTCGCCGTATTCATAAACGTATTAAAAAGGTCCGATGTGTGCACATAGTCGGAACCCAGAACATGATCCACCTCAAAATTATCAAGGCATTTGACAAGTCCTCCCAGATGATCCTCATCATAGTGAGAGGAGATCATGTAATCGATCGTCTCTACTTCCTGATTCTTAAGATACTGGACCACCTCATCTGCATGAGAACGGTTTCCACCATCATAGAGAAGATTTTCTCCGCCCGACTGCACGAGGATCGCCAGTCCCTGCCCTACATCAATAAAGTGCACCGCCATGTCGCCGCCTGCTGCTTCCACCGGAACGATACTGCCCGGAAGCAGAAGCGAAAACGCCAGAAGCAGCGAAAGTAAAAAGGTGTAGATTTTCCTTTGTTTCTTCATTTAATAACGCTCCTCTTAAAGTTCTTCAATTCTCCTTCGGATCTGCTGGCTCACATCCTCGAACAGCAGATCTCTGTTGTAACGTATGTATCTCTCACATTCATAAGTTTCCAGGAAACGTACACAATAGAAATCTGTATTGATCCCTGATACAAACATAACCATTTCCTGACTGTTATAGAAAGCCGCCTCCATGAAATCAAACACATATTCCAGTGTATTTCCTGCCTGATCCCATTCGTCTTCCCAGGAAGCTCTTTCTTCTCCAAATGCTTCCCGAACGAGATCAAATGCATCTTCTCCCCGAACCTCGCTGTGCTGTTTCAAAAGTTTCGCGTAATCCTCCAGAAGTGTAACTGCGCGGCGGATACAGAGGTCTTCTCTTCGTTCCAGAAGTCCTTCTTTCTGCTTCTTCTCTCGGGTGTTTTTGAGATCAAAGATGTAATCTTCCAGTCTTTGCGCGAGATCTCCAGATGCCAGATTTTTTTTCAGGGCTTTCAGCACCTCGAATACTTTTTCCAGCACTTCTTCCTGAAGCATAACTTTTCGTACCGCCTGTCTTGTGCCGGAGAACAGAAGGTTCACGACACTCACTCTTTCATCAAAGGATGCGTGGGAAACTTTCCTGACCATCGCTTCGGAATTTTTGCCCTGAAGGATCTCTGTGATCTGGTAATCCTGTTGGTATTTTTGATACAGTTCGTAATATTCTGCAAATTCCTGTGAGATACGCTCATGCTGGATATACTGCCCCACAAGATCCGCTGTGATGTTTTTTCCAAGACGCTCATAGACTTCCATCATTCTGGAAAGATCTTCCCAGCCTCGCGGAGTTGCAAACTGTTTGCCGTCGATCGTTGTCTCCATCTGGTAGAAGCAGTTGTTTCGAAGTTCCAGATAGGAAAGGATCACCGGGTGCATGTTTTCTTTGTATGCGTATTCCCGCCAGGTCTGGTAATCCGGCTCTACGAGGATCTTTTTGACACGATCCAGGGTGACAACGTCAAATTCACGGACAGATTTGTTGTATTCCGGCGGGTTTCCTGCTGCCACGATCACCCATCCCTTCGGGATCTCATGGTTTCCGAAACTCTTGCACTGGAGAAACTGCAGCATCGCCGGAGCCAGTGTCTCAGAAACACAGTTGATCTCATCAATAAAAAGGATTCCCTCACTGAGACCCGTCTCACTCATACGGTTATAAATACTTGCAACGATCTCGCTCATCGTATATTCTGTCGCCGAGTATTCCCTGCCGCCGTATTCCTTCTTCGAAATAAACGGAAGTCCGATCGCACTCTGTCTGGTGTGGTGTGTGATCGTGTACGCCACCAGTGCCACGCCGCATTCACGCGCCGCCTGCTCCATGATCTGCGTCTTTCCGATTCCCGGTGCACCAAGGAGAAGCACCAGCCTCTGATGAACGCTCGGGATCACATATTCTCCATACTCGTCTTTCATAAGATACGCTTCGACCGTATCCACAACTTCCTGTTTTGCCTGTTTAATATTCATAATAATCTTCTTTCCTCTCTAGTGCCTGTGTATCCAGAATGAGTTTGATCGCCCACGGCGGCACATCCACATCCCTGTAATCATCCTTCATAAAAACAAACGCGGTATCATAAGGCGGCATCTTTGCCGGAAAAGTCCCATATCCGTCGGTGAAATACAGAAGTCCCCGAAGTCTCTGAAATGCTCCCATTTTGATCAAATGCTCCACATACGTAAATGCCGGACGGAAATCCGTTCCGCCGAACCCTCTGACATTAAAATCCTCAAGATACGCTTCCATCTCTTTCTGGTTATGGATCACCTGATCGTCCTGGATCTTTTCGTCACACTGAATGATGTGCACCTGGATCTTTCGGAAAAAACTCTCCGACTCTGCAAGTACACTGTACGTTTCCTCCAGAAACCTGCGGATCAGGCTTCCATTACAGGACATGGAAGTGTCGATCACGATGACAAAATCCTCGATTTTTTTCATCTCTTTTGTTTCCAGCGGCTCGATCAGCGGCATATTCCCGTAAGTTTCCATCCCAAAATGATAGTAGATCGGGTCAAAAGAATCCATATCCACCTGCATCTCTTCTTTCAGGACAGAAAACTTCCGAAGGAACTCCCGGTAATCATACCGTTTTCTGTTTTCTGCCTGCAGATGCTCCACAAGTCCCGGCGAATCCCCTGCTGCTTCCTTCGAAAAAAGCTCCATCTCCGTCTGCATCTTGCGCCGCATCTCTTCCCATTTCTTCTGGCGGTCTGCCATCCCGCTTCGACTGTTCGGCGTGTACCAGAAATGGTGGTCGTCCTTGCGGAATTCCTGTTCCAGCCGGGCGATTTCTTCTTCCTCGCATTTCAGGAGATCATAATACAGGATCTCCGCAGTCAGAACTTTGTGCTCTACTTTCCACTGCTGATATTTTTCTCTTCGGAAACTGTTCGGGCGGATGTAAACTGCCTTCTGATAAAGTTCATCCAGAATATTTTCCACCGCGATATCTGCTGCCAGATCCCAGATTCTCCACTCCCGTTCCTTTCTGCTCCACAGATGGCAGAAAAGACAGTGCAGAAGTTCGTGGAGATACAGCCTGTTGATCACTACTTTGTTCTGCATAAACATCGGAAGCAGCCACTGTGGGGACACATAGAGAAGTTTCCCGTCCGTGCCCAGCACCTGTGTCTCGCCTGACGGCACTATCTTTAATGCACTGAGAGCGCTCTGGAAATAACGCATGGAAACCGCCAGTTCATTTCTGGAATTTGCAAAAATATCCTGGCAGATCTCCAGTACCTCTTCTTCTTTTTTGCGCTGTTCATGAACAAAATTTCCAAATTTGTTTTTTTCTTCTCTGTTCACAGTTCAAATGCCTTTCTCTTCTTCCTTCCATGGCCTGCGAGCGTGTCCATGAGGATACTGACCCATCTGGAATCTCCTGATCTCTGTGCACGCTCGAGCATTTTTTCTGTCTCTGTCCTGTCCGGAGTGATCTTTGTGAGGATCGTCCGCATTGCTGCGTATTCTTTTTCTTCGCCAAGGATACTGACCGCACGCTCTCCGTGTTCTCTGAGATACTGGATGTATTTTTCTTCCGCTGTCTCTGTCAGATCCATCGGGTAGAGGATACGGTCCAGTACCAGTTTCAGAACGATTGACTCCTCCTCCCACGCTTCCGCATAGGGAAAAAGCTTGTCGTATTCCAGTATGTTGAGTTTCTTGTGAAGGAAGCTGTTTCGGTAACGGATCCCGCTTCCGTGCACATGATTTTCGATGATTCGCGCCGGTGTGTTTTCTACGCCTTCCTCAAAAAATTCCGGAAACCAGAAACGCCCCTGTTCACCATTTTTGTCCATATCGACTCTCAGAGTCTCCGGCAGTTCTGTCAGGATATCTCTCAGGCAGGAATCACCGTTCTCGTCTGTTTTTACAGTGACCCGCTCGATCTTGTGGCAGCCGGTCATTGCACCGACACCGACATCCCGCAGATCACCGCCGAAACTTAACTTTTTCAAGTGAAAACAATTGTAAAAAGCATATCTTCCTACTTTTCTGAGTTTTGACGGAAGGATCAGTTCCTGCACCGCATTTCCGGACATCTCCGACATTCCTTCTTCATCCTGCACTTCCAGTCCGTCCTCTGTACAGAATTTCCCACTCATCCTGCACTTTTCCAGGTCGCCCCGGTCTATATGGTCAGAAAAAATATATGCTCCCAGTTCTGTCACAGGAAGTCCTTCCAGAGTTTCCGGCAGTTCCACGATCCCGTCGTGTCCATATACGCGGTCAATGCAGATTCCTGTTTTGTTTCTTCTATATAAATATATCATTTTTTATTCTTCGCCTGCCTTGCCTAAACGAATTTTTTCCATCTGCGCCTGCAATTCTTCTGACATATGGTCAAAAAGATAGGTCTTGCTGCTCTGGCGCTGCTGGTGCCACTCTGCACGTGCATTTTTTTCTGTATCTTCGATCTCTTTTTTGAGTCCCTGTGCGGAAATCCTGTGCGCACCCTGTCCCATGATGATGACCTGCTCCAGCCCGTCAGAAGTAGCAACCGTCACCTGATACTGTCTGCCAATCCGGTGGACTGTTTTTTCGATATACTGGTCTGCGGTCTCTGCTTCTTTGGTATATACCACGTAAATGTTATGATAGGTAAGAACTTCTTCCATGTGTCCTTCCACCTTGTAAGCGTCAAATACAAGGATCAATGTACATTTGCGATATCCCTGATAGTTGCTCAGGATATCCATCAGCTTATCGCAGGCCGCGTGGATATTTTCTTTCGCCAGCTCATTCAGCTCTTCCCAGGAAAAAATAATGTTGTATCCATCTACAAGAAGATATTCTTCCTTGCGCGGTTTTCCCTGCCGGTAACGGACAGTCGGCGCTGAGGAATGAACGGTCTTTTTCTGGAAAGCGGCGCGGTCACGTTTGATGGGGCCAAAGGTTCTCTCAAAGATCGCCTGCAGTTCTTCCTCCTCATCGTAACTTCCACTGTAGGAAAATTTGCCGTTTTTTCCACTGGTGCTTCTGGAAACATTCGCATTATCCACCGCTGTACCCGGATTTTCCGCATAATCCACATCATCATACCAGGTTTCGCTGTCCAGGCCGTTAAGTTCCACTCCGCTGTTCAGATGCATGTAATCCTCGACCTGATCCCATGGTACGACAAAACCTGCGCCATGTGCACAGAAAACGGAACCTGTCGGATTTTCCAGATCGCTTTCCGGATCGTAGGCAACATTCTGTACGATCTCTTCCTGGTTTTTGCACGGTGCATAGCCCTTGAGTGTGCAGAAAAGTTTTCCTGTTCCGTGTGTGTATGCAACGACCTCTTTCTGGTAATCGCGCATCTGGGAAACGGCTGCTGTTCCTTTTAGGACTGCGGTTGTTCCGTCTGTATCCGGTGATTCGAAGCTCCCCTGCATCTTCTGGACATCTGCCAGTGCTCTTCCGATCATCTCGGCAGGCACTTCAAGACGGAATTCATAGTATGGTTCCAGAAGAATATTTTTTGCTTTGCGAAGTCCCTGGCGGACAGCACGATAAGTTGCCTGGCGGAAATCGCCGCCCTCCGTATGCTTCGCATGGGCGCGCCCTGTCAGGAGGGTGATCTGCACATCCGTAAGCGGAGAACCAGTCAGCACGCCGATGTGTTCCTTCTCCTCCAGATGTGTAAGGATCAGACGCTGCCAGTTCCTTGCAAGCACATCTTCACTGCATGCGGTAAAAAACTGGCAGCCGCTTCCCGGCTCTCCCGGCTCGATCAGAAGATGGACTTCCGCATAATGACGAAGCGGCTCAAAATGTCCCACTCCTTCCACCGGTTCTGCAACGGTTTCTTTGTAGACAATGCTTCCTGCACCGAATTCCACTGCTACATGAAAACGGTCCCAGATCAGTTTCTTGAGGATCTCGATCTGCACCTCTCCCATCAGCTGTGCATGGATCTCGCCAAGCTGGCTGTCCCACAGAATATGAAGTTCCGGTTCCTCTTCCTCAAGCTGCCGTAATTTCTGCAGCATCTGGTGCGGGTCGCAGTCATCCGGAAGCTGGATCTGATAGTTCAAAACCGGCTCCAGAACAGGAAGCTCGGATTCGTTTTCTATGCCAAGTCCTTCACCTGGATAGGTTCTGGTCAGTCCTGTCACAGCACAGATGGTTCCTGCCTCTGCTTCTGTGATCGTTGTATATTTGGCTCCTGAGTAAAGGCGGAGCTGGTCGGCTTTTTCTTCCCAGTCCTCCTGCTGCTGTCTTACTCCCGGCAGAGCCTGTCCTTTCGCCCGGGAGGAAAGCATGGTTTTGGCTTTGAGAGAGCCGCCTGTGATCTTCATGTAAGTCAGACGGTTTCCCTGTTCATCTCTTGCGATCTTGAATACCTTTGCACCGAATTCTGCCGGACGTTTGGGTTCTCTGGTATATTTCTGCACACCATTCCAGAAATCCTCCACACCGTCCTCTTTGAGCGCAGACCCAAAATAGCATGGAAAAACCTTTCTCTGCGTGATCAGTTCTGCAATCTCTTCTTCCTCGATGCTGCCTGTCTCAAGATATTTCTCGAGAAGTGTTTCGTCACAGACCGCGATGTTTTCCATCTGGTCCGAAGTGAGGGTGTTTTCTTCATCGTTTTCCTGGATTTTTCCAAAATCCACACAGTTTTCATGCAGATGTGCCTTAAGATCAGCAAGAAGGGCTTCGTGATCCGTTCCGTTCTGATCCATCTTGTTGACGAACAGAAATGTAGGGATCTGATATCTTTCCAGAAGCCGCCACAGTGTCATCGTATGGCTCTGCACGCCGTCCATGCCGTTAATCACAAGGATCGCATAGTCCAGCACCTGCAGTGTCCTCTCCATCTCAGCCGAAAAATCGACATGCCCCGGAGTATCCAGAAGTGTTACTTCCACATCCTCGGTCTTAAGGATCGCCTGCTTGGAAAAGATCGTGATCCCACGCTCTTTTTCCAGTTCATAATTATCCAGAAAGGTATCTCCGTGATCCACGCGTCCGATCTGACGGATCACGCCACACAGATACAGGAGTCTTTCGGACAAAGTCGTCTTCCCGGCATCTACATGCGCCAGGATTCCTATTACCAGTTTTTTCATGTTTTCTCTTCTTTCAGATTGTATTTCAGTTTTCTTCTGTGTTGTTTTCCAGATACATCGGAGCCAGTTTACGTACAATACTCTCACTGACAGAGACCAGTGTTGCGACATCTTTTTCCTGATTGTTCAGATATGCATGGAAACAGCCCTGGATGCAGAAAGAAAGCATGATGTCTCTCTGCGGGTCCTCCTTATAATCCGGATATTTTTCGCAGATCAGACGTTTCAGCTCTGTTTCCAGGCAGTCACCAAGACGGGCTTTTTCTGTTCCGGAAAACAGAAGGTTGATCAGGGTATTATTTGAGATCAGTGCCATGTAGAGGTTTCTGGTAAACACATCCGGATTCTTGAACGGCTCCTCCTGCTGACTGGAAATATTCTTGAGCACAGAGACAATTGTTTCTGATTCCATTTTGTCTGACAGTGCATAAATATCTTCATAATGACTGTAAAAAGTTGACTTGTTGATCGCAGCCAGATTGCACAGCTCCTTTACAGTGATCTTTCCAAGTGGTTTGCGGGAGCGTAATTCCAGAAAAGCATTCTTGATCGCGCGCTCTGTTTTTTCGATTCTGATATCCATATGTTTTTCCTTTTCCGACGGTTTTTTTCAAAAGTTGCTTATCCGTCTTTCTTTTTTTATTGTCGGTGGACAACCCTTCCTTGTCTTCTTATAGTATAGTTAAAAAAACAACTATTGTCCATTACTATCGAATCATAATTATTATATGCAAAGGAGAATCTGCATGGATTTTTACGGATTTTACACAGGAAAAATTTTTGACGCTTATCAGTACCTCGGTGCACATACAGAAAAAACAGGAGTTACTTTCCGCACTTTCGCACCATCTGCTTCCCGCATCGCTGTGATCGGAGAATTCAACGACTGGCAGGAATCAGAGATGAACAAAGTTTATGACGGCAACTTCTGGGAATGCTATATCCCGGAGGCAAAGCCGGGACAGATGTACAAATACCGTATCTATGACCGCAACGGCAATCCGGTCGATCACTGCGACCCGTATGGATTCGGCATGGAACTTCGTCCGAACAGCGCTTCCATCGTCCGTGACATGTCCAAATATAAATTCAAAGACTCCAAATGGATGCAGAACCGCAGCGACTGCCGCAAGAAGCCGCTCAACATCTATGAGATCCATTTCGGTTCTTTCCGCAAGCCGTCCAACAAGACCGACGACTGGTATACTTATGAGGAAATGATCAATATCCTGATCCCGTATCTTACTGAGAACGGATACAACTATCTTGAGATCATGCCGCTGAATGAGTATCCATGTGACGAATCCTGGGGATATCAGGCAACAGGATTTTTCAGTCCGACTTCCAGATACGGAACTGCTGACCAGTTAAAGGCTTTCGTGGATGCCTGCCACAAACACGGCATCGGCGTGCTGATGGACTTTGTTCCGGTTCATTTCGCTGTGGACGCTTACGGTCTGGCAAATTATGACGGAACTGCGCTTTATGAGTATCCGAACTCTGCTGTCGGTGTCAGCGAATGGGGAAGCTGCAACTTTATGCATTCCCGCGGCGAAACAAGAAGTTTCCTGCAGTCCTGTGCCAATTACTGGATGAGTGAATTCCACATGGACGGTATCCGTATGGATGCGATCAGCCGTGCGATCTACTGGCAGGGCGACCCGGCTCGTGGGGTAAACCTGAATGCGGTAGAGTTCCTTCAGTACATGAACCAGGGACTCAAGAATCTCCATCCGTCTGCGATCCTCGCAGCCGAAGATTCCACTTCCTTCCCGAAAGTTACAGATCCGGTTTCCCAGGGTGGTCTTGGATTTGACTATAAATGGGACATGGGCTGGATGAACGATACCCTGGACTATTTCCGTACTGATCCGGAATATCGTACAGACAATTATCACAAACTGACTTTCTCCATGATGTATTACTACGATTCACGTTTCCTGCTTCCGCTGTCACACGATGAGGTTGTCCACGGCAAGGCAACGATCATGCAGAAAATGAGCGGCGACTATGACAACAAATTCCCGCAGGCACGCGCACTGTACATGTATATGTATGCACATCCTGGCAAGAAACTGAACTTCATGGGAAATGAGATCGGCCAGCTCCGTGAATGGGATGAAAAGCGTGAACAGGACTGGATGCTCCTCGACTATCCGATCCATAAGGGATTTGCACGTTTCATGAAAGACCTGAACCAGCTTTACCTTGAGCACTCTGCTCTCTGGGAGAAGGATTACGAGGCAGACGGCTTCCAGTGGATCGACTGCCACCAGGAGGCAAACTGCATCTACGTCTTTGAGCGAAACAGCAAGAAAGAAAAGATCATCTTCCTGTTCAACTTCTCCGACCACGAGCAGATGTACGAACTGAAACTCCCGGGAGTCACCAGCCTTAAAGAACTACTGAACAGCAATCTTGAGATCTACGGCGGCACCCAGAAAAACTTAAATACCGCCATCACACTCAAAAACGACAGGATCATCCTGACCCTGCCGCCGTTCTCAGCTGTATATTATACGCCTGAGGCATAAAATCAGCAGACGTGCCACTGGCACCTCCTCGATATGCAATGCAATTTTAAGGGCTGCAGTTACCACCAGCGTAACTGCAGCCCTTATCTTAATATATGCTATAAAAATTATCCTTTTTTTCCTCTTGCTTCGTCAAGATAACTGTAGATCGTCACTCGGGAGACTCCCATCAGTTCTGCTACTTTGTCCATTGCTCCTTTGACAAGGAAGATTCCTTTCTCATCCATAAGGCGCACCAGCCCAACGCATTTTGAGCGGCTTAACTCTCTGGTATCTGTGGATCCAATCACCGACATAATGAGTTTGTCAATGACTGCCATGACGTCCTGCGGGACGTCATGTTCTCCTGTTCCCGGATTTCTTCCTGCCTCCAGGTCTGTTTTCAGATAGTTCATCAACAAAGTATTTACATTCTGAAGCATGGTAATATCCATGTTGATACAAAGCATCCCGATCACATCTCCATCCTGATCTCGGAGCAGTGCTGATGATGACTTGACTGCCTTTTCATCTGTTGTCCTGAAAAAATAATTCGAAAGATGATCGTCTTTAAAGTCTTTGTTCTCAAGCACCTGCTTCACGAAGTAATCTGACTTCTCTCCTGTTTTCTGTCCGGTAACTGTTCCATTTGCAACATATGCCACATAACTTCCAGATTTTGTCAGCTCATGAAGGATAACCTCACAGATATCTCCATTCATCTCCTGAACAGTATCTGCTATCACAAAATATTTCTCTAGTTCTTTCTTCATTCTACACTCCCGATAATTTTTTATCTTTTCGTGTAAAAAATTATAACACATGCTTTTTCTCAAGTAAACAACCGGTGCAATATTTTAGACTTCTATTCCTTTGTTGACACGGAAAGAAATACCGTGCCTACAACAAATACAAAACCGATCAGTTCGATCGCGGTAAATTTCGTTCCCAGCAGCAAGGCTGAGAGAAGGGTTGCGGATGCAAGTTCCAGGCAGCCAAGTAGTATTGATTTTACGGGGCCGATATATTTTACGCTCTCGAGAAATACGGAAAATCCAACTGCTGTGCCGATAATAACGATGACTGCGATGATGATCCACGCTGGAAGGTCAAGGTTTGTCGGGAAGATCCATGCTTGTCAGACTTCCCTTCGTTGCGATCAGATAGGTACCGGAAAACGCCAAGACAATTGCCGCTATCTGTATTCTGCTCATCATTTTCTTATTCCAGACCGCCATCAAAACAACGTTCAGACTCTGAAGGACCGTAGCTGTAGCAGAATTAGAATGTTTGATCGCTGCCAAAAATGTATACTGACACAGAAGAAGTCCGGCAAGTGCAAACGCGATCAGCCAGAACGTATCTTTCCCTTTTGTCCAGATCTTAAAAATCCGTGTATGTTCCTTTCGGAAAGCAAGTACGAGAAGAAGGATCCCCGAAAGCAGCATTCGGATCGCGGTAAGCCAGTCAGCACTGAGATCATATTGCGTAAACAGATACTGGCTGCATACACCGGATATTCCCCAGCTGACCCCTCCGAGGATTGCGAGCATATATCCTTTGATATTATTCTTCTTATCTTCTTCCATAACGTGTTGCCAGTTCCAGCATTTCTTTCTGAAGTTCTTTTGAGAACTGACCTTCTTTTAGTCTCCACTTCCAGTTCTTGCCGAGGGTGGACGGCTGGTTCATTCGCGCGGAGTTGTCAAGACCAAGGTAATCCTGCATTGGAATGATGCACAGATTGGCAACGCTCTGCATTACGAGGCAGATCAGGTCGTCACACAGTTCTTTGCCGGAGTCTTTGAAGTTGTTCAAATACTCACGGACCTGTCTTCTCTCGCCCGGTGTGATGTCGTCCAGCCAGGAAAGAAGTGTTTCGTTGTCATGGGTTCCTGTATAGACAACACAGTTTCTCGGATAGTTGTGCGGCAGGTAGTCGCTGGCATTTCCGGTATCGCGCTCGTCAAAAGCGAATTCGATAACTTTCATGTTGGGATAGCCGCTCTCTTCTACAAGCTGTTTAACGCTATCGGTCATGTAGCCAAGATCCTCTGCGATGATCTCTCTGTCTCCCAATCTTGCTGAGATTGCACGGAACAGATCGATTCCAGGACCTTTTTCCCACCAGCCGTTCTCTGCTGTCTTATCTCCGTATGGAATTGCATAATATTCATCAAATCCGCGGAAATGGTCGATCCTTACAACGTCATACAGGCGGAAGCAGTTGGAGATTCGTTTGATCCACCACTCATATTCAGAGTTACGGTGCACTTCCCAGTTGTACAGAGGGTTTCCCCAGAGCTGTCCTGTAGCAGAAAATCCATCTGGCGGGCATCCTGCTACCTGTGTCGGGCAGTTTTTCTCATCCAGTTTAAAGAGCCACGGATTTGCCCAGGTATCTGCGCTGTCCATTGCAACGTAAATCGGGATGTCACCGATGATCTGGATTCCCTTTTCGTTTGCATAAGATTTAAGTGCCATCCACTGCTGGCGGAATTTGAACTGCATATATTCCTGGAATTCGATTTCGAAATACATTTCTTCTCTGTAGTAATCCAGGGCGTTCTGCCAGCGAAGGCGGATATCCTCAGCCCACTCGCTCCACGAAATACCGCCGAAGCGTTTCTTCACTGCCATAAAAAGTGCATAGTCCTTGAGCCACCATGCTTCTTCTTCCTGAAATCTGCGGAACTCCGGATCCATATAAATATTACTTCTCTCATATGCCTTGCGGAGAAGCTGCATACGTCCTTCGTATAATTTCGCATAATCTACGCTGGTCGCATCTGTTCCAAAGTCTACTTTGTCACACTCTTTCTTTGTCAGGACTCCTTCTTCGATCAGTGCCTCAAGACTGATGAAGTATGGGTTTCCTGCAAATGTAGAGAAAGACTGGTACGGTGAATCACCATAGCTGGTCGGTCCCAGCGGCAGAATCTGCCAATAAGTCTGACCGGCTTCCT
>OMNT01001674.1_pt1 | contig 19777 bp, 18 predicted proteins | sample 1672551 | NCBI WGS metagenome assembly OMNT01 (sample SAMEA3136698, study PRJEB25190) | human gut metagenome
CGCATCGGCGCGTGCATGCACGTGACCACCGAGACGGCGAACCTCATGCGCGCGCTGGCGGCCTCGGGCGCCGAGGTGGCGCTGTGCGCCAGCAACCCGCTTTCCACCCAAGACGACACCGCCGCCTCGCTCGTGCGCGACTTCGGCATCAAGGTGTTCGCCGTCACCGGCGAGGACATGGACACCTACCGCCGCCACATCGACGCGGTCATCGCCACGAACCCGCAGATCATCATGGACGACGGCGCCGACCTGGACACCGCGCTGCACACCACCCACATTGACAAGCTGGAAGGCGTCATCGGCGGCACCGAGGAAACCACCACGGGCGTGGTGCGCCTTGTGTCCATGGCGAAGGAGGGCACGCTGGGCTACCCCGTGTTCAACGTCAACGACGCGAACACGAAGCACTGCTTCGACAACCACTACGGCACGGGCCAGTCCACGCTCGACGGCATCGTGCGCGCCACGAACCGGCTTTTGTGCGGGCGCACCATCGTGATCTCGGGCTACGGCTACTGCGGCAGCGGGCTCGCCCTGCGCGCCAAGGGCATGGGCATGCGCGTGATCGTGTGCGAGGTGGACCCGCTGAAGGCGCTGGAGGCGCACATGGAGGGCTACGAGGTCATGCCCGCCGCCGAGGCGGCGCGCTTCGCCGACGTGTGGGTGACGGTCACCGGCAACTGCAAGGTGGTGGACGCGCCCGCGTTCGAGAACATGAAGGACGGCGCCATCGTGTGCAACTCCGGGCACTTCGACAGCGAGATCAACCTGGAGTGGCTGCGCGAGCACGCCGTGAAGGTGGAGGAGATCAAGCCGCTCGTGGAGGAGTACACGCTTGCCGACGGGCGCACGGTCATCGTCCTGGCGCAGGGGCGCCTCGTGAACCTGAGCTGCGCCGAGGGGCACCCGGCGTCCGTCATGGACATGAGCTTCGCGAACCAGGCGCTCGCTGCCGAGTACCTCTTCCAGCATGCGGGCGAGCTGGAGAACAAGGTGTACGACGTGCCCGCCGCCATCGACGACGGCGTGGCGCGCGTGAAGCTGGAGACTCTGGGCGTGAAGATAGACACCCTCACCGAGGAGCAGATCGCCTACATGAACAGCTGGAACTTTTAAAGTGTATACAAGGGTGTATAGTTCATACTAGGGGTGGTGCTGTGATTGGCTTTCCTAAATTCAATTCCGGTTTTTTAGCCTCCTTACTACCAGAGGAAGTGTTTTCTTCAGAATACCTGGGGTCTTTTTACGGTTTTCCTCTTATTGGGAAAGAAAAGGAAATATCACGAAGTTTTTCTTCTAAACGCCTGAAAGAGTTTTCCGTTGGGCGCAAATGTGCTCGCAACGCTCTCTCGCATCTGGGCTTCAATGACCCTCCTATCCTCATCGGTACCAACCGAGAACCGATTTGGCCCAAAAACATATGCGGGAGCATTACGCATTGCAGAGGATATGCCGCTGCCGCAGTCACCTCAGATTACCGATTTCGAACTATCGGGATTGACGCCGAGCCGAATAACCCCATTGAATCAGAGATATACAGTTTGATAATGAGCAAGAAGGAGATAAAACAGATGGGTGAGCTTACCTGCAGTCAGCCAAATATATCTTGGGATAGGCTGACTTTCAGCGCGAAAGAATCTGTCTACAAGGCATGGTTTCCAACGTATGGGAAGTGGCTCGATTTCACTGATTGCGAGGTCATGTTTTATCTGGATTCACATCGTCCCAACAACCAACCCAAAGAACTGGTTGTTGGGCGCTACCATGCCCAACTGCTTAAATCAAAAAGATCATATTCCTGCAACGGACAATGGGCATTTGTGCCATTTTTCAATCTCCTCATAACGACAACAGCAGGCTCTTTGACGGAATCTTGATTCGATACGTCACTCCGTATTATAACTGTCGACATTCGCAGTTTAGCGCAAGTCGCAGATTTCACCCTCAGATTAAAGTCGCGCTTTGTACTTCGTTCATCAGGACTATCGCTTGGCTCTTTGCATCATAATGCAATTCATTTCTTTCTTGTTAAAGCTTGTCGAAAAGGATATCGAGTTAAACTCCCGCTCGATATTCCGTTCCAGCTTCATGCCAAAGACCGAAAAGTAGCAGAATCGCTCCAACAACCTTTAAGACAAAATATTGGATATTTATGCATTGTGCTGCAGCATGACGCCCAAGGGGTTGTTGTGGCGTAAGCAAAATCTCCCGCAACAACCCTAAACACTTGCGAACCGATAGACCGAGCGAGAATCTTCCGTCAGTTTAGCGGTGACGATGCATTACCCATCCGTCTCGTAGAGCACCCCAAGATCGACAGTCTGCGGAGCACCATTGTCGAACCAGACAGAATTTTGACTTTTCAAGTCGGGACGCTATGTGGTCAAACATGACATCATGCTCCGTCAGAGAGGAGGTGGCTGTATGCAAGACGTAAGGAATGCGCTCGGCAAGCTCGTCTGTCGGGCAGATAGAAAGCTGCGTCGCGTAGAAATAGTACGCAAGGGCCAGCTTACCGTGCTTACGTTCGAGAGCAATGGGACTATGCGCATAACGAATTTGCCCAAAACGTAGCACATCCTTGAGGATGTAAATAAATACCCGCCGATCCGCCAGACGGACAGGAGCCAAACGTCCTGCCCGTCCTTTTTTGCGCTTTCGGCCGGTTGCTCCTGCGGGTCTGAACCGAAGGAGCAATATATGGCCCGATTTTACGAAAGCAGGAACATTGACGACTCCCAAGCCCAATATCGCATTGTGGTGAGGACGCCTGACGGCAAACGAACCGAGATAAATCTGCCCAGGCAAGTATTCGAGGGCATAGAGGAACTTCAGCGTGAGTTCTGGCGAACGGAGCGCCGCGAGACAAGACACTCACTACACTTGGCGTCGATGGACGAAGCCTCTCTTGCCCCCAACAATCCCGAAAAAGACCCAGAGTTAATCTTTATGGAGAAGCTGGAATCCGAAGCGCTGTTTCAAGCGTTCCAGCAGATACCCGCCGCACAACGCAGGCGTTTTCTGATGAGGCACTTGCTTGGTATGCCCACGGCGAAGATAGCCGAAGTAGAGAGGTGCTCCGATCGCGCAGTGAGACGCAGCATCAGTCTTGCGCGAGAGAACCTGAAAGAGATTCTCTCTTCCGGTTTCTAGTGTTTTTCTCCGTGCGGGGTTCCGTTTCGCCCACCTAGCTGTCCGTCTCTATGAGGGAGGAAATCCCTCGATGGAACCTTGACAGCCCCATACCCGCCCGCCCTTGCAAGGTCAAGAGCGCGCCACGCCATGAGGGGCCTCGTGGGCGAGCGGGAGCCGCGGAAGCGGCGTTTCAGGCGGCCGCGGGGCGGACGACCCCGACTCTCGGCCGCAGTTACATATCGAAACGAAGGAGGTGCCTCATGGACGACCATCCGCGCAGGGGCGATGTGTTTTTCGCTTTCCTCGACCCCGTTCTGGGATGCGAGCAGGGAGGCACGCGTCCCGTCCTCGTCGTGCAAAACGATGCGGGCAACAGGCGCAGCAAAACTATCATCGTCGCCGCCATAACCGGCAAGCCCAAGGCGAACCTCCCCGTGCACGTACCCGTGCCCGCGTCGGCCGGGCTCAGGGAGGGCTCGGTCGCCCTCCTGGAGCAGCTGCGCACCATCGACAAGCTGCGCCTGCGCGGGAGGGCGGGGCACATCGGCGCCGAGCAGATGAGGCTTGTGGACGCTGCACTCGCCGTGAGCCTGGGGCTCAAAGGGCCGGGAGACGACTTCATGCTGCTCACGCTGTGCAGGAAGTGCCATCAGACGTTCTGCGACTCGGACGACTACCTGGTGTGGCGCGCGGACTTCGAGCAGGAGCAACGCGAGCCCTGCACCATCTGCAATACCCGCACGGGCTACGACTACAAGGTCGTGAGGAGATGACCGCGCGGCCTTTCGTCCCTTGTCAAGCATGCGATGCGGAAAATCGCATCGTTTCGCGCTCTGCCGAAATGGCTCATTATGAGCGTCGCGCGGAGGCGGCGTTTGACGACGAGGCGCTTTGCGGGGCCGACCCTGGCGGGCTGTTCCTGCCCGCGCTCGAACCGTACCCCTACATGATGACCCCCTGCCAGATAGCCGAGTTCACGGGCCTCACGTCGCAGGGCGTGAGGAAGCTGTTGGCGGCGGGCGAGATGCGCGGGGTCAAGTTCGGGTCGAAGTGGCTGGTTCCCAAGCTCTGCCTCCTACGCTATCTGAACAGGCGCGAAGATGGAGGAGAGAATGACGAAGACGCTCAAATGCGACAAGCCCGTGGATCTCGATGAGGCGAGGAAGGCGAAGGGGCTTCCCCGCAGGAAGCGCGACGACCCGAAAGCGACCGCCTACGAACTGCGCATCAGGGTGCCCGCCGAGTTCCAGGGGGTCATGGGGCGCAAGAAGCTGTCGCGGACGGTGTTCGCCCGCAACAAGCGCGAAGAACTCAGGGCGCGCATCGCCGAGTTCGAGGAAGATGCCAACAGAATGCTTGAAGATAGGACGACGGGGGTGGGCATTGGGGCGCAAGACGTTTCACCGCTGAGTCCCGCAACGCCTTTCGGAGAGTACGTTGAGCGTTACATTGCGCTCCGCAGCAATGGGGCCATAGGAAGGCAAACCCTAGCCAACGAGCGGCGATACGCCGAGTACCTGCGTGAGGTAATAGGGCTTATCCCCCTTCGCGATTTGACGGCGATGGACGTGGAGCGATGCCTGCTTCAGGTGCCCGAGATTTCGCGGCGGTGGGCAAACGAGCGCGTGGAGGAATGGAAAAGGAAACGCGAGCAGGCGGTGCGCGAGGGGAATCGACGGAAGAAGAAGCCGCTCGGCTCCCCGCGCGTTGCCGGGCCCGATATGCAGCACAAAATCCTCAAATTCTGCCGCGAGATCCTCAACGACGCGCTGGATAGGGAGCTCGTGCAGAAGAACGTGGCGAAGGCGCGCTTCCTCTCCAAGAACTTCAAGAAGAGCCGCCCGCTCATCGACCCTCTCATGGAGGAGGATGCGGCGCGGTTCCTCCACGAAGTGAAGGCGCTTCCCCTGTCGCCTTTCAAGGTGGCGTGCCTCGCCCTTTTCTCCAGCGGGATGCGCCCCGAGGAAGCACTCGCTTTGAAGATGGGCGGCGTCAACGTCGGCGGCGTCCCTTCGGCGAGAATCACCGGGTCGCTCGAACACGGGACGGCGGAAATCGTTGAGTATACGAAGTCCGATTCGTCGTACCGCACGGTTCCTATCGACGATTACACCTCCCGCGAGATAGGCAGATGGATAGAGGAGAAGAGCAGACGCCTGCGCGCCATGGGCATCAGGCCCGGCCCAAGCACGCCTCTCGTGGGAGAACTTGACAAGCCCCTCACCTACAACGTGCTCAAGAAGCAGTGGCAAAGGTTCGTGGAGAAGGTGGGGTTCGAGGGCGTGCGCCCCTACGCGCTGCGGCATACGTTCGCCACCATCAACCTCGCTCGCGGCGAGAACATCAAGACCATCTCCGTCATCCTCGGACACGCGTCGCCGTCCTATACGCTCGACCTCTATGTGGGCTACATCCCCTCGACAAGCAGGGAGCTATCCAACAGGTACGTCTCACGGCTCGAATCGCTGCCGCAGGCCGCATAGTTTTGGAACTTTTGTATTCCGCTGCGTTTTGCTTGGGATGCGTTATAATTCAAGCGCTGCGTTTAGTCAGCGAATGAATTGCGGGCGTCGCCAAGTGGTAAGGCCCAGGCTTCCCAAGCCTGTACCGCGGGTTCGAGTCCCGTCGCCCGCTCCAGCAATCAACGAAGGGCATCGGCGTTTGTCGGTGCCCTTCGATTTTTCTCTTGCAGATGTCCAGTTTTGAAAACAGTTGAAATTTGACGAACTTTTTGACGAACTTCTCGCCATGCGCTAAACTCTAAAAGCGATTTTGCAGGTGACGAGCGGTTTTCTCGGAAATGGAGCTCGGGATGGAAATAGCTTCCCAAGCTCGTATTCGCGGGTTCGAGTCCCGTCACCCGCTCCATTGAAAACCAGCGGCAATGGAACACGCGCATTGCCTTTTAAACAAACCCGCTGCGGCGGGTTTTTCTATTGCAGCAGGTCTCTCTTATAAGGAAGAGAAGGAGCGGCTTTACTCATGAGCGACAAGAAATCATTCGACACCTTCATCTTCGACCTCGACGGCACCATCCTGGACACGCTGCCCGATTTGGTTGTTGTCACTAACGAGGCCCTTCGCGAGCAGGGATTTCCCGAGCGAACGCACGACGAGGTTTTGAGCTTCGTGGGCAACGGGCTCGTCGCACTCATGTACCAAGCGGTGCCCGAGAACACCCCGAAAGACATAGCCGACCAGGCAGTTGCATGCTGGAAGCGCTTCAACCTGGAATACGACAACCACCTGACCGCGCCCTACCCGCACGTCCCCGAAACGCTCGCCGAGCTGCGCCGTCGGGGTTGCAAGCTGGGCGTTCTCTCCAACAAGTTCGACGGAGGCGTGCACAAGATTATCGCCCAATGCCTCCCCGGCCTCTTCGACGTGGAACACGGCGAATGCGAGGAAATTCCCCGAAAGCCGAACCCGGCGGGCCTGCTGCGTACCATCGAGGAGCTGGGCAGCACGCCCGAGCGCACCGCCTATCTGGGTGACTCACCGAACGACATCTTGGTCGCTCATCGCGCCGGCGCCTGCGGCATTGGTGTTTCGTGGGGGTACCACACCGCGCAGGAGATGCGCAACGCAGGATCGGACATCATACTCGAAAGCTTCTCCGACCTGCTGGAATACGCACCAGAATCCTAGAGTCCCGAGACAACAAGGGCAAAACCAAAGGGAGCGGTTCCCCAGTTGAGGAGCCGCTCCCTTTTCGCATACTAACAATATAGGGGCCTCAATGCCCGCCCCCCATATTTTCTCGAAAGTCTACGCCTTCGTCGCGTAGCCGTCGGGGTTCATCGACTGCCAGCGCCAGCTGTCAGAGCACATGCGGTCGAGGTCGTACTGCGCGACCCAACCCAGCTCTCGCTTTGCCTTGTCGCAAGCAGCGTAATTCGTCGCGATGTCACCCGCGCGGCGAGGCTTGATCTCGTAGGGAATCGTCTTGCCGCAAGCACGCTCGAACGCATGGATCACGTCGAGAACGCTCGAGCCCTTGCCGGTTCCCAGGTTGAAGATGCCCACCCCCCGACGCGAGCCGTCAGCCTGAGCCTCGCCCTGGATCGAGCCGAGTCCGGAAGGCTCGCCCGTGCCGACCTTGCCGCCCATCCAGTCGAGCGCGGCAACATGCCCGCGCGCCAAGTCGACCACGTGGATGTAGTCGCGCACGCCCGTGCCGTCCGGCGTGGGATAGTCATCGCCGAACACGCCGACCGCAGCGAGCTTGCCGACGGCGACCTGCGCCACATAGGGCACCAGGTTGTTGGGGATGCCCTTCGGGTCCTCACCGATAAGGCCGCTCTCGTGCGCGCCGATGGGGTTGAAGTAGCGCAGCAGCACGACGTTCCACTCGTTGTCGCCCACGTAAAGGTCGGTAAGCACCTGCTCGAGCATAGTTTTCGTCTGCCCATAGGGGTTCGTGGCGGAATGCTTCGGGCAATCCTCGGTGATGGGCACGAACTCGGGCTCGCCATAGACCGTGGCGCTCGATGAGAACACGATGTTCTTCACACCGTGATTTCGCGCGACGTCGCACAGGACAAGCGTGCCTGCGATGTTGTTCCAGTAGTACTCGAGCGGCTTCTGCACGCTCTCGCCCACCGCCTTGAAGCCGGCAAAGTGAATAATCGCATCAACATCGTGCTCGGAGAAGATGGCTTCCATCGCGTCGCGGTCGAGCACGTTCGCCTTGTGGAACGCGCATCGATCGGCGCCGACTCCGGCAATCTTGCGCACGCGTTCGACGGCGACTTCGCTCGAGTTGCTCAAATCGTCGACGATGACGACGTTGAAGCCTTTCGCAAGCAGCTCGACGCAGGTGTGCGAGCCGATGAATCCAGCGCCGCCGGTGACCAAGATCGTAAGCTCGGTGGGCGACTTCGCCAGAGATTTGTTTGCCATAATCACTCTTTTCTCGGAGGGTCCAAGCTTTCGCCATGATACCGCACCTCAAAGCTGTGCGCATGCCCTCCAACAACATCGCAAAACAGCAACGAAAATAGGAGAGGCCTTGTGAAGAGAAGCATTTCGTCGCTATAATGGCATCATTCTATTAGTGGCATCTGTCTATCTCTAAGGTGCGCGACGCGCAGCGGGCAGACCGACGAAAGGAGCACCCCATGGAAACGTATTACGACCCGGCAGATCTCGCAAAGTTCTCCGCCGACGGCATTGGCGAAGGCGCCCCTGAGTTGTGGGACCTCTTCATGGCGTACTACGGCAAGGTGTTCGAAGAGGGCGCGCTGACCGCCCGCGAGAAGTCCATCATCGCGCTCGCCGTGGCAGCCGCCGTGCAGTGCCCGTACTGCATCGACGCCTACACCAACTCCTGCCTGCAGAAAGGCGTCACCGAAGAGCAGATGACCGAGGCATTCCACGTAGCGAACGCAATCCGCGGCGGCGCGGCGCTCGCGCATGGCGTGCAGATGAAGAAAATCGTCGAGAACCTGGAGATGTAGTCTCATCGCTTATCCTTCGAGGGCTCGGTTGTTTGGCGCGCCGGGCCCTCGCTTTGCGAGAAAGACGAGAGGACGGTCATGGGATACATCGAAGAGGTGAACGAGGCGCTCGCCGCCTTCCCACCCTTCTGGCAGCGCGTGGGGGAATATCGCCTCACCGAGAACGCGCTCGACACGCTTCAGATCAACATCGGACTCAAGTGCAACCTGGCGTGCAAACACTGCCACGTGGAATCGAGCCCCGCGCGCACCGAGGAGATGTCGCGCGAGACGCTCGAGCAGTGCCTTGCCGTCTTCTGCGACCGCGGTTTCAAGACGATCGACATCACGGGCGGAGCTCCCGAGATGAACCCGAACTACGAGTGGTTCCTGCGCGAAGCTGTCGACGCGGGCGCAAGCGTGATGACGCGCTCGAACTTGAGCATCTGCAAGGAGCCAGGCTACGCGAGCATTCCCGAGCTGTGGGCAGAGCTGGGCATCACCGTCATCGCGTCGCTTCCCCACTACGTGAAGAAAACATCCGAGAAACAGCGCGGCGCGGGCACCTTCGACCCGACGATCGAGATGCTCCAGCACCTGTGCGCGCTCGGATACGGGAAAGGCGAAGGCGCCGGGCTTGGCGGCAAAAGGCTCGAGCTCGACCTGGTGTTCAACCCGCTCGGCGCGTTTCTTCCACCCGAGCAGGGGGCACTCGAGGCCGAGTACAAAGCAAAGCTGAAAGCTGATTTCGACATCGATTTCGACAACCTCTTCGCCATCACCAACGCGCCCAGCGGGCGCTTCGGCGAGCGATTGCTCAAGACGAACAACATGGACCGCTACATGAACACGCTGATCGGGGCATTCAACGAGGAAACCGTCCCGGCGATGATGTGCCGCACGCAGCTTTCGGTGTCGTGGGACGGCACCTTATACGACTGCGACTTCAACCAGGCGGTCGGCATGCCGTGCAAAAACGGCCTCACCATCGCCGACATGGCAGCAGACCCGTCGATTCCCCTTGCGCGCGAAATCCGCTTCGGGAACCACTGCTATGCCTGTTGCGCAGGACCGGGGTCGAGTTGAGGCGGCTCAACGGCGTAGGTCTTGCGCCACTCAACCGCAGAAAGCCCCCGGTCGGCCTGCAGAAATGCAAGCCGCCGAGGGCTTTCTCGTATGAAATGTCAGCCGCTGTTGACTTATACTCTCTTCAAGCGCATCATTGCACGCTGGCACAACGAAAGGAGCCTTCCCTATGAAGAAGCACACGTTTTGGGCATATGCCGCGATCGCATGCATGGTCATGTGCGTTTGGACGGGCAAAGCCCACCGCTAAGGGTATTGAGCTCGGGCGGCTTCCGCGAGCTAAAGAAGCCGCCCTTACGCCGTTCGCCCAGATAGATCAGCTTTCTCGCGGCTCTTATAGCGAATTGAGGCAACGCTATTTCTCGTCGTATTGCGGAATCTCGGTGTCGTCGACTTCCTCCAAATTGCCATCGTAGACATAGTGTTTGGTCTCGCGCGCGATAACGGCAGACAGGCCGAGGACCGCAATGCAGTTCGGAATGGCCATGAGCGCGTTCATCACGTCAGCGAAATCCCACACCGTAGAGCTCAAATTGGAAACCGCGGCGCTGTTCGACGCATCGCCGACCATCATGCAACCCCAGAACACGAACAGCAGGAACACGATGTAGTACGGAAGCACCGCCTTCTTCCCGAGCAGATAGCTGATCGCGCGGTTGCCGTACTGGCTCCACCCGAGGATGGTGGAATAGGTGAAGGTGAGCAGGCCCGCCAGCAGTACCAGCGGTCCGAATACGGGGATTTTCTCGAAGGCGGCGGTCGCAAGGCCCGCGCCGGAGGAGATGGTGCCGTTGGCGACGGCGGTGGAAAGCTCCGGGTTCGCGATCAGGGTGGTCATCAACATGAGGCCGGTGATGAGACACACGACGACGGTGTCCCAAAAGGTGCCGGTCATGGAAACGAGAGCCTGACGTGCTGGGTTTTTCGTGGTGGCGGAAGCGGCAACGAGCGGCGCAGAGCCCATGCCAGACTCATTGGAGAAGATGCCGCGCTTGAAGCCGAACTGCAAAGCGAGCGTCACCGTCGAGCCGACAGCGCCGCCGGCAGCACCAGCGGGGGTGAACGCGCCTTCGATGATCTGGCGGACCGCCTCGCCGAGGTACTGGCCGTTGATGCCGATGATGATCAGGCAGCACACCACATAGAAGAGCGCCATGACGGGGACAAGCTTCTCGCACACCCTCGAGATGGACTTGATACCGCCTAAGATGACGATGGCGACGAGCACCACGACGACTGCGCCTACAAGCCACTGCGGGATGGCCTTGCCGTCGACGAGCGAGGTGTTGTAGAGGGCGTCAGCGAGCGAGTTCGACTGCGTGGAAGCGCCGATACCGAAGGCGGCCAGCGACGCGAACAGGGCGAACAGGATGGCGAGAATGCGACCGAGCTTCTTGTTCTTGAAGCCGCGCTCAAGCGCATACATCGCGCCGCCGAGCATCTTGCCGGAGTGGTCCTTCACGCGGTACTTCACGCCGATGAAGACCTCGGAGTACTTGGTGGCAATGCCCAAGATGCCCGTAATCCACATCCAGAAGATGGCGCCCGGGCCGCCGAACAGAAGGCCCGTGCCCACGCCGACGATGTTGCCGGTGCCGATCGTGGCGGCAAGCGCCGTGGTCAGCGCGCCGAACTGGGTGATGTCGCCGCTTGCATCGGAGGGGTCGTCCTTGGTGACCGACATCTTGATGCCCGTGCCGAGCTTTCTCTGAATGAAGCCCGTGCGGACGGTCATGAAGATATGGGTGAACAGCAGCAACAAGATCATGATTGGGCCCCACACGAAGCCGTCGACGGCGTCAATGACGTCGAGGGGGCTTGTCGCGCTCGCAATTCCCGTTGCCAGCCCGGTGAACGGAGCGACGAAGAACGATGTCAGAAAGTCCTCCATAGCTCCTCCTTTCTACAGGGAAAAGCGCATGTGCCAGGGAGGCCGAGAAAGCTGAAACCGGGTCGGGATTCGAGTCGGATTCCGGGCCCAAGTAGCCAAATCGCCTCGCAAGCGCATGCGTTTTTCGCTTCCATTGCACGGTAAAAGTTAGGGGAAGTACTTTTCGAGATTATTTCGGCGGTGAGAAATAAGGGTTTCCAACCCGCGAAAGGCCGCGATGCGGTGCTTAGGGGCGCCCCCTTGACACGATTCGTCAGGATCACTATTGTTGCCGTTGCAACTATTGTCGTGGCAACACTAAGCAAATCGAAAGAGGGTAACCATTGTACATGTCGGACATTTCCATCATCGTACGGAAGATGCGCACCTTCGCCGAGCGGAACATGGCCCACAGGGGCATCGGGTTCCCCGAGCAGCTCGTGTTGATGAGCCTTCTCGCGAACGGCGAGTCGAACCAGGAGTCGATTGCGGCCGAGCACGGCATCGATCGCGGCGCCATCGCGAAGACACTCGCGAAGCTCGAGACAAAAGGCCTGGTGACGCGCAAGGTCAACAGCAAGAACAAGCGCGAGAAGATCGTGTGCGCAACACCTGAGGCGACAAGCGTCTTCAACGAGATGCGCGCGTCGTTCGTCGAGCTGGACAACACGCTCTTTAGCGGCTTCACCCCCGAGGAGAAAGCGAGCGCCTGCGACCTCATAGCGCACATGGCGGCCAACCTGCAGGAAGTGGTTGCCGCACCCGTGAGCGCGGCAACCGCGGGCGACGCACCTGCCGCCGCAAGCGCCTCCCCCGCCGACGCGGCAACCACTGGAAAGGAGAGTCTTTAGTCCCATGACCCGCAAGAAGACAGAGGAGCAGGACATCGAGCCTGCTCAATCTAAGGGTGGCTCGAACATCGAACCGCAAGCCCCGGCGGGCAATTCCCCCGCTAAAGCAGCGCCCACCGCCCGCAGCCAGGGGAAGGGCTACGCGCTTGTCGCCGTAGTCTACCTGCTCGGCCTGTGCATGGGCGCACTCGACATGGGCATCGTCAACCCCGCGCGTACCGTTATCCAGAACACGCTCAGCGTTGACGATAGCCTCGGCGTATGGATCATCACCATCTACACGCTCGCCTACGCCGTGTCGATCCCTATCATGGGCAAACTTGCCGACCGCCATGGCCGCAAGGGGGTCTACCTCCTGTGCATCTTGCTCTTTGGCATCGGCTCGGCGTTATGCGGTGTCGCGCAGGATCTGGGCAACTTCTGGATCCTCATCGGCGCGCGCGTCATCCAGGCACTCGGCGGTGGCGGCATCATGCCGGTTGCAACGGCGGAATTTGGCACCGCGTTCCCCGAGGAAAAGCGCGGCATGGCGCTCGGCATCGTCGGCATGGTGTACGGCCTCGCCTCCATCCTAGGGCCGACGGTGGGCAGCGCGATTCTCGAGGTGTTCGGGGCAACGCAGTGGCAGTTCATCTTCTACGTAAACATCCCCATCTGCATCATCGTGCTGATTCTCGGCGTCAAGCGTCTTCCGAACGCGCAAGCCGAAAAGACGGGGCCCCTCGATGGCCTGGGCATTCTCATCCTCACGCTCATGACGCTCAGCCTTATGTACGGGCTTAAGAACATCGACTTCTTCGATTTCGCGACGTCGATCGCATCGACCGACGTGTGGCCGTTCCTCGTGGCGTTCATGGTGCTCCTGCCGCTGTTCGTGCTGCGCGAGCGCCGCGCCGCCGACCCGATTCTCAACCTGAAATACTTCACCAATGCGAACATCGTCATCGCGTTTCTGTGCGCAGTGATTTCAGGCATTGCCATGATGGGCACTATCTTCTTCCCGCAGTTTTGCGAGAACGCCATGATGATGAAATCGGGATCGGGCGGCTACTTCATCGCGTTGCTCGGCGTGGGTAGCGGTGTTGGCGCTATGATGTCGGGCAAGCTCATCGACAAACACGGCGTGAAACCGGTGCTCGCGATGGGCTTCATCGGCGTGGCAATCGGCTCGATTTTCATGGCGTTTGTGGCCTGCACCTGGCCAAGCCTCCTCACCGTGTGCGCCACCATGATCATTACCGGCCTCGGCCTCGGCTTCACCATGGGCACGCCGCTCAACTACATGATGCTAGAAAATACCGACGAGAAGGAATCGAACTCGGCGCTGGCCGCGCTGTCCCTCGTCCGCTCCATCGGCACCGCAATCGCACCTGCCATCATGGTCGCGTTCGTCGTGCACGCGAGCGCCTACCTGCAGGGCAACCTCATGGACGCGATGCCGAGCGAGGTGAGCGTCTCCGAGCTGCCCCACGCCGCCGAGCTCGACAGCGAGCTTGCGAGCCTTCGCGAGACCGAGAACGGCGCGAAAATGCTCGAGGGTGTCGACATCCCGTCACTCGAGGACTATCGCACCATCGACGTGGGCATGGACAGCGCGAGCGGAGACGGAAGCTTCGAGCTGAGCGACGAGACGCTCGAGCAGCTGAAGAATTCCGACGTCACCACAGTGGTTTCCGCATGCGAGGCACTTTCGAGCGAGATGTTCAACGCCATGAAGCCGACGATCGAGGGCAACATCCAAGGTGGGTTCGATAAGGGCATAGCCTCGATGCAGGAAGGCCTTGACGGTATGGATGCCCAGATGAGCCGTGTGCCGGCGCCCGCAGCAGCCGCCATGGCCGCCCAGCGCGACGAGCTGCAGACCGTCGTGTCGCAGATGGAGGAGGCGCGAGACGCCGTACCCGCTATGCTCGACGAGGCGAAGGAGAATTACCTGACCGAGGTCGACAACGACGCCGCGGAGATTCAGGAGGCCTACCAGCAAACGATGAGCAACGGCTTCAAGGGCATGTCGCTGTTCGTGGCCGCCTGCGCGATCGCGGGGCTCGTGCTGCTCGTTCCCTACAAGGACAAGAAGAGGCTCGCGCAATCTGGGGAGTAAACGACCCACACGGAGGGCCCCGCCGCCTCAGCCACGTCGCCGGGACGCGTTGTTCGGCGCCGCCGGGGCGCTCCACTCAAACGACAAAAGGCATCTTACGCAAGCGCCCGCGTCCATGGATAAAACCACGGGCGCGGGCGCTTCGCTTTATTCCCAGTCGCTTTATTCCCAGCCCTTCCACACGTCGGGCTCGTAGCCAACGGTTGCCTGGCGGCCGTTGCGAACGATGGGCTCGCGAAGAATCTGCTGGTTATCGAGCACCTTTTCGAACTTCTGGTCGGCAGCGAGGTACTGCACGAGCGCAACCGTGTCGGCATCTTTCGCCTTCTGGTCGATCACAGCGTCAATCCCGCCGACGGCGCGCGCCACGCTTTCGAGTTCGCCTTTGCTCATCCCCTTTTCTTTCAAGTCGATGAACTGGAACTTCACGCGACGCTCCTTGAAGTAGCGCTGCGCCTTCTTGGTATCGAAGCTTTTCTTCGTGCCGAATATCTGGATGTTCATACGTACCGCCTTCGCTCAATTCTCGTCCGTCCATGATACGACAAGGGAGCCGAGCAAAAACAGAGCAGGCGGAGATGGAGGAGGACGGCGACCGACCGTCGGCAAGAGTCGGCCGGACCGGACTGGCGCCCAGCGCGCGCCGGCAACACGCTCGCAGCTGCACACATAGCCGATGCACAAGCTCGCCGCGGCGTTCCCTCGCCCCGCGGCGTGGCAATAGAGAAGCACGCCACCCTCCAACGATGGCGCCTCGGTGAAGAAAATCAACGTCTGGGTTACATCCCTTGAAAGGGGCGAAGACGGCTGCTAGGATACCTCCCTGCTATGAAGGATTTGACCAAAGCATACATCGCAATTCGGCGGCCCCTGGTATACGGGGCCTCTCCTGTTGTTCCCCAAGTGCGCTCCGAGCAGCCGCTTTCTTCCTGTCGTATCTGATGCACGCATAGCACGTGCATGCTATTTCGCCCGCGGGCCAGCGCGCCTTCGGCGAAGAATCGAATAGATACGAAGGAAGCTTATGTCTGATAATTGTACGGTCGCGCCCGCAAACGGACGCATTACCGGTACCCAGATCCGCATCGTCGCGGTCGTCGTCCTGGGTGCCTTCTTGGCGCTACTGAACCAAACGGTGATGTCGCCTGCATTGCCGGTCATCATGTCCGATTTCTCCATCGATGCCTCGACCGCCCAGTGGATTATGTCCATCTATCCGCTGGTGAGCGGCATCATGGTCCCCGTTTCGGCGTTCCTTATCGACAAGTTCAGCACCCGCGCGCTGTTCTTCGGGGCAACGCTGGTGTTCGCGCTTGGTACCCTGCTGTGCGCCGCCGCCCCCGATTTCTTGTTCCTCATCATCGGTCGCGTGTTGCAGGCGGCTGGTTCGGGCGTGCTCATGCCGCTGGTCTCGGTGGTTCCCATGCTGGTGTTCCCCGTCGAGAAACGAGGGACGGCTATGGGCATGGCGGGCATTGTCATGTCGGCAGGTCCCGCGGTTGGCCCCGTCGTAGGCGGCGCGGTGATCGACACGTACGGCTGGCGCACCATGATCGGCGCCATCGTCCCCCTCGCAATTCTCGTGCTGGTGCTGAGCGTGTTCATGCTGAAAAACGTGGGCGAGCTGAAGAACCCCAAGCTCGACCTGCCCTCGGTCGTCCTCTCCACCATCGCCTTCGGCGGACTTCTCTACGGGTTCTCGAGCGCCTCGTCGATGGGTTGGGGCAGCCCCGTGGTGCTCGGCTCGATCGTCGCGGGTGTCGTGTGCTTGGTGCTGTTTGTCGTACGCCAGGGCAAAATCGAGGACCCGCTGCTTCAGCTGGGCACGCTCAAGACGCGCGAGTTCCGCGTGGCCGCCATCATCGTCACGCTCATCAACGCCGCATGCCTGGTCACCAACACGCTGTTGCCGTTGCTGCTGCAAACCTCGCTTGGCGCTTCGGCCTTCGAAACCGGCATGGCCATGCTTCCCGCCGCGGCGGTGGGCATCATCATCAGCCCTATCTCCGGCGTGGTGTTCGACAAGTTCGGTCCGCGTGCCATCTCGATCGTCGGCCTGGCCCTTATGACCGGCGCCCTGTTCCTGCTCTCGCTTTCGACGGTAAACACGCCCATCTTGGTGGTTGCGCTGTTCTGCATGCTGCAGTCCGCCGGCCAGTCGCTTGCGAACATGCCGGTGAACACGTGGGGCGTCAACGCCTTGAAAAATGACATGATCGCCCACGGCAACGCCATCGCGAACACCGGCCGTCAGGTCGCCGGCGGTTTGTGCACGGCGCTCATCATCACGGTCATGACAAGCGTCACCGCGTCGGCCGGCGTCGACGCGAGTATCCAAGTAGCCACTGCCGTGGGCGCGGGCGTCGCTTACAAGGTGTGCGCGGCAATCGGCCTCGTTTCCCTTATCTACGCCATATTCAGCGTGCGCACCAAGAAAACCGCACCGAAAACGAAGGAGGCATAAGCGATGTCCGAGATTCTGTCCGAGCGCATCCCGCTCGAGCTCGAGGGGACGCCTGTTTCGAGCATCATGATCGAAAAGCCGTTCACTTGCACGCAGGATTGCACGATTTCCGACGTGGTGCGCATGCTCGCCGAAAACGAGGTGAGCAGCATGCCCGTAATCGATGAGCGCAACCAGGTGGTCGGGTTCATCTCCGACGGCGATATCATGGGTGCCATCGCGCAACATCGCGCCCACACCATTTTCACGGGCGGCGACGCATCTATGCTGTACTTCGACGATCAGAGCCTTGAGCAGCGCATCGAAGACCTGAAGGATCGCTGCGTCATGGATTTCGCGACGCGCAAGGTAGTGTGCGCCCGACCCGACCAAAGCATCGCCCGCGTCGCCGCGCTACTGGCAAAGAAGAAGTTCAAGAAGCTTCCTGTGGTTGATGACGAGGGCAAACTCGTGGGAGTCATCCGCCGCTCCGCCATTACCAAGTACATCTTCGGCATCCTTTTCCAATAGGGGCAGATCGCACTTGGGGCGAACATCTCGAGGCATCGAGCCAGCAACTGGACCAGACAACCTTGACACGCACGTGCTTTCCCTCGATGCTTCGGTAAGGGGGGCTGCGAAAATCGCAGCACGGGTGATCGGCGCCGCGCCCCCGAAGGCAAAAGCAAACACGGAAGCGATACGATGGGAAAAGTCCTGGACGAAGATTTGGTTTATGAGATTCTCTCCGTCGTGGCGGAGATCCCGGCAGGGCGCGTCGCCTCGTACGGTCAGATAGCGCGCCTCATCGGCAGGGAGAAAAACTCTCGCCTAGTCGGAGCCGTGCTGAGTGAGGCGGATCGCTACGGTGACTACCCGTGCCACCGCGTCGTCAACCACGCGGGACGCCTCGCGCCAAACTTCCCCGACCAGCGAGCACTACTGACGGAGGAAGGAGTCGCCTTCCGAGACAACGGCTGCGTCGACATGAAAAAGCACCAGTGGAGCGAATAGCCAGGCAGCGCGGCGTCGAAAGGAGCGACACCCACGGGAAGCGGCCTGCGCCCCGCCGCCGGGCAACCTATGGCAAAGCGACATGCCCCACGAAGAGCGGAGCACCGGCGCGAGATGCGACCGCGACGAAAAAAGGCCTGTTGAGCGTTATCTTGCGCGGTTCGGGCGGATTCTCCGGAGGACATCCCGCACACGCAATCATAATCGTATAAGCGCCAGCCTCCACTCCCTTCTCGTCGATAGACAGCTTCGCCCCATGGATGACCTGCGTCGGAGTGGGCTCGACACCCACCATAGGAACAAGGTTCATTGCGGAAGCAGAGTAAACGCCGGCCGCCTCCAGCTGCATGCCAAGGTCGGGAATCGTCGTCTCGCACTCGAATCGGGGAATGCCGAGTTCGACGAGCTCGCGCTCGCCTTCCCCGCAAGAGAGCCGTTCGAACAACTCAAGCGCCTCGCCCATATGATCGCCGCCGCTGTTCGGGAGCGTAAAGAGCATCTCCGCATCGGAGCTGAGCGGCATCCCAAAAGCGACGCAATCATCCCCGTCGATTACCCTGCAGCAACGCTCATCATGCATAAACGCGACCCTAACACCACCGTCCTCAGCATGGAAGAGAGCACGATTGGTCAGATACTCCTCGAACGGATCGGCCCATGCGTCCTTCAAGTAGAGCGCACTTACGAGACATGCCAAAGCCACAGACGACAGGCTGATGGCGGGCGACAGCAGCCCGCGAGTTTTCTCGGATATCCAGGCGGAAACCTCCCGAGAAACCCGCGGGTCGCCCAGGTCATCGACGGAAACGTGCACGCCGCACTCGTCGCACTTACGAAGAAACGCATCCGAAGGCGTCGCCAACTTGGAAAGCCACGCCGCCGTTGCCGAGCTCGCCTCGTACCCATCGTAACCCCATGCCGGTTTCCGCTCGACGTCGAAGGGGTCGGGCTCTACGAGAAGGTCCCCATCGCCAAAAGCGCATCGAGCTCCCAGCGCGTGGCACCAGCTGAGCCCTCCCGCGCAACCGCCAGCAGATTCGCAACGCACGCAGGAGACCAGACGCTGTTTGCGTTGCCCCCGCTCTCACTTTGGGCAAGGATTCTCCCAGACAGAGCCCTTGCCACCCTCCACGCTTGTTGGCTCGCCAAATTTGCTACGCCATCCATGGCCCGCTCCTCTCTACGTTGTCCGCATTATCCCACGCGTCAAAGGCGTACCTGACCCATGGTCGGGACAGGGCAGCGTTCGACATTCATGTCCCATAGGGCGGACCCGCGTGAATCGAGGCGCACCTTACAATGCACCACACCACAGCCATCCCGGAAAGGCCGCAAACCCATGCTCAACGAAACAATCGGAGCCGCTTTTCGCAGCTCGGCCACGCTCATAGCCAACGACCGCGTGCACCTCGTACCGTACTGCGATCAACATCAGCGCGCTTCGAACATCTCGCCTGCGGTCACAAGCGTCAAATCGTCGTGCGCCTTCGCCTTTTCTTGCGTCGATTCGCTCACAGGCTCTTTCGTGAACAGGAAGAACGAGCGATGGGAGATTTCCAGAGCTCCGAGTAAAGGATTCGCGACATTTTCCTAAGATGCTTATGAGTATGATACCCGTAAGCATCTTATAACCCGTAATAAGGCGAAAAGAAAGAGGGGGCCATCGTTTCGAGGAGGCCCTCCACCGCTGGCGGAACCCTCCGACAAAGAAAAAGGCCACCGACTTATGTCGATGACCTGAAATATTGGTCGCGGGGGGGCGGATTTGAACCACAGACCTTCGGGTTATGAGAGTCATTTTCATTCTTTCGTTGCTCCAATGCTATAACGTTTTGT
>OMNT01001695.1_pt1 | contig 19597 bp, 20 predicted proteins | sample 1672551 | NCBI WGS metagenome assembly OMNT01 (sample SAMEA3136698, study PRJEB25190) | human gut metagenome
GATTGATGTTAGAATGTCTATTGTGATTTTTCCTATGATAGTCTTCATTCTTGTGTCTTCTCCTGTTCTGTATGTTAAATACGTATTTTGTTTGGAATATTTTTAATAATTGTATTTAATGTTGCGATTTACTTTATATACTGAATTATCAATGTCCCTGGGAACTTAATATTTTATGGAATGCTTAAGCTTGCTGTAAGGATTAATTTACTTTCCTTGTTTAATCAAAGATTCATACTTTCTTTGAAAATAGTATAATTTCACCCCTACATATTCCTCTAATGGTTGTTTACTCTTAGTTTCTACAATGATCTTTTTTAAAACTGCTGATGTGCACTTATTCTTTCTACCTAATGTTTCCATCATCTTTCGAGCTCGATCATATGCATCTTTTCTACCTTTTACAATTTCTGTTGATGTATCTCTTATTGTCCCATCTTCTTTCCGAATACCATTTAGCAGAAGTGTCTCGTTTATATCTTTCTCCATTATTTCATCTCTTGGATTTGTACTAATGATACCATTTGAATCATATATAATCTTCTTCATTTGCTCTGAATTATAAGGCGTAATTGTTATTTCCGTTTCCTTTTTATGTGAATCACAACATAAAATACGACCATACTTTTTTTCACTTTTTTCACCACCATCACATACACCAAGTAAGTTGTGATAATCAAGTGCTTTTTCTTTATCCCTACTTAATGGTACTAAATGCTCAATCTTACAGTGAGAATCCCTATATATTCTACGCATACAATATGCACATAGTCCTTTTTGTTCACGTACCAAGACCTCTTTTACTTCTGTTTTAGGAAAATAATTATCAAAAAAACTTCTTATTTTGTCTGTCTCTTTTTCATCAATGTTTCCCCATTCCTCACTTTTACTAAGTCCTATAATTTTTTCTTTTACACTATCTGGTAACTCCTCTTTTTCTATATATATCATTCTTAGTACTCCATAATAAGTTTTGCATCTTCGATAGATTGTAACATATTCTTATATTCTGAATTCTCTTCTCCTAAAATTGACTTTAATCTTTCTAATTTCTGATCAGCCTTTTGAATATCATCTACATCCAGTGCTTTTGTAATTTCATTGATTAATATATTTATCATTTTAGGTCTGGATACACTCTCTTGCCTATAACGAAGTATATCTTCTACTGAATAACCATAGCAATCTGGTAAATAAGTTGGTTCTTTATTTTCTTCTAATAAAATAATATTTGGTTCTTTCGAAGAAGATATTACAATTGGTGAATGAGTAGCTATAATAAACTGAACGTTCTCAAACACAGAACTTAATGCATTAACAATATTCCACTGCCATTTAGGATGTAAATGCATATCAATCTCATCAATCATAACAATTCCCGTAATTTGTTCCAAATTGTCTAATTCCGGATTTAGTAAGCATACTCTATAGGCCAAATCCATAATCATCCAAAGTAATGATTGATATCCTGCACTCAACTTTGATATTGCCATTTCTGTATGATCGTCTTTATATACAAGTTCAGTAAACTGTGGCGAATAATAAATCTTAGGTACTTCATCTAATTCATTAATAGTTTTCATAAATAATGCAATAATTTTCTTAAACATTTCATATTCATGAATTTTTGTTCCTTTATTTAACATCGTTACTTCTTGTTTCAAGCACCACTGTTGAATTGATTTTACATCCATAGACGAATCCAAACACCCTATATATCCGCATCTTCTATCATCTAATTTTTTCTTTAATTGTGTCCCAAAATCACCTCTTCTAACTTTCCATACTCTCGCAGCACTTTGAAAACTGATTAAAGGCAGAATTGTATCTTCTAAATTCGTTTGCTTTTTCATCCAATTACACACTTCTCTATTATCAATTTTAGTATGTGATGAAGATAAATCTTCTCTTATTCTACTCCATGAATATTTATCTTCTCCATTCTTCAATGTACATCCGGATTCAATTGGACCACAATATTCAATAGAAGTTGATGAATCGCCTCTTGGATTTATAATCACTCGAACATCATCTTTCACGATATTTTTTGTACTAACTCCAGGCACACTAACAAACATCCCACTTAATGCAACAGCAATTCCTTCTAAAACTGAAGTTTTTCCTGCTCCATTATCGCCAATCAATAAATTAATTCCTGGTTTCAAATCAATAGAAATTTCTTCAATTCCTTTATAATTTTTCAATCGAATTTGTTCTAAATACACTTTCATCACCTCACTCATTATACTTTCCTATCTATCCTTTTTTAATCATCTATTAGCTAATACTCTTTCTTATATTTTTTCTTTTTATATTTTATCATGTCCATATATTTTCTACAACAAAAAAGCCATATCCTTTTCTGATATGACTTTTTAACTAATTTTATTTTATACGTTAAATGTGTATTTTGTTCGGAATATTTTTAATAATTGTGTTTAATGTTGCAATTTATTTTGTAGACTGATTTCTTAATATCCCTGGGACCTTAAGGGCATTCTAAGTTCAGCACCTTTTCCTTTGAGAATTTGTTTGTGGTGAACTTATTATATCAAAGATTAGGTGCTATTTTTATGTCAAGATACCAATTATTTTAAAAATTCAGTTGATAAATCAACGGTTTATGCCAATTTTATTGGTGGGAAAATTGAGTTATTTATTTATGTATTTTTTTATATCATTAACAAAAAAAGCTAACAAATTACCCTTTTCCACTTTTTTCATTCCCAAATCTTTTCGCATTTCATTCATTAACTCTTCTAATATAAATAAATTTCCCTGTTCTTGAACCTTTCCCTTTTCTCTAAATTCCACCCATAAATTTACAACTTTCGATGATCCCCAAAGAGTTATTTGTTTTGAAAACGATGATAAATCTTTCAACATCATTTCCTCTGTATATAAATTGTCTCCTTCAACATTTTTCTGGAGTTTATAAACCATTGCAACAAATTCTCCATAGGGTTTTTCACGTTTTTGTGCTAAATATTCTTGTCGATTTTTTTTATAATCTATAATTTTTGATACAATTGAACTAATAATAACACTTACAATAGATACTGTTCCTGTTATAAGAGCCACTATCACCACGACATCCATATTAGATACTACAGATGTTAACCACTCCAAAGATTCTATAATACCTTTAACAATATTTTTCAATATTATACTTGCAATAATTACAATAATTGTAATTACATCTAACGCAAAAATAATATTTATTCTTGGATGTACTTCAAAAAAGTCTCCTCTAATATAATCTTTCTTTTGATCAACAAGTTTTTCAATATACCAAAATGCTACAATTAAACAAAGTATAGCAATACAAATCAAAAATACATTTATAAAAGGCATTCCCATATTATCTTTCAAATTATTATAGCATTTTACAGTTACTACACACACTTTTTCCCTATGAGTAATACCAAATATACATAACATTAATATTCCTAGTACTTTAAATAGTTTTTTCATTTAATTCAATCTACTCCTCTAATTTTTTATTTTGCTCCCTAGTGTAAGAACGTATGTTTGTCTTTTTGGATTATATACAATCCAAGTTATTTTTTCAAGATAATTTCCTCATAAATAATCTGAACAGGTTCGAATAAATCACGTAAACGCTTTTAGAATATTCTTCTTTATCCTTTCGATAAGTATTTACTGCCTTTTGTAAAAAAGATTCACTTTTAGCATCAATAAAGGATGAATCTAATAGATTCTCTATTGTAAATTCCTTGTTCTGTTTCATGTGGAATTTCACTTGAATATATAGTCTATCTATAGTAGTATTACGAAAAATTTGTTCTTTTTTATAAAAAATCACAATATCGTCAAAGGATTTAATTCATCATATTCATAACCAATATTCTTTATATCACTATCTTTTTTCAATAAATCTAACGCATATTTCCAAAATACTAGCGCTTGATATTGATCTCCATAGTCTCTAACAGCTACTGCCTTTGCCATGTAAATTTCTCTCCTCTTCTTTTCATATAGTAAAAGCGCAGAGATTAATATCTCTCTGCGCTTTTACCATATGATGTCTCAACCTTTATTGTTCTACTATATTTATTTCAATGTTTTAACCTCGAGTAATCGAGGAGGGATAATTTCAACTAGTTTCTGTAATAAAAACATCGCAAAACTTATTACCATCATAAAATCATTTATCATAGGCAACACCTCCCGAATACCATCCACACATACTGGTCCCCAACTTCCGACGTGGATTTCAGAGATTTCTCTCATCCGAGGCGGGACAAATATATTTTATCATCTTTTATAATAATTTGAAAGAGCTAAAATATAATCATGAATTGTATAGTATTGTTGTTTATTTGTAATTAACAATTTTTGAAAGAAATATTTTAATTCTTGCTCATGATATTTTTTTAAAAGTATTTCTAACATCCAATAATTAGGTTTTTTCTGATTTATTGTTAGTATATGATATTTTTCTAATTTGGAATTTTGGCTCATTGCAGCCAAAACTCCCTTCATTTCCTGTGACAGCAATATCTCAGGATATTTTTTGATAATTTTAATGTTATCATTAACCATAAAGTTCTTAATATTTTTCAAATTGCAACTTATGAAGTAAACATTTTCAAAACTTGTTCCAAAGAAGTCTGCATCTTGTAAGTCACATCCAAAAAATAGACAATTTTTAAATTTTGTACCTTTAAATTTACTGTTTTTCATATTCACACAAATAAAATCAACCTTTTCAAATAGAGCATTTTTAAAAGACGAATACGTAATGTGACCACTTCTATATCTTACATTATTGAATCGTGCATTACTAAAAGAACAATGATGGACATTTACTTTATATTCGTACTTATACATTGTTCCCCTCAATGGTTTAGGACAATTTGAAATCGAAAAAGGTACTCTTTTCCCCTGGCGAATTTTTATCATACGTTTCTTTTTCAATTTTGCCTTTCTTCTTTTCTTACCTCTTCCCAAAAGTATTCTCCTCGCATAATGTTTTTCTATATAATATCATATACAAAGCACTTTCAAAAGAAAAAATACCGCTAAACATTCTTTTTCCTTGTTTGTAAGCGCTTTATCTTAGGGTGTTGCTAGAATAATAGAATGCTAGCAACACCCTAAGATAAAGCGCTTACACTTAATGTCCCTGAGAGCTTAAGTTTTACGCTGATTTACCGTTTACCATCAATATAAAAAATGGAAACATTTTCTGTTAATTCAAAAAATGTTTCCATTCTCTATAATTACAAATTTCTACTCTATATATTAAATGTGTATTTTGTTCGGAATATTTTTAATAATTGTGTTTAATGTTGCAATTTATTTTGTAGACTGATTTCTTAATGTCCCTGGGAACTTAAGTTCTTACATTCCAAAAACTGTATCTTTCAAAAGATTTTCTGATGCTTCTTAAGTTGACGCTTAGTTGACCACATTGTCTACGGGACCTTAATTCCTTTCTTTAAGTTATTTAATTTAACATTTAAAAATTTCTTTAGCATCTTTTATACAACGAATTGCATGTATATATTCATTATCTACATTCTTATTATCTGGCAATCTAATAATCGGATTGTTGAAACAATAATATTTGTCTTTAGATATTTTATAACATAAATAATTAATTACATATTTTAAAATCAATTTTGTCTTTTCTGAACAATTCTGTATCTGTGAATCATCATCAAAAATCAAATCATTTATAGGTACATTTATTGTTACTTCATAACTTTTTCTTCTTTTAAAATATTCTTGTTTTAAATCCTCCCTTCCTAAACTATTCATTAAATCGAAAAATATCTCTGGCATTCCTATTAATCCAATATACATATAATCCATATTTTCATTAAATAAAAAACCATTAACACACGAATCATTCAATTTACAAAGTCTATTTCTTAATCTTGCATTTTCAGGTCCTTTAAATTGGCATTTTTCCCCATTATAAAAAACATCTATACCATCCTCTTTTTTATTAAATTCTATCTGACAATCTTTTAAAAATTTTGTAAGAGAATTTTCTGATAATAATACTGTTTCCAAATTATCTATAACAAAATTTTCTTTCATTGTGTCCTCTAATCTTGTTGTAATATGATAAATTGTAATTCCATCTATACAAAAATCACTTTCTAAAGAAAATTCTTTATAAAATAGATCTAAATCTATTTCCCAATATCCTAAATTTAAATATCTATAACAATTTTTCTGAAAAAATTCCTTTGTCTTCCCATTCTCAACATTTAAAATTTTATCTAAACTCTTGTATATATTTTCCTCAGAAGCTGTATCTAAAATATTCATTATTTATTCCTTTCTTAATAAATCTTTTATTAACGTCTACAGAACTTTAAGCTCTTCATCAGAATTCTACTAAATAACATATAAATCTTGGTAATAATTTATGATCATCCCGTGATGGATATCTAATAACCTTTATTCCAAGTCTATACAAATCGGTATCACATAAATTATCATACATTATTGATGCTTGATCTTCTCCAGAAGATGGTAAAAAAGCATAATGTGTATAATAATTTGCATTTGAACACATATTAAGTAATCTTCGAATATTCGAATCATTTAAAGAAAGTCCTATAAAAATATTCGTATTAGATGAAAATAAAGTGGTTTGAATATTATTAGACCATAAATTTTGTTTGTAAATTTGATTCTGATAGTCATCCTCACTTAGAACTATTTCCGTAATGACGCCACCTTTCATTGGAATATATCCATGTGGATAAAAAAATATACTTATTTCCTTTTGTTTTATTACTTCCATAGCAATTTCTATATTTCAACCCACTTTGCTTTAAGCAATGAAAAAATGTATCATCGTAATTATAATTTATAATATTATTAATGTTATATTTCTTTACCAGCTCAATAAGTTCTTGATATAACGGTGAAATGTTGAGTACATATGGTTTGTAGTCATATGATGAATATAATGATTTTCGTATCAAATAATTCCAATCCCGCGGACGTACTTGATTCTTTATCATCTGAGCAATTATTGTTAAATCCCCCGACATAATTTTATTCATAAAAGAATCTTGTAATTTATGAACAAGTTTGTAACTTTGCTTCATTGTTTCTTTACTTTTTTTGCTCTCTTCCTCTGATAATTTTCGTTCATTTACCCAATATTCTGCATTTTCAAGAGCATTTTCAATATAACTCATTAGTTCTGGATTCTTTTGTTCAAGCAAATACAATTCATAACTATTAGTTAATGCAATAGATACATTTGAAGGTGGATGATTTATAAATTCTTTTTCTGAAGCAATTTTTGATGCCCATTGTTCAAAATAAGTATGGCATATCCTTTTTAATAATCGTGACCAAACAGGTAATCCTACAGTTGTAGATGCTCCTGCCCCCAATGCGAGACAACAAGAATGATCTTTTAAATCATGAGTTAATTTATAAAAATTACTACAACTTTGTTTTGATAAAAAATTAATTCTCTCATCCGGATACATATTAACCCTCCAACTACAAATCCTATCTTGTCTCTTCTTCAATTCACTTTGTAGACTAATTTCTTAATGTGTATAAAGCTTACTTTAATATATATTAATCATCAAAGTATATATCATTATTAGATCCTACTGGCTATAAAAATCAAACATAGCCAATAAAACATGATCCTAACAAAAACCACATCCTATTGGCTACCACCTATTCATCTACTCCCAAAGCGTCTCCGCATAAACCCCATCAGCAATCAACTCCCTAAAAGCGTCCTGCACAGTCTCTTTATCTTCCTTATATGTAACTCCAAACCAACGATCCTGTGTCTCCAGCACCTTCACGTTCGCTCTTTCTTCTTTCAAAAGTTTGTCCACGATATTCGGTAACAGATATTCGCTCTTTAAATCTCCTTCTTCCACATTCGCAAGGAAATCTTTGAAATCCTCTGCTAAGAAATCTAAAAATTCTGGATATCCTGCCCACATGTTCATGGATACTTTATCTTCTGGACTGATCCATTTCTGTACTTCTTCGCTGTCGCATTTGATCTGTCCGTCTTCTCCCATTTCGATTCCTGTTGTCTCATGTACCTGGCTTAATAAACCATTCTCATCGACAACACTGACTCCTCTGGTCACTGTTCCATTGTCACTTAATGTGTTCTTTAAAATGAATCCACCCATTCCCATGGTAAATTCTCTTCCAAGGTCTTCTCCGGATACTAAGAAATCATGCAGTTTCACAAATGCTTCTTTTCCATAATAATCATCTGCATTGATGATCACAAATGGTTCTTTCACTACATCTTTGCAGCATAAAACTGCCTGTCCTGTTCCCTATGGTTTTGTTCTTTCTTCTGGTACTTCAAAACCTTCTGGCAGATCATCAAGTTCCTGAAATACATATTCAACATCAATCTGTTCTTTGATTCTGTTTCCGATGATCTCTTCGAACTCTTTGCAAATGTCTTTGCGGATAATAAAGACTACTTTGTTAAATCCTGCTTCTTTTGCATCATGAATGGAATAATCCATGATGATCTCTCCATTTGGTCCCATCTGGGCTAACTGTTTAATTCCTTCTCCAAATCTGGAGCCGATTCCGGCTGCCATGATGATTAGTGTTGTATTCATTCGTATTTTCTCCCTCGTAATATAGAAGTCTCTTTTTTACAAAAAGTGAATCTAATTTTCGAAATTTTTTCGTATTTTTTATTCAATTCAATAATTTACTTTGATTTGCAAAAACTTCAGTTCTCAAACACTCCATAACAGGATTTTTTAATATAATCTATTATTTTCTTTTTATTTTCTTATTTATTTCACTTATTATCATAGTTCCAAATTCGTCTTTAAATAACTTAAAATAACATCCGCATAATAAGCAATATACAACTCCACCAACTACCACTTGTCCTATCAAAGTTGTAATAGAAATTCCAAAAATCATTCCATATTTTTTAACAATAATTTGCATTATAAACCCTATCACTAAATACGGTATTGATTTTCCACAAAACAAAAATATTGGAAGTTCCTTGCGAATTCCTATCATCTGAACAATCATAACTGTAAATTCTGCTACTATAGTTCCAATTGCTGCTCCAACTCCTGCAAATTTAGGAATTAGCATTGAATTAATAATAAAATTTGCTACAGCTCCAATAATCATTGATTCAACGTAAATTTTATCATGATGTAGTGGCATCAAATACTGTGTTCTAACAACATTTGCCCATGATATAAAAAACACAGTTATTGATAACAAATTTATTAACATAATACATGGCATATATTCATATCCAAAATATACCGGCACCAAAACATTGCTTATACCTATCAAACCAAATGCAATTGCTGAACCTATTACTGTAACAAGTTTTATTGATATCCTAATATATTCAACTGATTTTCGCATTTCACCTTTTGCTATCATATTAGACATACGTGGAAGCATAACTGTTCCCAATGCTGTAATAATTCCCATTGGTATATTTATTATTTTTCCTGCATTTTCATAATAGCCAACTTGCATATAAGTTGTCATATTTCCAAGCATAATTTTATCCATTAATTTATAAATACTATATGCTATAACCGGTATAAACAAAATAATAACTTCTTTGATGTGTTTTTTTATATCTATCCAATTTACCTTTACCACATCAACCTGTCTAAAAATATATGTCCACAAATATGCCTGACTTAGAAAAGTCCCACCTGCCATAATTACCGTATATTTTGCTAAATCTCCTGGATTATGAACAAATATAAACATCAAAATTACTGTTGCAATTTTAATAATCATATTTCTTGTTACTGTTATTTTAAATTGCTCTGTTCCAAAAAAATACCAGCTTATATCTAATGCTCCTGATACCACATAAATAAATTGAATTGCTACAATTGTTTTATTATCGACATTAAATGCAAATAAATAAATCAAGTATGCTATTATTGCTAATACATACATAAATGCTTGAATCGAATATATCGACCAAAATGTTCTAGATAATTTACAATCATCCTCTCGTACTGCTGCAATACTGCGATTTCCATGGTTTGAAATTCCTAGCATAGCGAATAATAAAAAATATTGCGCAACAGAATATGTATAAGAATAAATTCCAACTCCTTCCGCTCCTAATGTTCTAGCAATATATGGTGCAGTAATCAATGGCAATATAATTAGCAACATTTGATAAACCACATTATATATAAAATTTTTCTTTAAACTTGTCATTATAATTATCCTATCTACTTATTACAAATTTTAATTATCTAAAATCATTCATATAAAACATGATTTTTTATTTTTTCCACAATTTTAGCATCCACATTAATATCAAATTTTCGTGCAAAACACATATTTGAACCTATCAACTCATCATAATCATCATCCCTGTATACATAAGGATTTCCTCTTTTCCAATCTATACAATACAAAATACTTTCATAATTGTCACAAAAATTATTTGGTGAAATATGATTTTTAAACTTTGAATTCACAACTAAAGTCTGTAAAAAAACTTCATCTGCACATCTGGTATGTTTGAAAACCTTTTCTATAAGATTTTTGTTATCTATTACATATTGTACCAATTCATCTGTAATACTAAACCAATTTGCTCCTTTCTGGAAAGTTAAACCATATTTTTTTCCTAAATCAACTTTAAATTGAAGTGCCATTATTAAATGATAGGCTATTTTTTCCCAAATTTTTTTTGATTTAGATGCAAAAAAATTATATTTTGATACTCTTTTATAAACTTCTGAATCTATTTCTGGTGCATCAAAATGAATATACTCTATATTATTTGATTTATCAAAAATTTCATGAATTTCTTTCTGCGGTTTTAATGGTAAATCCATACCAGACATTAAATGATAATAGCTATAATGCTTTTTCACAGCTTCTTCTAATAATCTAACTTCACATAAAATTTGCGAATATGACCCCCATCTAACATCATATCTATCTTTTAATATATAAAGTTTCGATTTTTTTACATATTTATAAAGATCCGTCCCATCGAAATCAGTCCATTTTTGATCCAAATGAACATATATATCATTTTCATGATAATCAAGACACTGTATCAAAATTTCCAGTAATTTGGGTTGATTATGTGCCATGATAAGATATGCATGTTTTGCCATAATTTTATATTTCCTCTACTACTGACTTTAAATATTCTTTTGATTTTACTTGTAATTTTTCTAAATTAGTTTCCACATCAATAAAATTTGGTTTTTCATATAAATCCAATTGTTTCAATTCATCAACTGTTTTATATCTTGACATTAAACCAAGTTGGGACAAAAATGTTATTGCACGATCATCTTTTGAACTTTCACTGTCTTTACTTCTTATATACCAAAAAGTTTTCTTATAGATAGTTGCAAATGCAGTGCCATGAAATGAACTTGTAATAAACAAATCTGCATATTTAACAAGATTCATATAAACATCAGGACCATAATGTTTTACTAATTTAATTCCATGTCTCCAACACATTTTTAAAGTCCACTCTTTAGCTTCAATAAAATAAACTGGCAATCCTGTTTTATGAGAAAGCCATTGTAAAAATTTCTGAATTTCTTCATTGATTCCAAAACAATAATAAAAAATATATTTTCCATTTATTATAGGTTCATTTCCTATATCTACCATTTGTTCCCACTCAGATTCTGAATATAACATTGTAGGATCTAGACAAATTGGAACTTTTTTCCCTGTTGCCTCTAATGTCCATTTTTGTGCATTTTTTTCTCTCACAGAGACTTTGCAAAATTTTTCAAAATATTTTACATATTTTCCATTTTCTTCAGGCGCAAAAGCATTATTGGCACCAAAACTTACTGCATATGCAAAAACTGGTTTATCTTTTACAAATGTCAAAAAATATGCTTCATCTGCGTCTATACATTTAATATTCCAAACCTGATCACTTCCCACAATAAATGCATCATATTTTTCATTTAATTCAGACAATTCAGACGAATTATAATATTTCTTTTCTGTTAAATAAAAATATTTTTTCGAAAATGCTTCATATGATTCATATTGTTTTAATAATTCTTTATAATTTGTTCTCCATATTGCTCTCTTTATTACTTGTTTCCAATTGTGCGCCTTCGGAAGTGGTGCATATAAATTTCTCTGTCCTTCATTTGAAAAATCAATAATTTCAACTTCACACCCATATTTTTTCAACATATTCTGTAATGCTAATGCTTGTAACATTGATCCATTATTATGTGATGCATGAAATGTTATCAATCCAACTCGTTTTTTTATTCTTTTTTCTTCTTGTTTCATTATAGTTTTTTCCTTTCTTATTTGCGTATAGGTATATTTTTCATTTTTTTAATAAACTTATTACTTGTACACATCAAAAAAATAGGTATATAAATATAATTTTGTACAACCCCTCCATTAAACAATGTTGTTTCAAATAATGCACCAAACAAATACATTATATAAATTCCCATTATTATTTTTCCAAGTTGGTTTTCTTTACTCATTTTATATATTCCCCAAAGCAGCAAAACAGCCGCTAATGTATAAATAATAGCACCTATGTATCCGCTTGTAATTAATGTATATATATATCCATTATCCATCCAATATGTTCTATATGAAGTTAAATTTTGCCCATAAATTTCTCCTGATGCAAGTCCCAAACCAATCCATGTTCGTCCACTTTTAAAAAATGTTGGTAATGCTACAGAAAAAAGAGTCATTCTATTTGATTCTATTAATAGATTTTCAATAGATATTCCACTCATCCCCCAGAAACCGATTATAAATACTGCCATCACAATTATAATTTTAATAAAATTTTTATATATTTTTCCTAATGCATATTTTTCTAAATTCAAATATATTTCTACCAGCACAAAAATTAATATTCCAGTAACTGAATTTCTTGAAGCACTTCCTAAAAGCATTAAAAGCATCAAAAACATAAGACAATAAATAATACTTTTTTCCTTTTTCTTTGCAACTTTTAATCTAACAATTAAACTTCCTAAAATCAAACCACATACACATATTGCACCCAAATTATTATAATGCCCCAAACCAAAATTAACTCTTGATCGTGTTTCTGTGTTAAAGAGATTAAAAATATTTATTTTTGTTACATCTGATATATTAGTAAAAAATTGAAAAATCAATACCAGTGACACGGTTGAAAAACTTGTTCTAACAAAATTATTAAATAAATTTTGTTTTTTTATAAATGAAACCGTTACTATTACAACCGCCAAAAATAATCCTTGTCTCTGTACCATTCCATTCGTATATTCTTTCATTACTGGATTAACAAAAATAAAACCAAACAAAACCCAATAAATTACAAACAAAACTATAACTGCTCTCATTATATCATTTTTTTTTGACATAAATATTTCTTTTTGGACTACTAAACTTAAAGTTATAATTCCCATGACATAAATAATCTGAATCAATGTTGGATCAATTGGAAACGAATATACTCCTGAAATTACATAAATTCTACTCAACAGCAATATAAACCACAACACTGAAAATATTGTACTTACTTTTATTCCCTTCACGTTTTCACCTCACATTATGCAAATATTACTGCTCATTAAGCATTTTACATATTTTTTCAAATTCTAATGCCATTCTCTTTTCACTTAATAAAGTTTTTACAGCTATAATATTCTTTTTCTTCATCTGTTCCATATCATCTTTATTGAATTTAGAGAATTTTACTAACTTTTCCTTTAAATCATCTATATTATATGGTTTATACGAAATAATTCCATCACTACAACTTATGTAGTCTCTAATTGCTGGAACATCAGCTGCTAAAATTGGAACTCCAAATGCCATCTGCTGTAATATCGTTAATTGACCAAATGAATAATTAAAATCATCCAATGGTATTACTGAATACTTTGCATTAACAATATATGTCATTAATTTATCTATTGGAATAAATGGCAAAACAACTACATTTTTATTCTCACATTTTATATCTGGATTTCCTATCAAATATAATTTTTCTTTTAGCTTAGCTTCATCATAAGCTTTCAATAAAGTATCCCAATCTCGTTTTCTATATCCAACACAAACAATATATGAGTCTTTTTCTTTTATCTCTGGATAACTTTTTAATTTCCAGTAATCATAGTCAACTCCTACATGAATAAATTTACTCTTATGCACTAACCATGGAAACTGATCCTTATAATAGTCAATTTGAGAACTTGTATGATATACCATATAATCAAATGCCTTACTTGAAAACTGTGATAATCTGTGAATTATCCCTGATGTATATGCTTGATGAAATGAACTGATATCCACGTCTAATATAGGTGGAGTTTTTATATGCAAAATTCTTTTTAATGCACATAAAAGCATTGCACTATTAGATCCATGCACAAAAATCAAATCATAGTCATTCATTTGCTTTAACACCTTAAATGTTTGATAAAAATGAAATCGAACTTTATTTTCTATTTTTTCAATAATTTCTGGTGCACTTATATCTACAACATCAACCTGAGGTTCTTCATTAAAGTATTTAAAAAACCAAAAAGTTTCCTTAGGACAACTATAATCTGATGGTTGTATTCCATCTGGAATTTCATCGCAATATTTTATTTTCCAGTTTATAAGCAACAATATTTTCATAATAATATTTTACCTTTCTAATTTACGTGCTGGAATTCCAACAAGTGTAATTCCATCCTCATAAAAAGATTGTGTCACTACAGCGTTAGCTCCTATTTTAATATTATCTGCTAAAGTAATGCCTCCTATTACTTTAGCTCCTACTCCTATTTCAACATTATTTCTAATTCTAGGACAATCTGTTAGTGAATTTTCTTTTCCTACATTTCCAATACAATTATCTCCATGTAATTGACAATTTTTCCCTACCTTAGCACTTCCGTTAACTACTATATTACCATTGTGATGTATAATTAACCCTTCATCAAATACATTCTCAGGTATTTCAACACCAATAAACACTCCTAAACGATTTTTCCTAGTTCTAGAAATCCAATATAATCCTTTCCAAATAGGATTTATCGATTTATTAGCTTTTTCTCGATAATATTCACATTTTCTTAATAACTTAATAAAACGCCAATTATATACTCTTTAATTACAACTTATATTGTCAAACCAACTATTAGGATAATTGGATTTTTCACGCTTTAATTGTTCTCGAAGCATTTTATAACTATTTCGGTTCTTACACTTTTGCTCCTTTTTTTGCCCCCCCCCAGTAACATGCAAACATTTTAAACACAAAATATACATATTTTAGCATAAACACTTCTATTTTAGATCTTATACCACAATCAATTTTTCTACCTTTTATATTATTTAGAAATTCTACTCTTGCATTCAAAATTAATTCTTGATATTCATGTTTCTTATCTTTAGCAATAATAAACCTAAAAAACCATAATCCACTTTTCAAATAAAAGCTTAATTTTTCTTGTTCTAATTCTGAATCAATGCTATTGTCTTTATACACCTCATTAATCAAATAAAATGTATCAAAAAACTTTTCACAATTAGTATCTGCCATTGCTGAATTTTCTTGTTTTATATAATTATATAATGGTTCTTCATGAATCACTATTTTCTTTGCATTCTTCAAAACTTCAAAAACAAAAAACATGTCTTCTGCTGTTTTTTTTCCTTCAACGAACCTTATATTTCCAATAACATCCTTTTTATAAAGTTTTGCCCATACATTCCATCCAATTTTATTAGATAAAAAAAACTCTTTTAAAACTTCTTTTTCTATCTTTACAGAAAATTCTTTTGAACAATTTACTTCTTCGTGCTTATCAACTTCATACCATTCTCTATATCCACTTATTGAAATATCTGCATCATTCTTTTTACAATCATCTAACAATGTACTAATTAAATGTTTTTCTGCTTGATCATCTGCATCAACAAATACAACATAATCTCCTTTGGCACAATCAATTCCTGTATTTCTTGCTCCGCTCACTCCCATATTTTGTTGATGAATTACCTTTATTCTTTCATCTTTTGTAGAAATATCATCACACATTCTTGCTGTTTGCTCATCTGATCCATCATCAACAATCAATATTTCAATTTTTTGATATTCTCCTAGTAGCAGACTATTAACACTCTCTTTTAAGACTTCTCCTACATTATAGACAGGAATAATAACACTTACTAATTCGTTCATACTAAACCCTCTTGATTTTTCTGTACATCTTAAACACTATATCATATATTGCTTTATTAGCTAAAAATAGTTTAAATTGTATTTTTTTACTCTTAGACAAAAACTCTGCCTGATTGACATATTCAATATTTTGTTTCACAATCTTTTTGAAATGCTTAACTCTATCTTTAGGACATTTCACCTTATTTTTTAAATAAAAATCATACACTGTTAATGCTGAAGAAGCGTATGCTGTATGTCCTATAATCCTCATATCTGGATATTTTTTATCTAGATATTCCATTTGACACTTAGCTGCATCCTCAAAATCGTGATTAATTTTAGTATTTCTCGAAATACTATTTTGGCGTTGCAAATAATTGTAACATGGCGTTGCTACATAACCAACTCTCTGTGCTTTATCAAAAATTTTATACATAATATAAAAGTCTTCACTTAATTTTCCTTCTGGGAATCTAATACTTTCAAATAAATCTCTATGATATAATTTACTCCACGCACCCATATCAAAGAGTCGATATGTATTCATTTCTAAAATTGCATTTTTAAAATCAAACACTCTATCTTTCTCATCTTTGATTTTCGTAATCCTTTCTCCATTTTCGAAAGTATAATAAATTGCACATACCGATAACATTGTATTATTTTCTTTAATTGATTTTAACAACAATTCATACATAAACTCTTCTATATAATCATCACTATCAACAAATCCTATATATTCTCCATTAGCTATTTCAATTCCTGCATTTCTTGCTGAAGATAATCCTCCATTTTTTTTGTGTACTACTCGAATTCTATCATCTTGTTCAGCTAATTTATCACAAATTATCCCACAATTATCTGGAGATCCATCATCTACTAAAATAATTTCTAAATTTTTATAAGTTTGATTTATTATACTTTTCACACACTTATTTAAATATTTTTCAACTTTATATATAGGAACAATTACACTTATCAAAGGTTGCTCTTTATTTAATCTATCCATTTACACTCCTTATATTTTTAATGTCTATATTCTCATATACTTTTGCAATACATAATGGCACTATGATACCTACAATTGTATATGCTATCCATATACAATTACTTTTACTTATCACGGGGTATTTTGCCAATTCAATTATATTTGCTTTAGTTACATATACATATATATAACTAACTATTTTAAAACTTAAAAAATGCAATCCGACTATCCAAATAGACTTTCTTCCAGCATATTCAAGAAAATTATTCCACGGAAATTTTATCTCTGATAATATATAAATAAAAATCCAACCAGCAATTGAAACTATCGTATAAAAAATAATATTTTGAATATGACCAACATTTAACTCTACACTTCCAAAATTCAACATTACTAATAAAACGATAAAAGAAATTATACAACCTATTCTTTTATTTTTTATATAATTTTCAAATTTAATTTTCTTTAATCCAATTCCTAACAAAAATGCATAATATGCTGCAAAAAAAGATTGAATACCAAATTTACTTAATATACTATTCACAACTAGGTTTCCATTATTTTCTAAACTAGCACCTATAATAACAATGACTAACATACCCCCCCCTCAAAAAAATCATCTTTTTAGAAATTCTTTTAAAAAGGTATGTAAAAATAGCATTAACTACGTTAATAAAAAATAATGATCTTAAAAACCAAGTTGCGCCTGCTAGCTGTCCTCCCCCACTAAACAATAAATTCAATATGACCTTCTTTACAATTCCCATAGCACTTAATGCTTCTACAGGTATTGTATTTGCCAAGGTAATATTTGTATAAATTCCAATTCTACAAAATAGATTATTTGTTATTGTAAAAAATAAATTAATAACCACGAATGGTAGCCACAAAGCTTTAATTTTTTTAATTATATATTTCAATACATCGTTCAATGTATCCACCTTTTTTTCATTCCATAAATATCCAGATACAATAAAAAACAATGCCATATGAAATAAGTATATCCACAATCTAGCTGGACAACCACTATGTCCACAAACCATTAAACATATTCCATATCCTTTTAAAATATCTAAAGTATAATTTCTTTCAACTGTTTTTTTTACACAGTTCTTCTTATACCCTGTCATCTATATTTCTCCAACTCTTCTTTTCTTTCCTCTATAAACCTCAACAGTTCTATTCACAACATCTTCCCAATTATACCTACCACAAATATACTCAGACGCTTCACTTTTATATTTTTTTACAAGCCCCACATCATCACAAACCATCTGCAGTTTCTCCTTCAAGTCCTCAACATTAGCCTTCTTAAACAATATCGCCTTATCCTCCACAACATCAGCAATCTCAGCAATATCAGACCCAATCACGCAGTTCCCATAACTCATAGCCTCAAGCAGACTAAGTGGCATCCCCTCCAACTTAGAAGGGAGCACATAAACATAAGCATTGCTATAAATCTCCTCAAGTGTCTGTCCAGAAACAAACCCCGTAAAGATAATATTCGGATCATCTCCAGCCATCTCTTTCAACATCTTCACGTATCCATCCGTATCACTCGTAGCCCCAGCGATCACCAGTTTCTTATCTGTCTTAAGCTCCTTATAAGCCTCGATCAAGAAATGAATCCCCTTTTCTTCTGTCAGTCGTGATAACGCACAAATATACTCATCCTTATGAAGTCCAAACTTCTCAGTGATCAAATCCGCTTTCCGATTCTCATGAGTCATAACACCATTCGGAATCAAAACAGTATCTCTGTCATAAAACTTCTTAAAATACTTCTGTACCTTCTCACTTAGTACAATCACTTCATCTGCATACTTTGCTGCAATATATTCCCCAAACTTAATATATCTGGAACCAAATCCGTGTTTCCACTTATCTCTCGCCCAATCAATTCCATGGATTGTTACGATACAGCGCTTTCCAAATAGTTTTGGAATCCATAGAAATGCACTTGGTCCTTCTGCATGAAAATGTACAACATCATATTTTCCAAATGCTGCACAAATTGCAGCAGAAAAAGAGGATGTCATCGCTGCTAATCCTCTTTTATTGATCGTTATTACTTTCTTTAACTGAACTCCCCTATACTTTTTCCTTTTTACAGTTTTTACATATTCATTTTCCACTTTATCGCCAGATCGGTTAAAGCATGTTACTTGGTGGCCTTTTTTTATCATTAATGGACACATAATCGTCAATACACGTTCAATTCCACCTCTTCTAGATGGAACAACCTTATGACCGATCATCGCAATTCTTAAATTCTTGTTACCTCTTTTTTTCAATTTGATATTCCCCTTCGTTCAATCAACAATCAACTAATCCACAACTCCACACTCTCAAATCTACCTACTGTGCCCCATCATCCCCACAAACAACAAGCCACACTGTCTTAAACAATATCCCAA
>OMNT01001697.1_pt1 | contig 19582 bp, 11 predicted proteins | sample 1672551 | NCBI WGS metagenome assembly OMNT01 (sample SAMEA3136698, study PRJEB25190) | human gut metagenome
GCATCGACCTGCGCCGATGCCCCTAAAGTAGACACACATTTTGTCCTATAAGCCAAAAGCGCCCGGGCGGCATGAAGCCACACGGACGCATGAAATGACATAATAATTAAGGTTCCAACAAATTTCGCATACATAGCCGGAATAACCCGGAGGCGGAGGTCGGCTCTCGCGCTGTTGGCGGGCCTTCTCATCCTCGATAGCGTTATCGATCTTCTCGCAGGCGCTGTCGCAATACTCCCTCAGCTGCTCGTTCAGCGCGGCAAGCTCGCTCGCCTTGGCGGAGGCGTGAGCACGGCTCTCAAACGACTTGGCCATGCGACCGGCGTTCTCGATAGCGCGTTCGGCCAGCTTGGCATAGCCGTCCTGGCTCTGGGCATATTCGTGTACCTGGGCCATCTGCGCGGCGATGTTATCGAGCATTTCCTTGCGCTTGGCATCGACCATCTGCCTGTGGGCGGCCATGACCGGCTCCATCAGATCGTGGAGCTCACGCACCTCGCGGTACGGACGCGGGTTCTTCAAAATCTGCTCAATGCGCTTGTTAGCCTCGACCGCCTGGGCGTTAGAGTCCATGTAGAAGCCCTCGTCCTTCATAAGGCCCATAAACGCAACGGCCTTATCAAAGACGGGCTTTTGGCTCTCAAAGAAGAACGTAACCTGGTCGTAGTCCTCTTTCCATTCATCCAAATCGTCCTGCGCCTTTACAAAGGCATTGAAGAGCGTCTGGGCATCGTTCTGATTGTCCAGCAAGCGCGTGGTCAGCGTAATACCATCTTCCAGCACCTTTAGGCCCGGATACGGATAGGCCGGGGCCAGACCCGTAAAGTTGTTGTTCGTGAGTTCCACGCACTCGTTCTTGTAGCCCGTAAGCGTTTCGACCACCGTGGCGGTAAGCTCGTCCTCGTTGGAAATGTCGCGCTTGGCATCGAAGGTCTCGCGCAGCACCCTGTTGACCTTCTTGATGAGCTCGTCGCTCATCTTAACGCGCTCGCGCACCTGGGCCTTGTCGGCGTCCTTGCGCAGGAAGGTGGCCATGCGCGGGTCTGCAGGGGCAACGTTGGCGCCGGCAGCCGTAATGGTCGCGCGCTGCGAAACCACCAGCTGCGCCACCACATTGGCAATATCGATCTCGCGCCAGCCATAGGGAGCGTTTTGGAACTTGCGCTGCAGGTCGCCCATGGTCGTGTTAAGCGACATACGCGTCTGCAGATGCAAATAGTCCGCAACCTCCTTCTCGGCGCGGGCGTTGCTAGAGCTCTGGCCGTCGAGCGCCATCTGGTTGGCACCGCGCAGCGTGGCGCGAATGTCGTCATCGGTCTTGGCGGGGTCGGCAATGTAGTCGGCCTTGGTAAAGATAGCATCCGTCAGCTTGGACAGGGCCTGATCAAACACGTCAGCGGGCTTGGTGGCGCGAATGTTAACCATGGAGCCGTTCACGGCCACACGGGCATGCAACACGGCTTCCTTCAGCAGCTCGGCCGCCTCACGCTCGGCATACGATGCCTCTTTCATCTTTGCCTGGATAATCTGCTGGGTCGAAAGCGGCAGGGCCTCGGTATTGATGGTCTTGCGGTACTTGCGAATCTTGGCCGCATTCTGCAGGTCGTCAAAGTAGTCGACGTCGTCGGCAAGTATCACCAGCGCGATATTGGCAGACTTAACGGCGAGCTCGGCGTCGTCGGCGCGCGAGAGATCATCTGCCACCGTGACTACGTTAAGCTTCATGCCGCCCTGGGCAACACCATAGACCGAGTCGTCAACATAGCGGTCGAAGGGAAAATCGTTGGCGCCCACGCGCAGCTTGGTAGCCCTATAGACGCCTTCGAAGAGCGACTTTTTAATGCCCTCGATAATCAGGGCAGCATCCACCGGCGTCTCGCTAATGGCGCGCGAGATATCCTGCTCCTCGTCGGTGAGGAAGTTGTACGCATCGCCCTGACGTGCCACGTAGTTTTCGCGCACCAGGCGGTCGAGCGACTCCTTCACGCGGTCCTTAAGGGCAGCCTTGTCCACGTCCATGCCGTCGACCATAAGGATGGAGATGTTCTCGACGTTGGACTTGATGTAGTCGATATAGCGGATCAGATACAGCAGCTTAAGGACCTTAACGTCCTCGGTCTTAAGACCACGGCCATCCTCGGCCGCACGCTCGGCACGCGTGACCACCTGGATCACACCGTGTTCCAGGTCCTTGGCAATAGTATCGAAGAAGCGCCAGAAGGGCACCAGGGCGCCCACCTCTTGGTCCTGAATGGCCTGGGCCGATTCCTGGAAGGCCGAAAGCATGGAGCGCTCGCCCGTGGACATGTGCTTTGCCTTGACGCCGTGCTTGCGCACCTCGGTCATAACGTCGGGCAGCACCTTAAACTGGTAGTTCACAAACGGGTAGCTATCCGTAAAGTCCTTGCGGCTGGCATAGCCAATTAGGTCGCCGCGCGAGCCGTCAAATGAGAACACGTTTTTGAGCACGGTGCTCTGGGCCTCATAGTCCTGCTGGAGCTTTGCCTCGGCGGCATCGTTCTTCTGCAGTACGCGGCGCTGGATGACCTCGTCCACGCTGGAACTGGAAAGTGAAAGGCGCGTATTAAAGCGGCCCTGAATCTTGGAGAAGTCGTCGCCCACGATCATGGCGACCTCGTCGATGGCCTCCTGGCTGGTCACCATGACCCACACGCGGCCACCGCAACGGCTGCCCAGCTCCTCGACGAGCGTCTGCAGCGACAGCATAAGGCTCGTGCTCATGTCGGCATCGGAGCCAATAAACTGACCCACCTCGTCGACCATGAACAACAGGCGGAACTCGCCGCCGCACTCCTCGGCACGCTTGTCGGCATATTGCTTGACCATCTTGGCAAAGGTGTCGGCAGCGATGGCATCGTCCTCGGTACCGTCGAACCAGTGGCGCGCTGCCTGCTCGCTCATGCCCAGGACCTCTTGCAGGGCCTCGACGATATCGTCCTCAAAGTAGCTATAGCTCTCGCGGTCCTCGAGCCAGTTGCCGCCGCCAATGCGCTCGTAGGCGGCGCGGAACTCCTGCGTCTTGCCCTTGCTGTCGATATGCTGCTCCAGGCGTGCGAGCTTAAGGTCCTCGCCAAAAAAGCCCAGGTGCTCAAAGAATACGCGCTCAAAGGCGCGCAGCAGGGCCGTGCGCGAGGTGTCGCCCTCTTTCCACTGGCCACCCTTGCTGTCGATGTTAAACAGGATCGCCTCGGTGGGAACCTCGCAGCAACGACGAACCCTGGCGGCCACGATGGGGTCGGAAATCTTGCCATCAAAGTAATCGACGGCGCGCTTGCCGGCAATCTCATCGTTTTGCAGCAGATACGAGAGCATCTTGAGGAAGTGCGATTTACCGGAGCCAAAGAAGCCGCTGATCCACACGCCCATATTGTCGGTAGGAACGTCGAGCGCTTTATCGTACGCCTCGAAGAAGTGCGCAAAATGACCCTGCAGCTCACGCGTCACCACGTACTCGTCGAGCTCCTGGCGCACCGATTCGTCGCTGGCGTCCTGCACCTTGACGACGCCATTAATGGAACGGTTGATGTCCTTGGAAAACAGGTCTTGGATAATCATCTGTCGCTCCTAAGAAATATCGAACGCGCGGTAGTAGTTGCTGGCGTTCTCTTTGTTGAACAACTTGAGTTGGCGGCCATCAAAGCTGCCGGGATACATGACAACGACGGGCACGGTGCCAAAATCGGCAAGCATGTCGTTGAGCAGGTTGTGCACACGCAGCAGCGGAAAGACCTCGCCCACACCCGTGAGCAAGATCACGTCGCCGGGCTGATGTGGCTGGGTATGCTCCAAGAGGTACTGGGCAAAGCTTTTGGAGCTGCAGGGCTTCTGGAGCTCTTTGATCTGGGCCTCCGAGCCGACCTTTGCCTCGCGCCGGGGAATCGCACGCAGGATGCGGCGCTGCTCGCAGATATCGAGCATCACGTCGTACAGGTTAAAGACCTGCAGATTACACGGCAGCTTGCCGGCCTGGGCGTCCGCTTTGAGCTCGTCCACATAGGCGCGGCACTCAAACTCCAGCGAGGGATCGTAGCAAAACGTGTAGAAGCCGATCTCGTTACCGATGCCCTTGTTGGCCAAGAAATCCTGGTCTTGCAGGCGTTCGCGCAGCGCCTCGCGGCGATGGTCAAAGTCCTCATGGATGCGCTCGGCGCGGTTGCGCGGGCGAATGTGCGGCTGGTTTATTGCCATGGTCTACATCACCTGCCCGGTGAGTGCGGCCAGCGCGTCCATGTCGCCCAGGTCGCGGATAGCCTGCTCTACATCGGGGTCGAGCAGCAGGGGCTGGAGCGCGTCGGTGCGCTGCGATGCCTTGAAACCGGCGCTACGCAAGATCTGACGCAGGGTGCTCTTAATGCGCTCCAGCGTGGACTCCGACCATTTGACGGCCTCGGCATGCTCAACCTGAAAACGGGTGACAAACGCGTTGAGGTCAATGTCGGTAAAGGTATAGTCAAAGCTGGCCATGCGCTCGCCGATCTCCACCTGGATGAGCTCGCGGACCAAGGTGTAGCGACACATCATGGCAAACAGGTTGGCCTGGGCCGCCTGGTCGGGCATGCCGTTGGCGATCAGGTCCATAATGCGCATGACCGCTTGGTCGGCAGCATCTTTGTCGATACCGCGGGCAGCGCACTGCGTCTCGTCGAGCGATACAGCATCAAAGCGGCGAAGACACACGCGGGCGCGATCAACGAGCATTCGCTCGGTGGGATACTGAAACAGGTTGTCGTGCTTAACGCGCGCGATGATCTCGTCGTCGCTCACACCCTCCAGGCGCAACGCGGCGACGATACGCATCTCGGGCAGCAAAAACTGCTCGCGCGTGAGCACGCCTCCCAGCGATATTTTGTCGGTGTTATCCACAGGACACACTCCAAGGTTCGGGCCTTTTATTTGCATCGGGGCGATGCAAACATGCCTTCCAATGATACCGTTTAAGTACGGGGTCGTGACGAGCGTTCATGCAGCAGCTCCTTGAGCGCCTGCAGGGACGTAGCGCGGGTCTCGGCGTAGGCAAGTCGTGCGTCGCTCAGCTGCTTATCGAGCTGATCGATCTGGCCGCTCATTTCCTTAATTTGCTTGCCGATTTCTTCAATCCTGGTAAACGCTTCCCAGTTGCGCTCGCCGGAAAGCTTTTGATACTCCCGACGTAACACCAGCAGCTGGGTAAGCAGGGCTTCGCGCGACCTATCGAGTTCTTCCATCTTGTCGCGCGCAGTCTTTACCTCCCGCGCAATGCGCATCTTTTCCTGCTCCTTCGCCGAGAGTTCGGGAGCAGGCTCCGATGCAGGTTCTGGCGTTTGCGCGGGCTCGGGCTCAGGCTCGGGCTCAGAAGAATCCTCATGCCCAGACGCTGCTTCGGCCTCCGGCTCGGACTCGGGCTCAGACTCAGGCACAGGCTCCACTTCGGGCCCGGGCTCCACCTGGGGCTCAACAACCGCCCCTGCCTCGGGCTCCACAGGCAGCGGATCATCCATCTCCAAAAACGCGCAGATTCCCGGCTCCGTCGCTGGCCTTGCCTCGAGCACTGTGGCAACCACGCTGCTGCTCAGCATCGCGCTCTGCGAGCAAAGTACCGCCCGAAAGCGCCGCATAAGAAAGCCAAACCCGGAAATCTGCTGCGCCAGGCGCTCGTCATAGGAAACGCGGACCTCGCTTTCACTCGTCTGCCGCACCGAAAGCCAATCGCCCACGCACATGAGCTGCACCAGCGTGATAGGCGTCAGGTCGCCTTCAAAGAGCAACTGCAGGCGGGGCGAAACATCGTCGCGGGGAACAACCAACTCAGCATGTTTCTCGAGCTCCACGAGCGTGGTGCCGACGTACTGGCACAAATCGATGTTGCTCGGAACATCCGTAAAATGCTCGCGCGCACGGCTTAGGAGCCACTCGCTTTTGTCCGCGTTGATACGAACGCGCTTAAGAACATGCGACGACCCGTCCCAGTTAACATCGGAATGCTCCAAAAACAGCCAGCCGTCGCAAAACAGCTCCATAACAAAGATGGGAAAGGCTTTCTGCATCGTTATATCTCCTTGGGTTCTTGCATATCGTCCGCGATGCCTCGATCGCTAACCTCGCTCCGCTGGCCCTCGTCGTCAAACAGGCCCTTGAACACCAGCTCCAGATCGCGCTCGTCGGTATAGCCGGGCTCCAGCGTACCGCGGTCGATCGAGTCGAGCATGACCTGCTCCTTGTACTGCAGGCGCTCGTAAATGTTGCGGTCGAGCGACCACGGTCCGTCGCGGCGCTCGTACACGGCGCGCAGGTAGTGGTACTGCGTGTATTGCTCTTGCGACAGACCCAGGCGGTGAATGCGATCCTTGGACTGCAGCAAGTGCACCAGGTTGTAGCTGCACTCAAAGTAGACGGCGTCGTGACACACTCCATGGAGAGAGACCGACTCTGCCAGTGTGTGCGGGTTGGTGACAAGCACGCTCGTCTCCCCCGCCTTAAACGAATCGATGACGCGGGCACGCGTGGGCATATCGGTCGACCCACTAATAGCGCGGGCCGTAATGCCGCGCACGTGCAGCTCGTGCACCACGTTGCGAATGCTTCGCTTAAAGATGCACCACACGATGACCGACTTGCCCTGGGCCACCAGGGACTCGACCAGGTCCAGGCAGGCAACCATCTTAGCCGTCGGCCGGTCGTCCACCTGCAGGCCTTCCAGCGCTTTGCCCGCCCCCGTCTGTACCTCGCCGTCAAACAGGTCGGCGTAGTCGCCGGCGCTCAGGTCCTCGGCCAGCATGCGCGGGTCGGACGAAAGCTGCAGCAGGCGAATGATCATCTCGAACGGCTCGCCCGAAAGCGTGCGCAGCACCTTTTGGAACAGCTGCTGCCCCCAGCGTTCCACCGGCACATCGACCAGATGGTCCTCGTTGGCCTGGGGCACGCCCAGCTGATGCTTGTTCGTACGACAAAAGAACGGCGCGATGGACTCGTTGATATGCTCAACGTCATCCTCGCTCGTCGACTTAAGGGCATTGGCGCTCATGCCAAAGTACCAGTTGTAGTCGCGCGGCCACAGGCAATGGAGCAGGTTGTACAGGTCCTCAAACGAGTTGGGAATCGGCGTACCGGTAAGCGCGATAAAATACGGCGCCGCCGCGGCAATCTGCACCGCACTTGCCGCACGCTTGCCGCCCACACGCTTCACCTTGTGGACTTCGTCAAACACCACTAGGGCACGATCGGCCGCAATGCGTGCGGCCGCCTCCCCCAGCGCGACCGACTCGTAGTTGAGCAGGATCATGTCGTAACGCTTGTAGTCGAACAGCAGGGTACTGTACTTGTCGCGCGTGGAACGACCGCGAAACTCAGGGTCGTGAAAGCACAGCGAACGCAGTGGACGAGCGGCGCCAAAGCACGCCGCCCATTCGTCGCGCCACGAGCCAAAAGCGTTTTTGGGCGAAAGCACGATGATGCGGTCGACCAGGTCGCGCTCGCGCAGGTAGGCAAAGGTGCCCAGGACCGACGCCGTCTTGCCCGAACCGGGAACGGAGAAGTTGGCGCTGCGGCCCATGGCACTCATAAAGAACGCATCCCACAGCTGGCGGTCCTTGAGCGGGCGCTGCATCAGGATATCCTCGGCGCGGCGGAACTCATCAAAGCGATCGGCCACCGACTCGTCGTGCGCCTTGATCAGCAGACCCACGCGCGCCTTCTCGCGCAGATAGTCCTCACGCGCCGTAAGGCCTCGCAGCAAGTCCGGGTCAACCTGGCACTCCACGCCAAAGCTTGCCGCCTGCTGCAGCAGCTCGACGATGCGCTTGGCGCCCGGGTCGTCAATCGCCAGCGAAAAGAGCACGTCCGTCTCTCGATAGCTCGGCGCATAGCGGCGCAGCGCCGAAAGCCGAATCTTCCAGACCGGCTCGCGGCGCAGCTGCTCAACCGTCATGTCGAGCGGCACGACGGAAATGCCGTCGCTATACGAGAGGCGCAGCTTCATTTAGGCTTCCTCGCCGCCCATCCTGTACGAGATCTTGTCCTTGATCATATGCACCCTCGCCTCGAGCTTGGCGACCTCGGCGGCGATATTGGCGATCTCGTCCGCAGGCAGCAGGCCAAAGGTGGACTCCTCCACTTGGTCGAGATCCTTGATGGCGCGAATGATCGAAAGCGAGGGCGACTTGAGGGCCTTCGTCATCTTGGTGGTGTTTTCGGCAGACTCCATGACCTCGCGGAAAGCCGTCGACAATTGGGCATCGTCGCGGATCTCGGCGATGTCGGTCGAGGTTACGATCTCTTTGTTCTTCAGGCGCTCGGCGACCTCAAAGGCCAGCTCGTTTTCGCGCTCGATAAAGCGATCCGCGTCGGGGCCCTCCAAAATCGGCTTGATCTTACGGACAAAGCGCACGATGTCGCCCTGCGGCTCGGTAATCATGTTGGCAAAGACGATGTTCTTGACGTCCTCTTCTTGATCGTCGCTCTTGCACTTTTTAAGGACGCCCTGCAGCTCGTTGATAACGCCGGCGACCTTGAGCTCGCGCGCCAGGTGGAACTGGTCCTTGGCGTTGGCGAACTCCAAAAACTCGTTCATATAACGAGCTTTAATGATCTCCTTCTCGAGCTCCTTGGGCTCAACGCCAATGCACTGGGCGTACTCCTCCTTCGAGAGCAAGTTGGAGCTGATGATGTCGTTGTAGATGCCCACCAGGCGGTCGACGGGATCGTAGCCGACCTTCTCTTCCTCGCCATGCTGAATCGAAAGCTCCAGCATCTTGATCTTCTTGGAATCGTTGCCCAGACTCTCAGGCAAAATGACAGCCTCGAACCAGCCAAAGCTAGGATTTTTGGCAGCAAGACGGCGCAGGCAGGTAAAGCGGCGGTTGCCGTCGACAATCAGACCATCTGCCAGCACCACGCCGGGGCGCTCCTGCGAACGCAGGGCAATGCTGCGCTGCGTCTTTTCGATGGCGTCCTTATTGCTGTCGACGATAAAGCCCTCGATGATATCGTTGCAGGCCGCGACGTCCAGCTCGTTAAACGCACTCTCGCCATGCTCGGCCTTATAGCGGCTAATCCACGAGGCGATGCGGTCGTTTTGCACGTTATAGCGCAAGAACTCGAGCTTAATGCTGTAAACGGGATACATCTCGGGCTTGCCGTCGATCACGATCTTGTGGTTGGCACCGGTCGGCTTAATGTTGGCGTCGTCGGCATCTTCTCGGGCAGGTTCATGTTGGTTTCCTCCTATTGGTTATTTTTGATATACAGCTCGCGCAGGTACTCTGCGTTCATCCTTTTGCTGAGCATGACCATGTCAAGGTCCTCGTTGTAGAACAGGCCCTTGTCCTGGAACGCATCGATCAGGTCCCCCACCTCGATAGGCCCCTTTTGCCTCACGACGTATTCGACCGCGTCGCCCGACGAGAACGTCCCCTCCTTGCGACAGAACATGTAGACGCCGCTAAAGCGCGTGCGCTTTATTTGCTCTTGAGCCAGGCCGTACAGAACGATTGAGTCATAAAACGAGTTGTCGAAACCGCACTCGTCGACCACGGCATCGAGCTTGTGCATAAAGCCTTGCTTACGCAGACTCGTCACCGTAAACGGCACGTCGCGCTCTGTGCGGGCAAACAGGGAACACGCGTAGCTGCCCAGGTCAATACGACGAATACCTGTCGATTCGCTCAGGCGCTTGAGCGAAATGAACGAATCATGGTTGCACTCGATAAAGGTAAAGTTGCGCAGCAGCGGCGTAATGGCATTCCTAAATTCCGGATGGTTGATGACCTCGTCGCCAAAGCCCGGAGAACCGTAGGCAAAGCTGTCGCGCGACATAAGCAGGTTCGTAAACGACTGGCGCAGGTCCACGCCTTCCTTGACAATGAGATCCCTGGAGATTTCCAGGCCAAGGGGCGCCAGCGACTGATCGTTAACGAGTCGATCGGACGCAGTGCCAAACTTAGCGGCAAAGCTCGCCGTGACGTAGGGCAACGAGACGTAATCCTCGGTCACCATGTCTTTAATGAACTGCTGCTGCTCGTCCGTAAGGCTGCTCTCGACATACGAGTAGCGGCCGTTACGCAGATATGCGTTCATGTCACGCAGGTAGTTGTTGCGAACAGTCTTCATTTCTATGCAGTACTTTTCCGCATAGCGCTGGGCAAACTCCTCGCGCGATAGCTCGGTGCCCGCATCTCGCAGTACATCGAGCATTTGGTTTTTGCGATCCGTTTTGCCCAGGCGAATGAGCGGCGTCGAGCCCATCTCCAAGCCGGGCACGGAGCCCGGGCGCACAAACGACCGGATGATCTCGTAGAGTTCCTCGTCATCGTGGACGTCGTACAGGTCGCACAGCTCCTGATTCTCGCGCATGATAAGACCCGCGCCGCACTCGATGTTGCGCCCCACAGCGAGCGTCAGGATCTGACGCAGCTCGGACGTAAAGCGGCTGTCGACCTTGTAGGCGCGGATCTTGTTGGCGCGCGCCACCAGGAACATGTGCGTACCGCGCAGCTCGTTCAGGCATCGAATGTCATCGGAGGGCAGTGCGAGCGTCATCTTATAGCCGCACTTGTTCTCTTCCAAAAACAGCTGGTACCTGTTACGGAAATCTTTAAGGTTGTGGTATTCCTTAACGGCCCCGGACTCGGCAAAGGCACGCAGCGCGACGCTGCGCGTGGAGAGGTTGCCTATCTTTTTGCGTGCGATCTGCTCGAGCTGAGTAGCGTTGCTCTCCTCGGTGCTTGCGGGCGTCCGAAGCGCATCGGCGGCAGGCCTGCGGTTGAGCTGCGCTATCCTCTCGCGCCATTCCTGCGGCAATGTACGATCGTTGGCGGCAAGGCGCAGGCTAAACTTGTTCGATACCTTAACGGCTTTCAGGTAGCCAAAAGTCATCGGGGATGCCTGCGTGATCTTGCAAAACGCATCCTCGGTAAGGTCATAACGCTGGTACAACGGGGCGAATTTGTCCTCGTCGAGGTGCGGCCGGTTGCGCAGCAAATCGGCACGGCGCTGACGAAGCGGGCCAAGACCGGCGGGCTTGTGCGGGTAATCCATAAGCGGCTTATCGCTAAAGATCCAGCGCAACAGGTTGGCATCGTCGGCGGGCAGCAACGCAAGCCACGCCTCGATGGACATGGGGCCTTTGCCGGTGAGGTCTTCGACCTTGCTGGCAAAGGACTTTGCCGGCTGTTCCGGGGCCGGGGCGGGAGCTGGATTGGGGGCAGCAGAGGGAGCGGACTCGGGTGAGGGCTTGGATTCGGGCTCGGAAGCAGACTCGGGCTCAGGCGTCGACGCGACTGTCTGTTCTGCAGGCGCGGACTTCTCCTCTACCGGTTCGTCGGCGTTTTTGATTCCCTTGCTTGCCAGGTATGCGCGGACCACCCGGCAGACGGACAGGTCAAGGTCCTTATCGACCGCTGCGTATTTAAGCGGGATAGCACCCTGTCCATAGATTCGCTTCATATACAAGTAGGCAGGCTGCGCGGTGTGCGTCAGGTCATAAAACTCCTCAGCAGTTACCTTGTACTTTTTAATGAGCGGACCGAATGTATCAATGTCGAACGTCGGGCGCGACGCCATAAGGGCGTCGTAACGCTCGCGGATTTTCCAAGCAGAGATAGCAAGGTTGTCAATCCAACGAGCCGGCTTGTCATCGATGAGCATATAGCCCATCAGGGTGCGATCCTGGTATGCGAGGTCCGCAAACCACCTGTTGAACTTTGCAGCATCTTGGTCAAGGGCCAGCGCAAGCGCCTGGGTTACCGTAAGATCCTGCGCTGCCGGCATCTCGGAATCGTGCGAGTAATCCCCCTCACGGGCTTTGGACTGGGCATCCAACTGCCCACCCAATTGAGCCTTATCAGTCGATGCAATAACGCTATCTGCACCATTAGCATCTATGAAGGTAGACCGAGTATTAGCTGTATCAATATCCTCCTGATCCTGGGAAAGCTCAAAGTTCAAGCGTTTGAACGTTTTTACGGCCGCATTAAAGGCGGGGTATTCGTTTTTAAGCTCAGCGAGCACCGAATTAGCAGAGTGTTTTTCGCTATAGCCCATCGCGAGCTTGCCCGCCACCCTAGCGCAAAAGAGCAAACGGAACGAGGGCTCGTGTATGGACAAACACTCTCGATGCAACCGCAGGATAGCTTCGTCAGCGAGCCTGTTAACCGCCCCGACACGCTCGAGTGACATATTAACCGATGGATACCAGCCCCCTATCGCCGCCTGGCGTGCAAGCTCAATTTCTTGTTTGGTTCTTCCAAGCTGCAGCTTTCCCGATGGCCAATCGTTTAATGCAGACACAATCGAGTGCAGCTCGCCCGAAATTAGGCCCTTCGTTCGGAGCTCCCTCCAGTTGTACGAAAGCAGCTCAGGCATATTGTGAATGCGATACTTGCTCTTTAATTTGCGTTGCAACGCCGGAGAAATCGAAAGATTCAACAGCGAGAGAGGCTCGCCATCACCTGAATAAATAGTACTGAACAGTTCGGTTTCTGGACCCTTAACATCCGTATACGCACAGCATTCAAGCCCGATACTGCGCAAATTGCCAAAGACGTCAAATGCCAGCTTTTTGTTACCCGAGAGCTTGCCGAGCTTCGGCGCCTGCGCGCGGTACTGCGGGGAAAGCGGCAAAGCGTAGACACGGAGCTGCGTCTCAAAGGCGGCACGCACGTCAGGGTCCTCGGCCTTGCCCAGCTCGCGAACGAGACTGAACACATCTTTAATATTTTGCCTGTCGAGGAAGGCGACTTGAGTCTCGCTGTCGAACACGCAGCGCGGGTCATCCCAACCGCTCAGGTACCTAGGGCACTCGAGCTTGTTGACGGCGGCTTCAACGGGCTCAGCCTCTGACTCGGGTTCGGGCTCGGGCTCGGGCTCGGAAACAGGCACTTCAACAAACGCAGGCCCTTCAACGGGCATGCGCCCATTTGCGCGCTCGAGCTTGGGTTCGAGCGCGAGCCCAGATTGCACGGGCCCAGAGGCGGACTCGGGCTCAGCGGCAGCCTTCGCAGCCTCAATGTTGTCAGAGAAGGAAATGGCCAGCTGCTGAGGCTCGGATGATAGCGGGAGTTCGGGACGTTCGGGCTGAACGGGCTCCTGTTGCTCGACCCGTGCCGGCTCCTGCTGCTCGTCCGCCACCCCTGCAGACTCTGCCGGCAGTTCGTATCCCATAAGCGACAAGCCGTCGGCCGGCTTCTTGTCATACGAAACACCCACGGCAACGGGAATGGGCCAGCTTCGCTCATTAACCTTCAGCTGCGCAAGGGTCGAATCTGCACGCAACGAAATGGGACCAAAAGCCATTGGTGCAGGGTCCTCAGGAGTAACGGATTCAACGGCCTCGGGCTCTTCGGCCGCGGGCTCCACCGCTTCGGCTTCCGTCGCGTCGCCTGCGGTGGCTTCGAGCGTGGTGGGCTCAGCCGTCACGGGCTCCTCAGCTGCGACCTCGACAGCCTCAGGTTCCGCGGCATCGCACTCAACGGCATCGAGCTCTGCAATATCGGCCTCGTCGGCCCACGGCGCCGCCGCTGCGCGCTCAAGTGTCTCAGCCCCTGTGGCTTCGGGCTCTGCAATATCGGCCTCGTCGGCCCAGGGCGCCGCCGCGCGCTCAAGTGCCCCAGTCTCTGTGGCTTCGGGCTCTTCGACATCGCACTCAACGGCATCGGGCTCAACGGCATCGGGCTCTGCGGGCTTGGCTGCGTCAGGCGCCAGGCTGTATTCACCGTTGGCGTATAAAAGTTCCCCATGTATAACTAGTTGAGCTAGCGCGCGCTCGTATGACTCATTAATGGTGCGATATACGCTCGAGCGCACCAATGCCTCGTGCAGTGGAGCATCAGTCTGCCCGACCGCATCCAGAATGAGCGACTCGAAATACGCGTCTATGTTCATCGAATCGTTTGTTGCACTCGTGCCATTGTTATTCATACAGAAACGACCCCCAAGAATCCACGCCGCAACCCACCGGCTACGTCGGGAAATAAGGAAGATGATTGTTTATGAATACTTCATACGCCACTTGCGAACGTTTTTGTTTAGCAACATTTTGTTGTGCAACAACTCAACTGTGCATATGCAGATGAGCGGTAGTTTTAATCGGTGAACGGCAATTGCACGCCCTTCGAGACCGTTCTGTTTTCCACGGCTTCACGGCAATTAAATTGGACCCGTCGCGCGCGATCACGCCGCGCGTCATACACGTCTTTCTGCCACCAGATGGGACAAGCAAGGCTGCTCGCTCATTTCCTTATTTGGCTTTACGCTATAATCAACATAAAATTATACATATGATTCTATGTAAGGATTTTCATATGCCTATCGTAAAGCCTATTTCAGATCTGCAACGCAACTTTGGTTCCATAGCAGATAGCTGCCACCAAACCAAAGAACCCGTCTACCTAACCAAAAACGGGTCGGCATCGCTTGTCGTCATGGATGCCGAGGCCTATGACGAGCAGACGCGCGCACTAACCGCCATTCAGGAGCGCGAAGAACGCATCCAGCGAGCCATCACGCGTGGCTACGACGACTTAGTGAACGGTCGTGTGCGGCCCTGGAAACAGGCCAAGGCAGATGCGGATCGCATCAGGGCAGCTCGCCATGAAATTGGATAACGCAGACGTCGAGTTCTACTCGGAGCTCGACGAACTTGATAAGCCTTTTGATGTTGTCATGACTGACGAGGCACTCTATGCCTATGCCGAAGTTCCTTCGGAGCGAGTCTACGCCAGAATCGGCAACCTCATCGACTTTCTAGCCGAGCATCCTTATTTTGGCGAAGAATACGACCCCTACTATCAGGCGGCCTTTCCGCCCATTGGCTGCAGGGTCTTCTTTTGCGCGCACTACGGCGTGTGCTACCACGTGGATGTTGAGCAGCGAAACATCAGCATCCTGGCAATCGAGGACCATCGAAAGAACCCTTTGAGTAGATTCAAACTACTCAAGTAGCCTCCCCCATGTAACCATCCTGTAAATCATAGCGGCGCACTCGAGTTTTACCGTGATACGGTCGCGCCTGGCGCTCCACTGTGCTAAAGTATCCCGAACATTCAAACGACTATGAGGGGGACCTAGAAGATGGCACGTGTGCACAACTTCTCAGCTGGCCCGGCCGCACTGCCCACCAGCGTGCTTGCCGAGATCGCCGACGAGATGATGGACTACCGCGATTGCGGCATGTCCGTGCTCGAGATGAGCCATCGATCTAGCATGTACCAGCAGATCATCGACGACGCCGAGGCAACCCTGCGCCGCCTGCTGAGCATCCCCGATAACTACCGTGTCCTGTTTTTGCAGGGCGGCGCCACGCTGCAGTTTGCGGGCATCCCCATGAACCTCATGCGCCGCGGCCGCGCCGGCTACGTCGTGACCGGCAACTTTGCCAACAAGGCGTACAAGGAGGCCGCCAAGTACGGCGAGGCCGTGCTGCTCGCGAGCTCCGAGGACACCAACTTCGACCGCATCCCTGCCATGGCCGACATCAACGCGCGCATTGCCGCCGAGGCCGCGGACGACGGGCTCGACTACGTCTACATCTGCCAAAACAACACCATCTTTGGCACCATGTACCACGAGCTGCCCAACTGCGGCGACGTGCCGCTGGTCGCCGATGTCTCGAGCTGCTTCCTGTCGCAGCCGCTCGACGTCGAGCGCTACGGGCTCATTTACGCCGGCGCGCAGAAAAACGCCGGCGCCGCGGGCGTGACCGTGGTCATCGTGCGCGACGACCTTATCGCCGATGGCCCCGCCTTTGCGCAGACACCGCAGTACCTGAACCTTAAGACCCAGGCCGCCAAGGGCTCCATGCTCAACACGCCCAACACCTTTGGCATCTACGTGTGCGGCAAGGTGTTCCGTTGGGTTGAGGAGACCGGTGGACTTGCAGCCATGGCCGAGCGCAACTGGGCCAAGGCCAACCTGCTCTATGACCTGCTCCAGAACAGCGAACTGTTCCACGGCACCGTGCAGGTGGACAGTCGCTCCATCGCCAACGTCACGTTCCGCACCGGCGACACCGAGCTCGACGCCGCCTTTGTTGCAGGCGCGGCCGAGCACCAGATTCAAAACGTCAAGGGCCATCGCCTGGTGGGCGGTATGCGCGCCAGCGTCTACAACGCCGTGACCATGGAGGACGTGCAGGCGCTGGCCGCGTACATGAAGGACTTCGAAGCGCAGCATAGTTTGAGCCCGCGATCTAACTAGCCCGCAATCCGCGGGCCGACCAGCCACCTCAAACCACTTGTTTTAGACAAATCCGCTAAGGAGTTTTCCATGCGCAAGATTAAGACCATCGACGACATCACTAAAGACGGCAAGGTCGAGTTTGGCGAGGGCTACGAGTTTGTAGGCACCGCCGAGGAGGCCGACGCCATCCTGATGCGCTCGACCGACCTGCACGGCTACGAGCTGCCCGAGGGCATCCGCGCCATCGCCCGCTGCGGCGCCGGCGTCAACAACATCCCCGTCGAGGAGTACGCCAAGAAGGGCGTCGTCGTCTTTAACTCCCCCGGCGCCAACAGCAACGCCGTCAAGGAGCTCGTCCTGGGCATGCTGGTGCTTTCGAGCCGAGGCGTGGTGCAGTCGATGAACTGGGTGCGCGACAACGCCGACGACCCCGAGATTCAGGTCGACGCCGAGAAGGCCAAGAAAGCCTTTGTGGGCCGCGAGCTCAAGGGCAAGCGCATCGGCGTCATCGGTCTGGGCAACGTGGGATCCAAGGTCGCCAACGCCTGCGTCGACCTGGGCATGGACGTCTACGGCTACGATCCGTTCATTTCCGTCGAGCACGCGTGGGTGCTAAGCCGCGAGGTGCAGCGCGTGGGCACGCTCGAGGACCTGTGCCGCGGCTGCGACTACCTCACCGTGCACGTGCCCAGCAAGGCCGACACCATCGGCATGATCAGCACCGAGCAGATCGACCTGCTCGCCCCGGGCGCCGTGCTCATCAACTACGCGCGCGAGACCATCATTGACGAGGACGCCGTCGACGCCGCTCTGCGCGAGGGCAAGCTGAGCTGGTTTAGCTGCGACTTTGCCACGCCCAAGACCGTCAAGATGCCCAACACGTTTATCACCACGCACTCGGGCGCAGGCACCGGCGAGGCCGAGGCCAATTGCGCCGACATGGCCATCAGCGAGCTCAAGGATTACCTGGAAAACGGCAATATCGCGCACAGCGTCAACTACCCCGCCTGCAGCATGGGCAAGGCGCGCGCCGCAAGCCGCATCGCCTGCCTGCACGCCAACGTGCCCAACATGATCGGCCAGATCACGGCCATCCTGGCCAAGGACAACGCCAACGTGCAGCGTATGACCAACGAGTCCGCCGGCGAGAACGCCTACACCATGTTCGACACCGACGAGCACCTGAACAGCAGCACGATCGAGGCGCTTAAGCAGATTCCGTCGATGTATCGCGTGCGCGTGATTAAATAGCGGCGGCACCAAGCCTGTCAGACAGGCCACGAAGCCCATTCGGCCCCCCGTTTTCACGAAACGGGGGGGCGATTTCGTTACTCCGGACGGCTTCAAAATGATACCCAGAACAAGTTTTTTCGGATAATCGACGGTAAGACCCAAATCACTCAGCGCACCCGCTTTGATAAACAGCTTTATCAGGGACTTTAATAGGTAAAAATCGATCTCTATGTGCCGAATGTAAGTTGACTGTCTATTTTCCGAAACAACTTAATCTAGATGGCATTTTTAAGACCCCTCCAAGGCAAAATTGAAGCTTTTTGCGACCAAAACTCTAGTTCACGCGACCGTTTTCCACCCGCGCGACTACATTTCCGCCCAATTGATAAAAATCTCCTCACGAAGCCGCCGTTCGAGCTCCTGCTGCCGCGGCGTCTTGTCTTTCAGCGGCACATCGAGATAGGACATGATGAGCTCCATCACCACGCGGAAGGCATCGGAGTCGGCCAGCTGACCATAGGTCATCAGAACGACGGGATATCCCATCGCTTGCAGCGCCGTCGTTCGATCGGAGTCCGAGATCTTGGATTCTATGGATCCGTGAATGGCTTTACCTTGGCATTCAACCAGGCACTCTCGACTGCCGTCCTTATTTGCCAGCAGAATATCGGCATAGCGCCTATCGAGCCCCGAAATCAGGCGGGCACTGCGCGTCATGCGAATCTCGACGTTATTGGTAAGGCGCAGCCCTTCGCCGCCGCGCAACCTCGTAAGGCCAAAGAGCATCGAAGCCTGGACCTCGAGCGGCGATGCCGCCACCCCCGTAATGCATTTTGCGGCACGTGTGAACGATTTAGCGCCGCGGAGCCCCGAGATCTTATCGATGTACTCGGTAAGTTCAGAGAGCTCAATCAAGGGAGGTCGTTTCCACAAGTCCGTTGGATTCCCCGAGGTATCCTTTACGTTTTCCCAGCCCGACCGCGCGTCACCCCACCGGTCCCCATATGCCTGCTCAAGTGCCGACTTTACCTGAGGCGCAATCTTGCACACGGCAAAGGTGCCGCACATCTCATACATGCACATGATCAGACGCTCGTTCGAGACCGAGGAAGCCAGGGTCAGCAGGGTAAAGAGTGGGGATGCGACATCGAGGCCAAACTCTGTCTGCCGCGTGGAATCAAACGGCCTCTCCCCGTTCCAAACATGCCTGACAATGCGATCGCCCTTACGTCCGCAGCCGCCCTGCGCCAACACGTGTAACGGAGTGCCCAGGAAATGCTTGACGAGCGGGTGTTCACAAAGATGCTCCCTGCGCGGATCGTCCGCAGAATCGGGCAGGTCCGGCATTATCGCCAAAACCTGTGGGGGTATCCGGTGATACCGAAAGGCAGATATGTCGCACAGCATGTCGTCCATGAAGGGTACGTACCCACCACGTCGTTTGCAAACCCGCCTGGACGGCAAACGCGCTGGCTCGGCCTGCGAACGGTAAATACCGCTGCGCGCACGTTGCGGATCTCTCAGGAGGCTTACAATCGGTTTGGAAAGCAGACTGATTGTGAGGTTGCATATGGTTGATGAGGACTTTGCCTGGCGGCTTGCGCAGGACCTTGTGAAGATTGACAGCTCGGACCCCGGCGCATATGAGGGCGAGATTGAATACTTCATTAAGAGGCTCATTGAGCAGCAGCTGGCGCAGCTTGATAGTCCTGCGCTCGATGCCGTGCAGATTGAGGAGCTTGAAGTACTCCCCGGGCGCCGCAACCTTATGGTCACCGTGCCGGGACTGAGCGACGAGCCGCGGCTGGTCTATATCTGCCATATGGATACCGTTACCTTGGGCGATGGCTGGAACGCGGACACGCCGCCGCTCGGGGCGACCGTGCGCAACGACAAACTCTATGGCCGGGGCGCCTGCGACATGAAGGGCGGCCTGGCCTGCGCCATTACCGCGCTTGTCCACGCACTCGAGCGAGTAGCGGCAGGGGGCGAGCTGCCCCACCGCGGCTTCTCGCTCATCTGCTCGGTCGACGAGGAGGACTTTATGCGCGGCTCCGAGGCGGCCATCGACGCCGGTTGGGTCGGCTCGCGCGAATGGGTGCTGGACACCGAGCCCACCGACGGGCAGATCCAGGTGGCGCACAAGGGCCGCACGTGGTTTGAGATCGAGATGGCCGGC
>OMNT01001699.1_pt1 | contig 19568 bp, 12 predicted proteins | sample 1672551 | NCBI WGS metagenome assembly OMNT01 (sample SAMEA3136698, study PRJEB25190) | human gut metagenome
GGCGTCCAGGGCTTCATTCGAAATCCACCATCACTTTCACGCGGCTCTCGTTGCGGGCGGTCACAGCGTCAAACGCATCCTTCACCTGCGCGAACGGGAAGCGATCGGTCAGCATGGGCTTCAGATTCAGCCTGCCGGACTCCATCAGATCCAGCATCTTATCGGACGTATTGGGCGTGCCCGCCGCGCCGATCAGCGTGCAGTTCTTCACGATCAGGCGATCGAGCATCACGCCGTTGAGCACCTGCTCATAAAACGCGGGAATGACCAGCTTGCCGCTGCCGCGCAGCATCAGCATCGCGTCGTTCAGGATCTCCGGCGCGCCGGTGGAATCCATCACAATATCCATGCCGCGGCCATTGGTCTCGCGCATCACCACGTCGTATACGCTCTCGCGCGTCATGTTCACGATAATGTCCGCGCCCATCTCCTTCGCAATGGCCAGCTTCGCGTCCTTGCGTCCGGCAACGATGGTCTTGCCGATGCCCATCGCCTTCGCGCACGCCATGCCGCCCAGGGAGATCGGGCCGGTGCCGATCACGAGCAGGTTGGTGTGCGGGGTAAAGCCCGCGCGCTCCAGGCCGTAATAGCCGATGCTGGCGGGCTCGATCAGCGCCGCCTCGTCCAGCTCGACCTTTTCCGGCACCTTGTACGCCATGCGCTCCGGAATCAGCATGTATTCCGCGAAGCCGCCCGGCCAGCAGTTGCCGATCGTGCCGATGGCGCGTCCGTTCAGGCAGGACTGGTATTCGCCGCGCTTGCACATTTCGCATTCGCCGCAGAAATAGCCGGTATCCGAAACGACCTTGTCGCCCACCTTCATGCGCCAGGTCTCCTTGCCGACCTCGACCACATGGCCCGACCACTCATGGCCGATGCGCACCGGATAAATTGGATCGTTGCCTGCGCCCAGGTTCAGAATGCCCTTTTTGATCGCCACATCCGTCGCGCAAACGCCGCAATGCGCCACCTTGCACAGAATCTCGCGCGGTCCGGGCACGGGTTTTTCCATTTCCACGACCCGAAGCTCGCCGGGCGCGTATGCCAGAAGTACTTTCATGCTCGTATTTTCACCTCTATATGATCCATTATGTGATCTATATTATAAGTATTTTGCGATTCGAATATCTATCGCTTTCCGTTTAAAAATCTCTGGAATAGCCGCTCGTCCACGCGCCGTCCACCGGAATGATTGCGCCGGTGATATAGCTGGCGGCATCCGAGGCCAGGAAGCACGCGATGCCGCAGAGCTCCTCCACCTTCGCCAGCCGTCCCATCGGGATGTGCGAGGTGATCTCCTTCAGCTTCGCGGGATCCTTCTCCAGAAGCGCGTTCACATCGTCCACTTCCGCAACGTTTCTTCTCCGCTTCCCTACTTTGAGGAGACGCTGCTGGAGGACGGGTACATGGACATGTACAAAATCATGGATGTGCTGGTGAAGAACGGCTACGACGGGACGATTTACGTCGATCACGTCCTGCGCTACGACGAGCAGACCGGCGGCGAAAAGACCTCCTTTGCCTATGCAACGGGCTACATGAAGGGCTTGATGGCGGCGGCGTATCATCAGCAGAAATAAAGGTCAGCCGAAAAACAGGGGGAATCGTATGAGCTTGCACGAGTACCCGAAAAAACCGGGAATCAGCCGCTTTGTCGCCCCGTGGGATACCAGCGGCTGGTATTTCATGGCGGAGCATTTCGCGCCGGGATGCCGGATTTACAGCAATGCCGACATCGCCGTGACCGAATGCCCCGAAATTCTCATGGGCTGCGACTACATCGTGACATACGATTCCGCGACGGATGGCTTCGATGACAAGCAGGAAGTGGATTTCTTCATCGAGCAGGCCGGCGAAGTATACGCGGCGCTGGACGCGGACGCCCCTGCGGATTTTCCGACGGGCTTTGCACGCACGGATTTGGTCGTCAGGACGGACGCAGGCGATACTTATCGCCTGTTCATGCGCCCCTACGCACGCGGTGCGCATGTCCATTTGGACGCTTTCTCCAGCCCCGGACGGCACTTCTTCGTGGTCTTTCGCCCGACGGAAACAGAAACGGAAAAGCCGCTGCCCGAAGCAAAGCGCTTCTCCGTGGCGGAACGGCACGAGACGCGCGAAACATGCTGGTTTGTGCATGACTGCTTTGCACAGGCGAATCTGTCCGGTTATGACTGCCGCGGCGACGTGCGGGTTTGCACGGAAGCGGACAACCCCAAGCGGCACTATCTCCGCTTGCAAAGCGGAGCGGGGATTTCGCGCGCCTGCGAAACAAGCGGACAGGATGAATTGTCGATGGCGCTGGATGTTCCCGCGGGCACGGCGGCGCTCAAATTTGCGGGTGTAACCGTGCAGCTGGGCGGCGCACAGGCAAGCATCAACGGGCAGAACGTGCCGGATATTGCGGACAGCCGCTATGTGGTGGCGTTCAAGCGCTTCCATGCGCCGCAGCGCTGCGAGGTGTGGCTGAACAATCGCCCGGCGATGATGTGCGCGTGCGACGCGGCAGCGAAAACGCCGTTCACACTGACAGCATCGGAAACGGGTGAAATCCGCCTGAACCGCGTGGACTGGAAAGACCAGACGGATGTGCCGATGATGGCGGAAACCTTCGCGTCGATGCCGATGAATTGCCGCTTGCTGGCGGAGACGCAGGGGAACATCCTGCAGCAGCGCGGCATTGGCAGCTTCCTGCGCGTGACGGGCAGCGGCGCGGTGACGTTCCCGGCGATCCGGCGGGAAGCAATGGTGGAAATCACCTGCCGTGCAAGTGGTGAAGAATCCGCCGTGTTCCCGGAAGTTCGGGATGCGGACGGGCACACAATCATGAAGGCGGCGCTCTTTGCAAACAGCCTGTTCCTCTCCGACGGCGAGGAATGGCGGCGAATCTGCGGCGGATATGCCCCGTGGCAGTATTTCCCCGGCGGAAACTGGTATCGCCTGACGATTTCGCTGGATTTTGCGTCGCGCACGTTTGATGTGAATGTGGATGGCGCGCTTCGGGCGAAAGGATTCCGGATGGCGTTTGACGCGGAGAACGCGGCGCAGGTGCTGCTGACGGCTGCGGACGGCGCGGCGGACTGGTGCGGATTGCGCGTGTGGGACGCCTCGAACCTGAGCCGGAACATGCTGCCGCCGGGCGAGAGATTCAACGTGCGCGACTACGGCGCGAAGGGTGACGGAAGTACGCTGGACACGCTGGCGATTCAGCGGGCGCTGGATGCGGCGAAAGGCAAAGGCGGCGTGGTTGTCGTGCCGGAAGGAACGTACCTGACTAAACAGGTGCAGCTCCGCTCGGACACGATGCTCTGGCTGGACAAAAACGCGGTGCTGCTGGCATCGCAGAATTACGCAACTTATCCGCATGTCGTGCCGTGCGAAAGTCTGGTGGCTGTGCGCAACACCGGGCGGGCGCTGGTCTATGCCGAGCGTGCGCGGAACATCAGCATTTCCGGCGGAGGCGAATTGAACGCAAACGGCCGCTGCCGCTTCAAGGTCAACGACCCGAAGGGCATCAACAAGCTGTACACGTCGCGCCCGGATAACCTCTATATGGCTTGCTGCGAGGATATCCGCGTGTCCGACGTGCGGTTCACCAGCGCCGCCTACTGGACGCTTGTTCCGCTCTCCAGCCGCTTTGTGACGCTGGAGCACCTGATGCTGGATTGCATGAACACCCCCAACCGCGACGGCATTGACCCCGTGGACTGCCACGACCTGAGCGTGCGGCACTGCTGCATTATGGCGGGCGACGACGGCTTCTGCCTGAAAACGGCGGACAGAATGGGCTGCCGGAACATCTTTGCGGAGGACTTGGTCATCCAGTCGCTGGCGAGCGCCATCAAAATTGGCACGGATTCTTACGCGAAGGTAGAGAACGTCACGGTACGGCGCTGCATCCTCAAAAATGTCAACCGATGCGGCATTGCGGTGGAAACCGTCGACGGTGCGGCGATTCACAATTGCACCTTCGAGGACATTGACATGACGGACTGCGGCGGCCCGATGTACATGACCATCGGGCACAGAAACCGCAAAGCACCGCAGTTTCCGGTGCGAGTGGGGTCGATGGCGCACATCGTATTCCGGCGCATCGGCTATCGCGCACCGTATCTGTTCAGCCGCTGCAAAACGGTCTATGAGAGCCTGTTCATCGGCGACAGCGCGGAGAACAAAATTCGCGATGTGCTGGTGGCGGACTGCGATTTGCTGCTGCCGGGCGGATGCAGGCATGGCGTGGATGCGCCGCAGCCCATCGGGGAGAAGTACCCGGAGTACGACCGGCATGGGCTGTCCTCCGGGGCGGCGTTCACGCTTCGCTTCTGCGAGGATGTGCGCTTTGAGAACAATGTCATTCAGACGGAAAGGCCGGATGTGCGTCCGCTGGTGATGATTCACGATTGCTGAAAGGAGCGGTTTTATGGCATTCAAGCCTCATGGCATCGTTGTGCCGATTGTAACGCCTGTCACGCAGGATGGCAAGTTCAACGAGAAGGCGTATCGCGATTTGATTGAGTATCTGGCAAGCAGCGGGATTCACGGCGTGTTCCCCTTCGGGACGACGGGCGAGTTCTATGCGCATGACATGGGTTTCTACCGCGAGGTGCTGGCGGTGACGAAGGACGCGGTGCGCGGGCGCATGGACATCTACGCCGGGGCGAACAATATCACCACGCGCGGCGCGGTGGAAATCGCCAAGGCGGTGGAGCAGGTCGGCGGCATTGATGCGCTGAGCGTCTTGACCCCCATGTTCGTCAGTCAGACGCAGTACGAGGTGTCCGAATACTACCGCGAAATCGCCTCCGAGACGAATCTACCGATTATCATCTACAACAACCGCCCTAAGACAAACGTCACCGTTGAACCGGCAACCGTTGCCAAGCTGGCGGAAATCGATAACATCATCGGCGTGAAGGATTCCACGGGCGACATGACGAATACGGAAGAGTATCTCCGTCTGACGCGCGGAATGGACAACTTCCACGTCATGATGGGACGTGACACGCTGATTTACGCCGCGCTGTGCTACGGGGCATCGGGTGCGATTGCATCCTGCGCCAACGTTGCGCCGAAGATTGCGGTGGATATCTACGAGAAGTTCCGCGCGGGTGATGCGGCGGGCGCGCTGGATGCGCAGTTCCGCTTCTCCGCCCTGCGAATCGCAACCAATATGGGCACGTTCCCCGTCGTGCTGAAGGAAGCGCTCAAGCTCATCGGGCACGACTGCGGCGACTGCGTGAAGCCCATTCAGCCGCTGAACGACGAACAGCGCGCGCGGCTGAAAACTGTCCTCACGGACATGGGGCTGCTGTAAATTGCTTTCCCGCCTGATTCAAACAGGCTGAAAGATAGAATTGCGTAATTAAGGAGGATTTTTGATATGAAGATTGCATTCATTGGTCTGGGCATCATGGGCAAGCCGATGGCGAAGAACCTCATCAAGGCGGGTCATGAGCTGTTTGTGTTTGACCGCAATCCGGCGGCGAACGAGGAAATGAAGGCGGCGGGCGCGAATATCTGCGCTTCTTCTGCTGACACGGTGAAGAACGTTGATTTGGTCATCACCATGCTGCCGAACAGCCCGCAGGTGAAGTCCGTCATGCTGGAAGAGGACAAGCTGGCGGATGCAATGCCCAAGACGGCGGTGTTCATTGACTGCTCGTCCATCAACCCGGTTGCGTCCCGCGAAATCGCGGCGGAGCTGGAAAAGCGCGGCATTGACATGCTGGATGCGCCTGTGTCCGGCGGTCAGCCCAAGGCGATTGACGGCACGCTGTCCTTCATGGTCGGCGGCAAGGAAGAGGTGTTCAACCGCTTCAAGCCCGTTCTGGCGAGCATGGGCTCGTCCGTGGTGCTGTGCGGCGGCATCGGCGCAGGCAATGTGACCAAGCTGTGCAACCAGACCATCGTGGCGGTCAACATCGCAGTGCTGGCGGAAGCAATGCAGATGGGTCAGATGTGCGGCGTTGAACCCCAGAAGATTTTCGAGGCGATTCGCGGCGGTCTGGCAGGTTCTACCGTCATGAACGCGAAAGCGCTGATGATGATGGATCAGAACTTCGAGCCAGGCTTCCGCATTGACCTGCACATCAAGGACTTGAAGAACGTCGTCGACGCGGCGAGTGCGGTGGATGCCCCGATTCCGCTGACGCAGGCGGTGCTGGAGATGATGAAGGTGCTGCACAAGGACGGCTGCGGCGCCTGCGACCATAGCGCGCTGCTGAAGTATTACCAGAAGCTGACCGGCGAAGTGCTGCATCACTGATTCGCTGATAGATTCATTCTCGGCAGGCAGGAAAGATTGCTCCTGCCTGCCGTTTGTGGTATGATGAACCCGATGGAAGAAAGGAGAATCCGCTGATGAAAATGCTCTTTGCGTCCGATTCATTCAAGGGGTCGCTGACGGCGGTGGAAATCTGCGATTTGCTTCAGGAAGCCGCGGCTGACATTTTCCCGGATGCGGAAACGGTGTCGCTGCCCATTGCCGACGGCGGCGAAGGCACGGTGGATGCGCTGCTTTGCGCAATGGGCGGAAAACGGATGACGACGCGCGTGACTGGCCCGCTGCTCATGCCCGTGGATGCGCAGTGGGGATTGCTGGGCGACGGACAGACGGCGGTGCTTGAAATGGCGCAGGCGAGCGGCTTGCCGTATGTGCCGGCGGCGCAGCGCGACCCGCGCAAAACAACCAGTTACGGCACGGGTGAGCTGATTGCAGAAGCAGTTCGGTGCGGCGCAAAGTCGCTGCTGATTGGCATTGGTGGAAGCGCAACGAATGACGGCGGGCTGGGGATGCTCAGTGCCTTGGGCGCGGTGTTCACAGATCGGCAGGGAAAGCCGGTTTCCCCAACAGGCGGGGCGCTGGCGGAAGTCTGCCATGCGGATTTTTCCGGGCTGATGCCGGAACTTGCGGATTGCCGCATCACCGTGCTGTGCGACGTGACGAACCCGCTGCTGGGTGCGACGGGTGCGACATACACCTACGGCCCGCAGAAGGGCGCAACGCCGGAAATCTGCGCGGAACTGGAAGCGGGCATGAAACACTATGCGCAGGTTGTCGAAAACACCATTGGACGCAATATTGCGGATTTCCCCGGCGCGGGTGCGGCGGGTGGATTGGGCGCGGCGCTGGGCGGCGTGCTGAAGGCGACGCTGAAAAGCGGCATAGACGCGGTGCTGGAGACGGTTCGCTTTGACGAGCAGCTCAAACAGGCGGATTTGGTTGTGACGGGCGAGGGCAGAATAGACGGACAGAGCGTGCAGTTCGGCAAAGTGCCGATTGGTGTGGCACGGCGGTGCGCGAAGGCGAATGTGCCGGTGCTGTGCATTTGCGGCGGTATCGGCGCGGGCGCGGAAGGAATGTTCGACGTTTGCGAAAGCACGATTCAGACGACGGTATCAAAACCCATGGCGCTGTCAGAAGCGATTGAAAACGCGCGGACGCTGTATCTGGATGCCGCCAAGCGCCTTTTCCGCGCTGTGCGCATCGGGCAGAAGCTGCACGTTTGACAGGTATTGACGCGCGTGATACAATAACAGCATCAAGCTCGATCAAGGGGAGAAAACGCCATGTTGAAGCTGCTGGTTGTCACGCCGAACCCTACGGTGTATGACGCAACCGTCCGCATTGTGCAGACGACGAAGTTCGATGCCGAGGTCATCCAGACCACGTCGCGGCAGGTGGTGGAGGATGTATCCAAAGCCATGGAGGGCTGCACAGGCATTGTCGTTGCGCGCGGCAATCAGGCGCAGCTGCTCAAAAAGCATGTGGAGTACCCTGTGTCGGAGATCACCTTTTCCGGGCAGGAAATGGCGGGCTTCGTCAAACAGGCGTGCGATTTGATACCGCATAAGCATCCGAAAATCGCCTTCGTCGGCTTCCGGCATATGTATTCCGACGTGGAGAACATCGGTGCGCTGGCGAACGCGGATGTGAAGGTGTATTATGCGGGCAGCTCGGACATGGTCGCGCAGGTGACGCGGAATGCCATCCAGGACGGCGCGGAGGCCATCATCGGCAGCGAAAACGCCTGCAACTATGCCGCGGCGCAGGGGATTACGACGGTGTTCGTCGACAGCTCGGACGAGTGCATCCGCGATGCGCTCCGCCGGGCGCGGCTGGCAATGGATGCCATCAAAGTGGAGCAGCGCAGGACGGCGGAGTTCTCCTCCCTGCTGAACTACTCCTTTGATGCTATTTTGAAGCTGAATCCCGACGGCGTGATTGAAATTGCAAACACGGTGGCGGAAAACGCGTTCCACTGCACACAGGCACAGCTGGTCGGCAAGCGCTTCACGGAACTGCCGGGTCTGACGCTGACCAGTGCTGTGTTCGAGTCGCTCAAGGAGCGGAAAAACCTGTATTCGCACGTCGTGATGATACAGAAGGAGCGGTATCTGCTCAATATCGCCTGCATTGATGTCAGCGGGCAGAACTTCGGCACAATTCTGTCGCTGTATGCGTTCGGCTCGGTGGATGACATGCAGGAGAGCATCCGCAAAGACCATGTGCAGCAGGGCGACGCCGCAACGCGAAAATTCGGCAAGTTCATCTCCCACGCGCCAAAAATGCGCCTTGCGCTGGAGAATGCTGCAATGTACGCGCAGTACGAGCTGCCGCTGCTGATTTGCGGTGAGCCCGGCACGGAAAAGACGCGTCTGGCAGAGTGCATCCACAACGAGAGTCTGCGGCGCGACAAGCAGTTCATTCAGGCGGATGTGAGCACCCTGCCGATTGCGAATCAAACTGAACTGCTCTTTGGGCGCGCGACGAGCAACGGGCTTGTATACAATGCGCACAAGGGAACGCTGTACCTGCGGCATGTGGATTTGCTTACGCCCGAAAGCCAGCATCAGCTGCTGAACGTTATTCGCTATGAGCAGTACTACGCGCCGGGGCAGTCCAAGCCGATTTGGGCGTCTATTCGTGTGATTTGCTCAACGAACCGGGATTTGCTGGCCATGGCGAAGGCAGGCGAATTTCTGCTGCCGCTGGCGGACAAACTGAACGACTACCGCATTGATTTGCCGCCCCTGCGCGAATGTCAGCAGGATTTTGCCCAGCTGGTGGAGGAAAACATTGCCTTTGCGCGTGTGCACACGCGGAAACAGGCGACCTTCACGCCCGATGCGCTGAAGCTGCTGATGAGCTACTCGTGGCCGAGCAATCAGCGGGAAATGTCAATTTTCTTCGAGAAGGCGTTTCTGCTGACGCGCACCAACCGCATGGACGCGGATTTTGTGCAGCAGCTGCTGTACCCGGAGCGCGCGGGCAGCGCACCGCAGCAGCAAGTATTGGTCATCAGCAGCGACGAGGAGCGGGAACTGCGCTGTGCCCTCAGTGAGCATCCGAACGACCGGGACGCGGTGCTGAAGCAGCTGGGCATCAGCCGTGCGACGCTGTATCGGCGGATGAAGAAGTACGGGCTGCAGCAGGAAAAATAAAGCTGTTTTGGATTCTTCTGCGCCATCTGCCTGCACCGCTTCCGCACAGGCGTCTGGTCGTTCCGCTTGGCGCAGCACTTTTGCCGCTGACGAACTTCACGTCAGCGGCAGTTTTTTATTCAGCAGGGCGGCTTTAGGCGGCTTTACATCCGCCGCGCAGTTTGTTATAATAGAATAACCAAACAATCGGAGGGCAGCCTATGACCATCGCCATTGTGGATGATGAATTGGAGACGCGCCAGTATATGCAGGGCTTGGTGGCGCAGTATCTGGCGGAAACGGGACGCATGGCGCAGCTGGTGTTCTACCCGGACGGGGCGTCGTTTCTCGTCGGGTGCGAGCATCCGGACATTGTGCTGATGGACATTGACATGCCGGGCATGGACGGCCTTTCGACGGCGGAGCAGCTGCGGCGGAGTCACCCGGACGCTATCCTGATTTTCACCACGCGTCTCAGCCAGTGCGCCATCCGCGGCTATGAGGTGGACGCCATCGGCTTTCTGGTCAAGCCGGTGACGCTGCCGGGGCTGACTGTGAAGCTGAACAAGGCGTTCAAGCGGGTGGAGTACCGGCAGTCGAAAATTTGCCTGAAAACGAAAGACAACATCCTGTTCTTGGAGAAAAACGAGATTTACTATGCCGAGGGCAGCAATCACCATGTCATTTATCATACGGCGCAGGGCGAATTCCCCGTCCGCTCGTCCCTGCAGGAGGCAGAGGAACAGTTGGGCGCGGAATTCAGCCGAAGCTCGCATTCCTATATCGCCAATCTGGGCTTCGTGACGATGGTCGGAAAAAACGATGTGACGGTTCACGGCGAGGCGATTCCGCTGTCGCGCGCGATGCGCAGGGACTTTCTGAATGCGGTCAACCGCTATTACGGCGTGAGGTGACGAAGATGCTGACGAACTTGGCGAATTATCTGAACAATGATTTTCCATTCCATATGTTCTTCGCGGTGCAGATTCTGCTGGCGGAGGGGCTGTTCGTTGTGCGGATGAAGTCGCGGCTGCGCCCGCTGAAAATTGTGCTGCCGGTGGTGCTGTGCTACTTGGTGCTGGCATGGTTTCATCCGCTGCTGGGGCATCGTTTTGCACGCGTGGCGGCGATTTTTGCCGAATCGCTGCTGGTGCTGTGCCTGACGATGGACATTCCGACGACGAATGCGCTTTGTATCGGAATTTCCTCCTATGCGATTCAGAATCTGGCGTTCAAGGTCGGCGGACTGGCAACATGCTGGATGACCAAGCCGCGTGATCCGCTGTTCTATCTGCTCTCCGGCGCATCGTTTGTGGTGGTGTACGCCGTGTGCTACCTGATGTTCGTGCGGCGCTTCCCGGAGAACGGCGATTTGAAGCTCGGCAACTGGAAGGTGCTGTTCCTGACGCTGGTGACGCTGCTGACGGTGTTCGTGCGTTCCGTGTCGCTGCCGACGGATATTTCGCTGCTTGACCGCCTGTTCTCGATTCTCTCGGTCATTATGGTGATGGTGCTGATTTATCAGTGCATGTACGCCGACGAGATGCGCCGCGAGAAGGAAATCATCGAGAGCCTGCTGGCGCGGGAGGAATCCAGGCATCAGCTGCTGGGCAAGACGATTGACAGCATCAACATGAAGTGCCACGACTTGCGCTACCACATCGACACCTACCGCCGGGCACAGCAGCTGGATGAACACGCGGCGTTTTTTGACGAGGTGGAGCAGGAGATTCAGCGCTATGAGTACACGTTCCACACGGGCAATGCGGCGCTGGATTCGGTGCTGTCTGAAAAGAGCCTGTATTGCAGCGCAAATCACATTCTGCTGACGACGATGCTGGATGTATCGCTGCTCGCGCCCATTGAAAAGTCCGATATCTATTCCATCTTCGGCAATGCGCTGGACAACGCGATTCAGGCGGTGATGGCGGAAGCGCCCGAAAACCGCAGCGTCAATATCCGCGTCAGCGACGTGGTGGGCATGACGCAGATTGTCTTCGAGAATTTTTGCAGCAAGCCGCCGGAAATGCACGAGGGACTGCCGAAGACGGAGAAGGACACACAGTACCACGGCTTCGGACTGCGCTCCATCCGCTATATTATCGAGAAGTACGACGGGCATATGAGCATCGATACGAAAGACCAGATGTTCACCCTCTCACTTCTGCTGCCGCGTCCGCAGCAGTCGGCATGACGATTTGCGCACAAAAAACAACCAGTTTCGACACGAATGCGTTTCGTGTCGTTTTTTTATGATAGAATCAGTACATCAAAGGGGGCGCTGCGCCCTCATAGAAAGGGAAAGGTGTCCATGAAACGCACAAAACTCTTGGCACTCTTGACATCCATCTCCTGTATTCTCCTGACGATTGTTCTGGTGGGCAGTTACTTCACGGCTGCTTACGCCATGATGATCAACAAGGAACTGGGCATCGTGACCACGAGCGTGGTGACGGATGACCCCAGCAAGAACGCTACCTATTATGCCTCCAGTTTCCTGAAGGAAGACGGCACGCGTGACGATGATGCGCTGACCGCGTGGCAGAAGGCGCTGTGTGAGCAGATTCAGGGCGAAGGCTCTGTGCTGCTGACGAACAACGGCGCGCTGCCGATGAAAAAAGGACTGGGCGTGACCGTTTTCGGCCGCGGCGCAGTTGATACCATCTATGGCGGCACGGGTTCTGGTCAGGTTGATACCAGCAAGGCAGCGACAATGACCAGCGCGCTCACGGCGGCGGGTCTGAACGTCAACACCGCGATGATGGACTGGTACAGCGCGCAGATTGCGCAGATGAAGGAAGACAAGACCAACCGCTCCACGCCCGGCATGTTCACCGAATATGCGGACGTTCCGGCGGCGACCCGCATTGCCGAGGTTTCGGCGGACGCGGTGGCATCTTCCGGCGTGAATCTGGACGGCTACAAGGATGCGGCGATTGTCGTTATCGGACGCTCCGGCGGCGAAGGCGCTGACCTGTACACCGGCGAATTCACCGACGGTACGTCGTACTTTGAATTGCAGGATTCCGAGCGCGAGCTGCTCAAGTATGTGGCTTCGCAGGGCTTCAGCAAGACGATTGTGCTGATTAACTCCTCCAACGCCATGGCGATGGACTGGGTGAACAATCCGGAATACGGCGTGGATGCCTGCCTGTGGATCGGCGGCCCCGGTCAGTACGGTCTGAACGCGGTGGCGCAGATTTTGGTGGGCGACGTGAACCCCTCTGGCCGACTGGTGGACACCTACTCCGTGTCCTCCCTGTCCTCCGCGGCGATTCAGAACTTCGGCTCCTATGTCTACACCAATGCGGATGAAGAGACGGGCACGGTCGGCGGCGTGACGATTGACGGCGTGCCGGGCGACAAGACGAAGGTGCGCTATGCGATTCACTATCTGGTGGAATCCGAAGGCATCTATGTCGGCTACAAGTACTACGAAACGCGCTATGAAGATGCGGTCATGAAGCAGGGCAATGCGTCCGGCAATGCGGGCATCTTCGCGTCCAAGGGCGACAGCTGGGTGTACGGCGAGGAAGTCGCGTATCCCTTCGGCTATGGCATGTCTTACACCACGTTTGAGCAGGCGCTGGAAAGCGTGACCTACGACGCGGCAACCGACAGCTTCACCGTGCTGGTGAAGGTGACGAACACGGGCAACGTCGCAGGCAAGGAAGTCGTGCAGGTCTACGGTCAGCAGCCGTACACCGAATTCGACCGCGCGAACGCGATTGAGAAGGCATCCGTGCAGCTTGTCGGCTTCGGCAAGACGAATGTCCTCCAGCCCGGTGAATCCGAGACCGTCTCCGTGACGGTTGACCGCAAGGAATTGACGGTTTACGACGAACATGTCAACAAAACCTACATTCTCGAAGCGGGTGACTACTACCTGAGCGTTGGTCTGGATGCACACGACGCGGTGAACAACATCCTCGCGGCGAAGGGCTATGCCCCCATCGCACAGGAAACGCCGGCTGCGGAAGGCGCAGAAGAGGCGGAAACCGCAACGCTGACCGCGAACGGCGCGGCGGCGATGGATGCCCCTGGCGACGCGGCAAAGGTCTATAAGTTCACGGTCGACAGCGACGACAATGCGACGTACAGCGTGTCCGGCACGGGCTACAAGATTACCAACCAGTTCGGTGATGCGGACCTGAACAGCTACGGCGAGAAACTCGTGACGTACCTGTCCCGCAGCGACTGGCAGGGCACTTGGCCGGTTTCTTATGCCAGCCTGACGGCGAATGATGCCATCATCAATGGTCTGCAATTCAACTATACGGCGGAAGCGCCCGACGAGACGGTCATTACGGGTTCAACCGCGACGAACTACACCTTGGCGAACCTGATTGGCAAGGACTACGACGACCCGATGTGGGTGGATCTGCTCAATCAGCTGACGCTGACGGATTTGGCGGAACTGGTTGGCCACTCCGGCTACGGCACGCGGGCAATCGACTCCATCGGTCTGCCCGCGACGGTGGCAGCGGACGGCCCGCAGGGCATCAAGGCGACGTATGCCGGCAACAACTCCACGGTGGCGTATACCTCCGAACCGGTCATGGCGGCGACGTTCAACACGGAAATCCTCTACAATGTCGGTCTGTCGATGGGCGAAGACGCGCTGCGCTCCGACAACCGCGTGGTTGGCTGGTACGGCCCGGCGATGAACATCCACCGTACGCCTTACTCCGGCCGTAACTTCGAGTATTACTCTGAGGACGGCTTCCTGTCCGGCAAGATGGCGGCGCAGGAAGTGGCAGCGGCTCGCTCGAAGGGTCTGGTCGTCTACATCAAGCACTTCGCGCTCAATGACTTTGAGACGTACCGCCAGTCGGTTGCAACCTTCGCGACGGAACAGGCGATTCGTGAAATCTACCTGAAGGGTTTCCAGTACGCGGTGGAAGAGGGCGGTGCGAACGCCGCCATGACCTCCTTCAACCGTATCGGCACGCGCTGGGCGGGCGCGCACAGCGGACTTTGCAACGAAGTTCTGCGCAAAGAATGGGGCTTCGTCGGCGTGACGCTGACGGACGCTGTTATGGCGAACCGCAACTGGATGGATGTTTCCATCGGTCTGGAAGCGGGCAATGACACTTGGCTGTCCTCCGGCGACTGGCTGGTGTCGAAGATTGAAGGCTGGGCGGCGGAAGACGGCAAGCTGCTGAACAACCTCCGCACTTCGGCGAAGAACTTCCTCTATACCTACGCGAACTCTGCCGCTATGAACGGCATGAACGAAACCAGCCACGTTGTCCACACGACGTCTTGGGTCGAGACGGACATGCTGATTGCGCGCATCGTGCTGATTGTGCTGACCGCGCTCTTCGGTCTCGCGATGCTGGTGTCCTACTTCATGGACGTCAAGAAGAAGGCGGCGCCCGCTGACCGCAAGACGGTTTCGATTGTCGCAGCGGTGATTGCGGTGCTGGCGGCTATCTTCTACATCATCATTGACACGGCTGCGACCACGAAGATGAACTTCGACGCGGTTGTGCTGGTGCTGCTCCTCGTGTCGGCAGTGTGCTACCTCGTCGCGGGCGTGAAGAAGATTGGTCTGCTGGCGGCGGCTGGTCTGGCGTGCACACTGGTTGCGTGGTTCCGTTATCTGGTGACGGAAATCAACTTCCGCATGGATGACCTCGTGCTGATTTTCGGCGGCACGTCCACCATCGGTGCGCTGGGCGTTCCGTTCATCCTCTCCTTCATCCTGATGCTGCTCGCCGCAATTTCGGGTGCTGTCCTGATGACGGGCGCGATGGGGTCGGAAAAGAAGTAATACTATTTCCAAATTCACCCGCGCCATCTGCTTGCGCCGCGAATTCTCATTTGGGAATAGTATAAGCCAGTCAAAAAACGTCCGCGCAGGGGAGTGAACGCTTCCCTGCGCGGACATGAAGACACTGCTGGGGAATGTGATATGCTCCCTCTATGAGAGACAGTAAAAAACCAAACTGTCAATCATGGAGGGAGCATTTTATGGGATATCAGCAAAAGGCAAATTCGGAAAGAAAAGCATGCGTGACGCAGCAGCAGAGGCAGGCGTAAGTCAGGAAACATTTCGGCGGTGGATCGTGCAGTATGAAGCAGATGGGGCAGCGGCGAGAGTCTCTGCATGATGGGGCAATTTCATACGGGATAATAAAACAGGGGGACAAGCCGCATTTCAGGCTTGCCCCCATTGCTTTGCTTACAGCAGCTGAATATTTGCCTTCCTGCACGCGTCCTGCACGTCCTGCGGCCATAGGCTCGCCTGCACCTCGCCCACATGCGCCTTGCGCAGCAGGTAGACGCACATGCGGCTCTGCCCGATGCCGCCGCCCATCGTCTGGGGCAGCTCGCCGTTGAGCAGTGCCTTCTGGAATGGCAGCTCCGCGCGCTCCTCGCAGCCGCGAATCGCCAGCTGACGGCGCAGCGCGTCCGGGTCAACGCGGATGCCCATGCTCGACACTTCCAGCGCAATGTCCAGCAGCGGGTCGTAGAGCAGAATGTCACCGTTGAGTGACCAGTCGTCGTAGTCCGGGGCGCGGCCGTCGTGCATCTGTCCGGAACGCAGCGCACCGCCGATGCCCGTCAGGAACACCGCGCCGTATTCGCGTACCGCCCGGTATTCGCGTTCCTTCGGCGGCAGGTCGGGATACAAATCCTCCAATTCCTGCGACGAGACGAACGTGATGTCGTCGGGCAGTTCGGGCTTGATGTGCGGATAGTGCGCGCAGACGAAGCCCTCCGTCTTGCGCAGGGTGAGGTAAATCGCGCGGACGGTCGCTTGCAGCGTCTCCATCGTGCGCTGCTTAGGGGTGATGATTTTCTCCCAGTCCCACTGGTCGACGAAAATCGAGTGGATGTTGTCGGTCGTTTCGTCGCGGCGGATGGCGTTCATGTCCGTGTACAGCCCTTCACCGGGCTGGAAGCCGTACGTTTTGAGCGCCTGACGCTTCCATTTCGCCAGCGAATGGACGATTTCCGCCGTTTCACCGGTTTCAAGAACGTCAAAGGACACCGGGCGTTCGACGCCGTTCAGGTTGTCGTTCAGACCGCTGCCGGGCGTGACCATAATCGGCGCGGACACACGGGTCAGGTTCAGCGCGCGGGCTAACTCCGTCTCGAAAAAATCCTTGACCAGTTTGATGGCGATTTCCGTATCCCGCAGGTTCAGCACGGGATTGTAATTCTTGGGGATAATCAGGTGCATAACGCCTTTCCTCCTTGCCGAAGCATAATTGCTAACAGTATAGCACAAAATTCGGCTGAAGCGAACCATTCTGCGCGTAAAAACACCGAAAAAGCAAAGACCGAAACCCTTGACAACACCCGCAAAAAGCATTATACTGACCTTGTCCCGCAATGAAGGGGAACGCTGGAAGTTACGTCTGTTCCAGAGAGCCGCGTGCTGGTGGAAGCGCGGTCAGACGCCTGTCAGCCGCTCGCCCCGGAGCGCAAACCGGACGAAGGGTTCGGCGAATGGCGCACGTTACGCGCAAGAGAGGTTCGGCACGTCCGGACAAGCAGAGTGGTACCGCGAAACATCCGTTTCGTCTTTGCAGAATTTGCAGGGGTGGAACGTTTTTTTGTTCCGTCCGAGAAAAGCAGGGAGGAAGCATCATGGAATTCAAACCCTATGACCCCAAAGCCATCGAACCGAAGTGGCAGAAGCGCTGGGCGGACAGTCACGTTTTCGAGGCGAAGAACGACTACACCATGCCGAAATTCTACGGCCTGATTGAGTTCCCGTATCCGTCGGGACAGGGGCTGCACGTCGGGCATCCACGCTCCAATACCGCGATGGACATCATCGCCCGCAAGCGCCGCATGGAGGGCTGCAATGTCCTTTTCCCCATCGGCTGGGACGCCTTCGGTCTGCCGACGGAGAACTACGCCATCAAGAACAAGGTTCACCCCGCCATCGTGACGAAGAAGAACATCGACCACTTCCGCGAGCAATTGCAGAAAATCGGCTTCTCCTTCGACTATTCCCGCGAGGTCAACACCACCGACCCCTCCTACTACCGCTGGACGCAGTGGATTTTCCTTCAGCTGTTCAAGCACGGGCTGGCGTACAAGTCCGAAATGCCGATTAACTGGTGCCCCAGCTGCAAGTGCGGTCTGGCGAATGAGGAAGTTGTCGGCGGCGTGTGCGAGCGCTGCGGCACGCAGGTCATCCGCAAGGTCAAGAAGCAGTGGATGCTGAAGATTACCGCCTATGCCCAGAAGCTGCTCGACGGCTTGGACACGGTGGACTTCATCGACAAGGTGAAGGTGCAGCAGCGCAACTGGATTGGCCGCAGTGTCGGCGCGGAAGTGGATTTTTCCCTGACCGTGCCGGGCGAGAAGGTGCGCGTTTTCACCACGCGCCCGGATACGCTCTTCGGTGCGACGTACATGGTCTTGTCCCCTGAGCATCCGCTGATTGACAAGCTGAAGGACCAAATCACCAACTACGATGCGTGCATGGCGTACCGCGCGGAAGCCGCGAAGAAGAGCGACTTTGAACGCGCCGAGCTGGCGAAGGACAAGACGGGCGTGCAGATTGAGGGCGTCCGCGCCGTCAACCCCGTCAACGGCAAGGAAATCCCGATTTGGCTGAGCGACTATGTGCTGATGACCTACGGCACGGGCGCAATTATGGCTGTTCCGGCGCACGACACCCGTGACTGGGAGTTCGCGCATAAGTTCGGCATCCCGATGATTGAGGTCGTCGCGGGCGGCAATATTGAGGAAGCAGCGTATACCGATATTCAGGACGGCGTGATGGTCAATTCCGGCTTCCTTGATGGCATGAAGGTCGCGCAGGCGAAGGAAGCGATCATCGAGTATCTGGAGAAGAACGGGCTGGGCGAGAAGAAGGTCAACTACAAGCTCCGCGACTGGGTGTTCAGCCGCCAGCGCTACTGGGGCGAACCCATCCCGATTGTGCACTGCGACAAGTGCGGCATGGTGGCGGTGCCGGAAGATCAGCTCCCTGTGACGCTGCCGATGGTGGACAACTACGAGCCGACCGATTCCGGCGAATCCCCCCTGTCCGTCATGCATGACTGGGTGAACACCACCTGCCCGTGCTGCGGCGGCCCGGCGACGCGCGAAACCGACACCATGCCCCAGTGGGCAGGGTCAAGCTGGTACTTCATGCGCTACTGCGACCCGCACTGCGAAACAGCCATTGCCTCGCCCGAAGCGCTTCGCTATTGGCTGCCCGTGGACTGGTACAACGGCGGCATGGAGCACACGACCCTGCATCTGCTGTACAGCCGTTTCTGGCACCTGTTCCTGCATGACATTGGCGTGATTCCCGCGCCTGAACCCTACCAGAAGCGCACCAGCCACGGCATGATTCTGGGCGAGAACGGCGAGAAGATGTCCAAGTCGCGCGGCAACGTTGTCAACCCGGATGATATCATCGACGAAATCGGCGCGGACGCTTTCCGCGTGTACGAGATGTTCATGGGCGCGTTCGATCAGGCGATTCCGTGGAGCACGCAGAGCGCGAAGGGCTGCCGCCGCTTCCTTGACCGTGTGTGGCGCCTGCAGGAGAATGTGACGCCCGACGAGGGGTACAGCGAGAAGCTGAACGCGCTCATGCATGAGACGATTAAGAAGGTTTCGCTGGATTACGAAGCCATGAAGTACAACACCGCCATCGCGCAGATGATGACGCTGGTGAATGAGATGGTTTCCGCCGGCAGCGTGACGCGTGGGGAACTCAAAACCCTGCTCCTGCTGCTCAACCCCGTTGCGCCGCACATCACGGAAGAAATGTGGGAGAATCAGGGCTTCGGCGGCACGATGACGTATCAGAAGTGGCCGACGTGGGACGAAGACGCGCTGGTGAAGTCGGAAATCGAAATCGCCGTGCAGGTCTGCGGCAAGGTTCGCGGCCGCGTGATGATTCCCGCCGACATGACGAAGGAACGCGCGGAGACGGAACTCCAGCAGCTGCCGGAAATCCAGAAGATCCTCGCGGGCAAGACTGTGACGAAGGTCATCTTCGTGCCGGGTCGTCTGGTGAACTTCATCGCGAAGTAACTTGTACGATGTAACCTGATTGCATACAATATTCGCCGCAGAGAAAGAAATTTCCCTGCGGCGAAATTTTTTGGTTCTTCACGGAATCTTGGGGGAAGAGCAGCTTGGGGGCGCGTCTGCGGACG